>Ga0247611_10004116_pt1 | contig 20540 bp, 6 predicted proteins | sample 177DNAGHGhighgp2_FD_192422 | JGI IMG/M metagenome (GOLD analysis project Ga0247611, IMG submission 192422) | Sheep rumen microbial communities from Palmerston North, Manawatu-Wanganui, New Zealand - 1770 DNA GHGhigh gp2 | ecosystem: Host-associated > Mammals > Digestive system > Stomach > Rumen ...
TAAAGTTAGAATCAACGGCAACAAGAACTCCACCAACAACTGGGGTATTAACGCTGCTGGTTGGAACGCTGTTCACAAAGCCGTTATCAACGCTGAATAAACAGTCCTGTCAACACCCTTGCACGCTTCGGCGTGCTGTCAAGAGCTTCGGGTGGTTAAAAGAGTCGCTTATGCGGCTCTTTTACTTTTTGTTTTTATCCGTGGGGAGGGATGAAAGCAAGCGGGGGTGCCCTGTGTGAAGAGGGCGCCCCCGTTTGGTGAAACTGGTTGCCTGTCCGCTATTGGACTATCATTTTTTGGACTTTGGTGAATGTGGGCCCCGCGATGCGGACAAAGTAGAATCCCGCGGGCAGAGGGCTGATGTCGAGCGTCAGGTGGCTGTCGGCTCCGGCCATGGTGCGGCGCAGAACTGTCCGCCCGGTGATGTCGACCACATCGACGGTGAGTTGCTGGTCGATGCCGTTGAGGGTGAGGGTCACTTGATGGGTGGCCGGGTTGGGGTGGAGCATGACGGAGATGTCGGCATCGGCCTGTCCGATACCCTGGCTGACAACAGTGAATGTGCCACGTTCGCTGTAGGAGCTGAGGACGGACTCGTTGCACTGTGCCCTGACATAGAAGTCGTAGGTTTCGCCCGGGGTGAGACCTGTGAGGCGGTAGCGCTCATTGGTGATGCCAGTAATGACGGTACCACTGCCCAAATCGAAGTGTTCCAAGCCGTAGTTCAATACATAGTTGCCCACGGCGCTGTGCCACGTGAGCAGCACGATGCCCGAATCGGGGTCGAGAACAAGGCTTTCGAGCCGTGTGACGGGTTCGCAATTGACGGTGGTGAAGGTGATGAGTGTGTCGCACCATTCGCCAGGCATTCCGTCGCAAAGGGAGCGAATACGGGCGTTGTAGGTCACATCGGAGTAGAGGTCGGAGACGGTGAAGGGGCTTTGGGTGACGGTGTAAGAGTTGTTGTAGAAGGAGTTGAAGACGTTTATCTCCCAGGTGCCGGAGTCGGCAGTCCAGTCAAAGGTGGCGGAGGAGAAGTCGGTCGAGGCCAGCTCGAAATCGGTGGGGGCAGGGCAGTTCTCGGTGGCAGTGATCACTTTGCGTGTGGTCCAGTGGGATGTGATGCCACTGCTGCAATGGTTGCGGAGACCTATGATGTAAGAGGTGTTGGGCTGAAGGCCTTCGAAAGTGTGGCTCTCGCCATTGACGGTGACGCCGTTGACGTTGTCGTTCCACGGCTGGTCGGTGATATAGGCCTCAACGGTGCCGTTGGCACTGAAGTTGACAGTGATGCTGTTGTTGGTCTCGGAAACGCGGGTGATGAAGGGAGCCTGGCAGTCGGCACTGGCCACGACGCTGATTTGCAGACTGTCGACAAAGGCATAGTAGCGCCAGTTGGAGCAATAGTTGATGGCCAGGAAACGGGTGTTGGCGGGGAAATCAGCCTTGTAGAGTTTCCACACGATGCCGTTGGTTGTCAGCGTATCGGTCCAGACGAAGTCGTCAGGGCTGTTGCCGGAGACGGAGTAGCCCACTCTCAGTTTTTCCTGACCGTACATGCGGTCGCTGTAGCGGAATCGGAAGGTGAGGCTGTCGACGGAGTTGAGGAGGGGCGAGATGAGATATTGGTTGTAGTTGGAGGAGCGCTCGTTTGAACTGAACCGGAAACTGGCTGTGCCGGCGTAGGCCATGTCGGTGCTATGCTCCATGGTGTTGTTGTTGCCATCAGCGCTGAGCATGGTGAAGCAGGTGGCCGGGGCTTCGGGAGACTCAAAGCTTTCGTCGATGGGGCTGCCCGCCACCACATTGTAGGCATTGCAGAGGGTGGTGAAATAGACCGGGGTGCTGGAGGGTGAGCGCAAGCCTTCGGCACAGAATCCCTGGACGAGGAGCTCATAGCGGGTGCCTGGGGCGAGGCCGGTGAGGTTGGCCGTGGTGGCGCTGACACTGGTGGTCTGCCATGAGGTTGAACCCTCGGCACGGTATCTTACTTCAAAGCTCAGGGCCGTGCCAGTCCACGACACGGTGGCAGTGGTGGGCGCGGTGACGTCGACTTGCACATTGCGTGGACGGCGGCAAGGAGAGTCCTCGACGCAGGATGCGAAGAGCTCGTAGCCGGAGGCGGTGGAATTGCTGTTGGAGACGAACTGGATGGTCATAGCACCCGACTCGGAGACGAGGACCGCGCCGAGCGATTCGGGGCCATAGGTGGCACCTATTTCGTAGAGCAGATCGCCCGACGTGCCTTCACCCTCGTAGATGCGGAGTGTGTCGCCGCCCCAGGGGTTGAGCTCGATAATGCCGGAGCTGATTTTGACGGAGAGGGTGGCGTCGCTGGGACGGATGACGAGCAGTGAATTGCAATTATTGGCATAATCCCATTGGGGGCCGCCATTGTCGTAGACCACCAGACCGCAGCCCGTCACAGTATCACTGCCGTTGGCGTCCATGATGATGGTGCCGACAGCGAAATCAACGGAACGCCAGGCGCTCTCACCCATGCCGCAGACGGCACGGACGTAAGCCGTGTATTTGCCTCCAGAGACCAGTGGCGGGAAGGAATAGGAGGGGTTGGACACGGTGGCTGTGTTGAGCATGGAGGCCAGCTGGGTGCCGATGGTATCCCATGCCACCTGCCATTGGGCCGCCGGGCTGGAGGAATTCCACGCAAGGGTGATATTGGAGGCGTTGTCGAGGTTATTCAAGGTCATATTCTCGACCGGCAGACACCCTACAGCTTCTATGACGGATATTTCGTCAATAAGGGTTGCTTCGGAACGTGTGGCCACATGTGCCAGGACAATACGGTTGCCCGAGCCCTCATAATCACTGAAATCATAGCGGAACCACGTGTAGTGGCTGAGCGACTGGGCTGGGTCGATGAGGGTGTCCAGCCATTCGACAAAGGTGCCCTCGTCGTCGGTAACACCCACCATGATTCCTTCACCCACGCCATAAGGGGCCATCATGGCCTTGAAATTTATCTCTAATTGGTTGACGGGATATTGGAAAATGGGGAGTACGGCACCCGCCACAGCCACAGAAGGCTGCCAGAAGAGACCGCCATAGCGGTGGTCGATGACACGGCGGTTGTAGCTCCAGCAGGGAGGCATGGTGCCCTCAGCGTAGCTGTCGAAATTCTCGTTGTAAGGGATATGGACACTGCCACAGTCGGTGACGGCCGAAATCCTGTTCCAGAGGGTGTCGCCCTGGCACACAGCTCCCACGCGCACATCGTAGCGTGTGGCCGGACTGAGGGATGAGATGGTGTACTGCGTCAGATTGGTGGCGCCGTGGGTGATGAAGACGGACGACGAGGAGGGCTTGTATTGAACAACATAGCCGGAGTCGGGAGCCTCGTCGTTAATCCAAAGCAATGAGAGACTGGTGGAGTCGGCCTCAACACCTACTACCATGGGCTCGGTGCAGCCCAACACTTGGCAGGCGGTTATGAGACGGATGTCGGCGGCATATTGCAAAACATTAGCGCTGAATGGAGATGAGGGGCTTATCATCGAAATGGGGCCGAAGTTGCTCCATGTGACGGTGGCGTTGTGGGCGGTGGGGTGGTAGTACCACGAGGTGGGGTTGAGGAAAAAGTGGCTTCCACTGTGAATGACCGCCACCACAAGGTTTCGCGAAGTGTCGTAGACAAAGGGCGTGGCAAAGCGGACTATCCTCCACTCTGCCTCAGATGGCAGCATCACATAATTGGTGACCATAGGTGTGAGCGAGTCGGCGCTGACGTAATTGTCAAGGGCCAAGGCATTGAGCGAAGTGTTGCCCATATACAGGCTGAAATCCAGCGGCTCGGCCACCCCCGAAGAGGTGCGGTAGGCTATGCCCCAGATGGTATCGGTTGCGGGCAACTCGTCGCGCAAATAGAGGGTTTGGGAATAGGAGTTGGTCATATTGGTATTGACAAAGAAGGCCGAACTGCTCAGTGTTCCGTCGCCCGTCACCTCACTACAGGAGTTTGTCATAAAGTCGAACGACACATAATTGGCCGTGTCGGGTGCTTCGCCCGTCTGGCAGATGTTCCTCACCTGGACGGTGTAGGAGTGGCTGGGCTGCAGACCAGTGAAGACGGCGCTATTGTCGAACACCACTGTGTCGGCGACCGGGGTGGAGGGGTTCAGCTGGTCGTAGAGTGTCAACCAAGCTCCCGTCGACGGGCTGCCGTTGAGAAAATCGTACTGCCAACTCACTATCGCTGCGGTGTAGTGGACATTGCTTAGCCGCACATCGGACACGGGAGCACAAGTCATGGCCGTGGTGAAAGGTGCCGAACCACGGTATTCCGAACTATCGTCGGTGCAAGCTGTGCGGACCCATGCATAATAGGTAGTGGCCTGATCCAGACCATGCAGCACGACCGTGGTGTCCGTCACAAAAGTGTAGAATGTTGAGTTGAACACGTTGTTCTCCGACGAGTAGTAGACGTAATAGCCCGTGGCGATATCGGCGACAGAGCTCCACGAGAGGGAGGCACTGCGCGAGCCCACACTGTCTACTACGACATAGTCCGGACGGTGGCAGCCGTTGTCATAGGTGATGCTCAAATCGTCGACGAAGCCATTTCCGAAAAGGAAATCATCGCCCTTGAAAAAGAAGGCCACATGATAGGAGGCCATAGAGTCGAGCAACGAAGTGTTGAACTCATAATCGTGCCACTGGCCATCCATGTTCCGGATGTCTACCATCGAAATAAAGGTGGACGTATCGCTCAAATCGGTCATAACACCCACTCGCAAGCGGGAATTGAAAAGATTGAAAGACCCGAGGGATATTCCCTGCTCAATCTGTGCACGGAAAGCCACATTGATTCTGTTGCCCGGGACTGGCACCAATGGTGTTGCCACCACGTTCCAGCCGGAGGCACCGAAAAAGAGGGAAAGGGAGTCGGAAAAAGCGGCCTCGTCATACACTTTTGGGGCGTCGCCGAATGTGATGATGGGGCTCCAGCAGTTGGGCAACTCTCCCAACACCTCGCCATCAAAAGTATTGTAATATGGCAACCGCAACGGAGGGCATGTGGTGCGGACAGAGGCTTCGATGAGCTCCGAACTGTCCGAAGAGGAACATACCGCCCGGACTCCAATCGTGTAATCAGTGTTCAACGTCAATGCGGATATATTGACAGACGGGGTGTAGACAGCCGCATAGAACGAGCCGTCCAGATAAACATGCCATTGCGACTCCGTACCCATCGGGGTCCACGACACAGCCACGCTGGTGCTGTCGGGTCGGCACACCAGACTAAGCGGACGGACACAACTGGGGCACGCCGGCATGGCCATAGCCACAATGGTTCCCGACGAAATATCGCCCGCATAAGCCTCCGGCAGGATGGCACTACCGTCGCCATTGACGATAGAGAAAGAGATTTCATAGTCCAGCGGGCCTGAAATCCAGACGAACCGCATGGTGTCGCCCGTACAAACGGGGACATCGTACTGACCCTCATAGCCCGAAACAAGAGAAACGCTGCCTCGCAGCACCGTGTCCTGCCACACTTGCAGCACACCTCCATTCCATCCATCGCCTATCATGTCACCACAATAGACGGTTACAAAACAGGCAGACTCGCCGGGAGGGCACTGCGCCTTCCCGGTCCCGCAGAAAAGCACCAATGCCAGTAAGACTGACATTGTGTGGACGAGATTTTTCATATTCTATACTTTTTATTTATTGTTATTTGTCAATCTTTCATACCATCCCCGTAGGGGCTTGCGGGCAGCCTTGTCGTGAGGCGACCGCTGCCCCTTGCAAGCCGTTTTACTTATTAGGTGCAAAAAGAGCCACGAAAATATCAACCCCGCCACCACAAAGCATCAATCACCTCACCAAAGCCTCTTCCCCCCCCCGCCCAACACCCTCTCCTGTTCGATGGTCTTCCTCTCTTTTGACACTACAAAAATACGTTATTATTTGAACATGACAACAAAAAAAGAAAGAAACCATTACGATGAGAGTAAATACACTGATTAATAACGTGTTATACATTATTACCAAAAATCAACCCCCGCTTTGCAGGAGACATGATTCCATCTTTGCAAAGTTGGTAAAACCTGTTTTCCCCTGCCGCGTGGCAGCGACAGTGGAGCAGAACTGGGGCTAAATACCCCCTATCCAGAGTACGGCATCCGGCTTGCGTGCCGGAAAGTGGGGATAAATCGTACTCGGATTATTACAGACTCTGTACTTTTCCTTATCCTGAACTCAGGCATCAATAAACGGAGCCGGGGTGTCAGCATCCCGGCTCCGTTTGGTCTTGAATGAAGAGGTTTATTGGTAGTGAAGTGATGATGGGCGGTTGTTTGAGTGTTTACTCAGCCAGCACATCAGCACTTAGCCCTATTCGATCATTTCACCACAAGTTTGTGGACGGAGTTGACGCTCTCGCCGACGATGTGGACAAAGTAGGCACCTCCGCTCAAGTCGGATACATCCATCAGTTTGGTGCAGTCGGCAGAGCAGTCGAGAGATTCCTGTGCAACCGTGCGACCGTTCATGTCGACCACCCGCATCTCGACGCGGCCCTCAACACCCTTGATGGCGATGCTGACCCGATTCTGCGCAGGATTGGGATAGATGGAACACTCATACCCTTGGCTGGCATCGACAATGCCCAGTGTCTCGCCTGTGGTGACGGTAACCTCGTTGCCGGTCCAGTCGCTGTTCCAGTTGAGGCCACAGAGCGCGCGGACGCGGAAGCCGTATTGGAAGTTGGGAACCAAGTTGTAGATGATGATGTGTGTGTCGGGGCTGAACACAGTGTTGATCACTTCGCTCTCGGTATAGCCTGCACGACCATACTGTACTTCCCAATAGGTGTTGTGGTCGCCAGCCACCCAAGTCAGCTTCACAGCGTTGCCGATAGCCTCGGCATGCACGCTGCCCACGGCTCCGCAGAAGTAGGTGGTGAAGTCGACCGACTCGCTCCATTCGCCGGTGAAGGCATGGTCGGGACCACAGAGGGTGCGCACCGTGCAGTGGTAGCGCTGACCAGCCGTAAGTCCCTTGACGAGGTATGAGGGTTGACGGGTTCTCCATGTTTGGTCGAAACTGTTGTTGAACACGCGCACTTCCCAAAGGTTGTCGCCCTCAGCGGGAGTCCACGACACGGTAGCACGGCTGTTGGTGATGTCTTCGACCACAACGTCGTGCGGCACATTGCAGACGTAATCGGTCATGGCCGATGTCTGCGACCAGGGCGAAACACCCAGACTGTCTGCCTCACAGTTCTGGCGCACGCGGAAAAGATAGTCGGTCGAATGGTTCAAGCCCTCCACGGTGTAGATATAGCCCTCCACATCGATGGGGACCGACCAAGCGGTATCGGCCGCCCTACGCCAGCTCACCTGGGCATGGCGACTGTCGGACAGCCAGTGGAGAGAGACTGATGTGGCTGAAACAGCTGTCACCTCGGCCTCAGGAGCTTCGCAATAGGGTGCGCACGAGAGGAAGGCATAGTCGGGCGACACGGTGTCGGTATACTGCGAGAAGACGGGCAGACTGCTTGCCTCGAAGGGGTTGATTGGGTTGTTGTAGTTGTACGCGGAGCGGGTCTTTACACAGTTGTTGACATGACCGGCAAACCCAGACTGGACACCGTAAGGACCGGTGTTGCCTTGGCGGTTAATGGCTACTATGATATTACTGGTGCCATCGTAGTTATAGACGGAGTCGAGGCGGAAGTATTTCCAGCCCGGACTGCTGAAATTCATACTGCCATGGTAAACATGAACGAAGGAGCTGTCGAAATGGAAGCCCGTCAGCACAGTGTCCGTAGTCAGGCCGAAGTAGACATCGCAATTGCCAAAACATCCACCCACCTGTGTGTTGGTGGGATTGAAGCCAAAGGCCACAATGACATCGAGACCGGCAAGGGTAGAGGCATCCACCAGCACCTCGCTGTAGGTGTAGGTGTTGTAGACGTCGGCTGGAGCATCGTTGGAGAGTGAAGGCCGGACGGTAGTGGCATCGTAATTGTAGTAGAACAGAGCATTCACACAGGCGTTGGTGACGAAAGATGCAATATCGCTCCACTCGCTTCGGCCGTCAGAGCCACACAGCGCTCTCACCCTCACTTCGTAGGGCGAGACATTCAGGAGGCCTGTGAGGGTCACGATGTTTGTATCAGTGGTTACGATTCGCCAACTCCAGCTGCCCTCGGTTCTGTAGCTCACTTCGTACTCAGGAGCCGAGCCAGTCCAGCTGACGATGGCAGACTCGTTGGTCACCTCGCTCACGGCCAAGGCCTGCGGACGCGGGCAACGGGGGGTGCGGTGCACACTCAGCTCATCAATCTTGATGCCATAGCCCGTATTGGCTTTGCCCAGCAGGGCCACCTCGTAACCGGTGCTGCCAGCGGAATTGGGGAGTGTGATATACTGGCGGGTCCACGACGAGATGCTGTTGGTGACGGAGTCAATCACCGTCCACTGCGACGAGCCTGACGTGCGATAAGAAATATACAGTTTGTCCTGCATGGCACCATTGGCCATCTGGGCCAGATAGAACGTCAACTCAGCGTCGTCGGCCAAAGCCGAAAAGTCGAACAGCGGCAACAGCAGCCGTGTCTCGCCCGAGCGACTGTAATTATACAGCTGCATAATGTGTCCGCCATTGTAGGCACCAGCGGGGTTGCTCGTAGTAGTGGCACTCTCCCACCATATCGTGCCGCTGATGCGTTCCTGGGCCATGCAGTTATCCATACCCGATTCAAAATCGGTCTCATAACTCTGCGTGTCGTTCACAACCACAGCCATACAGCGTGTGGAGAACTCGGGCACTTCGACCCAATCACTGCGGGTTTCGCCACAGTTGGTCCGCAGCCAGCCATGGAAATGGGTGGCTATGGGAAGACCGCTCAGCACATAGTTCGTGGTGGTGAAGACCGCCGAGTCAGTGGCAGCGGCCAAACTGTCGCCCACGCCATAGTAAAGCACATAGCTGCCCGCATTGTTAGTGTCATCAAACGTGATGCGCACCGACGTCATCGTAGCATCCGTCACCATCACATTGGTCGGACGTTTGCACGGGTTGGTATAATCCAGTTTCAAGTCGTCGATATAGAAGCCACTGGAGGACTGGTTACCTGTGCGCAGACAAATGAAGTGGCCCTGGCCCGTATAGCCCGAAAGGTCGAACTCGACCAGCTGCCATTCGTAATCCTCGCCAGTGAACATCACCGAGTCTACCGGCACGAAAGAGGAGATGTCGTCCATGCTCGTCTGCACACCCACCACAGCCTGATAGTTGTAGTAGGAAGTGTAGGTACCCATCATATAGAACGAGAGGGTCAGCGTGTCAACATCCACACCAATCTCAGGCAGCATCAGCTGGCTGAAATACTCAGTGCCATAAGCCTGGAACGAGAGGGAGTAACCGCTGCGGGCATAATAAGAATAATCATAAACGTAGGGGTAGTAATAGGTGCTGTAGGTCGACGTATAGTTAGTATACCGACCCCAGCAAGTCTCCATGTCTGGGTACATCTGGAGAGCCGTGAAATTGTCGAAGCTCTCCGTCAGCGGCAGCGACCTGAATGGGGCGCATGAGGTCGTGGCGGTGACGATGCGGTAAGCCACCGTGTCGCCACACTGGCTGCCCAGCCGGAAATCGTAAGTCGTGGCCGGCATCAGACCTGATACAATAGCTGTATCCAGAACAGTACCATAGTTGTGCACCGTCCAGTCGTTCGTACCCGCCACGCGGTATTCCACGCTCCACTCGCTCTCATACAGACCCGCAACCCACGACAGGGATACACTGCCAGAATCCACCGCATCCACCAGCACTGCGGGAGCCACACAATGGGCTTCCGAGCAAGGCGTGACAAAAATCATGTTGTTCACCTGGTTCATCACCGATGAACCATACGACAGAGAATTGAGCGTAGCGCTGTCGGCAGGATCCATATTAACACCGTCCGAATAGCCATAGATAGCCCGATTGTCGGCGGTGCTGTGGGTGGCGGAGCTGAAGCTCGACTGGTAAGAACCCGTGTTGTCGTCAAAAGTGATGACGATGTTGCCGTGCCCGTTGTAGGCGAAAGGCTGGCTGAACTGAATCTCGTTCCACCCGTCCGCCACCGTCACCGTGCCCGAGAAGCGGCGTTTGTCCAATGACTGCGGGATGATGCCATCCGCCACTGAGTTAAACGAGCCTCGGGCCGTTGTGTCAATATAGACATCGATAGTGCGGGTCACATTGGTGCCAGAAACTTTGAAGAACTTGATGCCGAAAATCGTGTCCATTCCCGCCACCTCAGTGGAGTCGTAAATCTGCTGGCTGATAGAATAGTTATAGTACGTGTAGTCGGGCACGAAAGCACTCGAACTGGTCGTGTTGGGGTCGCCAACCAGAATCTCGCCACCAGCCAGGCAGGGAGTGAACAACATGGCGCTCACCACAGCCGAAGTGTCGCCGCTTTCACAAGTGGCCATCACGCCCACCTCATAATAAGTGTGCTGCTCCAGCCCGGTAATGGTGATGCTCCGGGCGGTATCGGGGGCTGTGAAATAGAGGATGTTGTCATTAGCCGTGTCGGCTGCCATGATGGTGAAGAAAGCTGGCACAGTAGCATCGCTGTAGCTCCAGCTGATATGTGCCGAGCGGGCCGTAACATTACTGACCTCCAAATTATAGACATCCGTACAAAGCGCCAGCGGCACGCACTGGGTATAAAGCACGAAACCGGGAGAGCTGGTATAGCTGGTGACAAGATTGAGTGTCATGGGACCCACAGCGGAAGTGAGCGTGACATCATTGACCATGCCGGTGAGCGATGCCAGCAGATGACCACCCGTGCCGATGCCCTCGTACACATTGAGCGTTGCGCTCCCCAAATTGAGCGCACCACCCAGCTGGATGGCTTCAGAGCTATCGGCGGGCATAATTACCAGCGTGCTGTTCGCCCCCGTCACCAACGGACCTGCCGCGCCGCCCATGTCGGCTATGGCCATGCCACAAGTGACCAGCGTGTCGCTGCCAGAGTAAGGCATATTGTACACATTGGGCTGCACCGTGATGGGCAGTGACCAGTAGCCATGATCCGCGCCACAGACCGAACGGACATAGATGTCGTAAACCACGCTGTCCGAAAGGCCAGTCAACACGAACGGGATGGTGCCTGCCGCCGCGCGGACGGTGTCATAGTCGGGATTGAAGCCCGCAGGACCGTAAGCCACCTCCCACGCCGTGGCCGCAGGGCTGCTCCACTGGAGCGTCACCTGATGGGACGCGGTGGCAGTCATTTGCAGCGAATCGACAGCAGGACAGTTGCTGACCTGACGGATGGTTATGTCGTCGACATAGATATATACGTAAGCCGGATTGTTGGCCACGCGCAACACCACATGCACCGAATCGGTGCAGGCGATAGAATCGAAGCTGACAGTATAGAAGTCATACAGACTTCCTTCCCTCAGCTGCACATTCTCCACCAAGTGGAACACAGCAGTGGCCGAATCGTCAGTATCGGTGTAGCCCACCTGGATATAGCCACCCTGGCCGTAAGCCCAGAACGTGACCTCCAGTTGGTTGGCCGGGAGAAACACCCTTGGCGATATGATAGAGTTGGGGCCGTAGTCACTATACATGTGGAAACAATAGTTCCCTGTATGGGCATTATAGGAGTAAATCTGGGGGTAGGTAGTAATATAGCCGTAACTGTTGTATGACGACGACTCCCACAACGTCCAACACGCGGGGAAAGCCCCGTTGTCCTCAAACCCCTCACTGAACGGGACAGTCATCTCGCCACAGGGAGTGCGGAATGATTGGACCGCCGCAATAGAGGTGTCGTCATCGCCACAATAGGAGCGGACAAAGAAGTTATATACCGTATTGGCCGACAGCCCCGTCAACAGGAGCGAAGTATCTGCTGTAAACGTCCAAGTCCCGTAGGGAACTGAGGTGGTCGAGTACTGGTAGTAGTAGCCCAAGGCATCCTGGACCGTTGTCCAAGCCACCTGTGCGCTGTCCGAGCTAAGGGCCGCCTCAACTGTTGTCGGGGGGACGCAAGAGGGGCAGGCATACGAATTGGCAAAAGTGCCACTCAGTCCCGAAGCCGAAGTGCAGCTATACAAAACCACACCCAGCGAATCGGTCAGCGTGAAGGAACATTCACTGTCGTACATACCTGAGTTCCACACAAAACTGACCGGACCCGAACAGGCGGGAATGACCATCGTGCTGCTGCTACCCGACACACTGAAGGTGCCGCGCAGCACAGTGTCCTGATAAATGTCCAAGCTGGCCCCGTTCCATCCATCGCCATACTGGTCGTAACCCACCACTGTGATAGAGCAGTCGGTCTGGTCCGGATCGCACTGGGCCCATGCCGTTGCCGTCATGGCCACCAGCATTATCATGATTGCAAATAAACGTTTCATATCGTTACTTTCTTATTGGTTGAACAAAAACAAAGACTTACTTCACCACAGCCATCCGGGTCAGGGCTCCCTCGGCGGTGATGATGCGCAGGTAGTACATGCCAGTGGCCATACCCTCCGTCGGGATTGCCACATGGCTGCCGCCATCGTGCGACACAAACACCTTTTCGCCTTTCACGCTGTACATCTCCACCCCCTTCATTCCCTGGCAGTCGACATTCAGCAGCCCGGAAGCGGGATTGGGATACACCTTCACCCCCTCGGCCTCAGCCTCGTCAATGCCAGTCACGGGACGGTTGATGGTAATGGTGACCAAAGCCGTGTCGCGGCTGCAACCGTAACGGTCGGTAACTATGACGCGATACTCAGTGTTCTCGGTGATGAAAGCGGCAGTCTGTTGCCCGAAGGGGTTCTCCAGATTGTCCTCCGGCTCCCAGCGGAACGAGAAAGGACCCATGCCGCTCTCCACATTCACACCCACCTGCGTGCAAAGGTAATCAGCCACAATATTAGTGTCATGCACCGTCAGCCGGGCGTTGGCAGTCATGACAAAGTGCATCGTGTCATACACCTTCAGGGCCGGGAACTCGGGACACACACTGGTCTCCAAAAACAGCTCGATATTTTTATTCTGCGAGAGGTTGGCCGTCGGGAGACCCGAGAGCTCAAGGTAATGCAGCCGGTCTCTCGAAACGTAGAAACTGTTGGTGCCATCCATCACTATGCCCGAATCGCTGACACACTGGAAGTCGACGCCATACACGGCATTGCCGCCAAAGGTGACGTGCACCCAGCCGTCCTCATAGGCCGACTGGCTGATGTCGAAAGGCACCACCGTGGGGCAGCCCACGCGCACAGTGTCGCGCTGGTCGCGCTCAAATCCCAGCGAAGTGGTGGGGCTGGAGAAACTGCCATACTCCAGAAACACGCCACTGTCGAAACTGTTGTCGCCCACATTGCAGACCGAGAGGTGCATGTGGTACAACGCGCAGGGCACAATCGTCGTCTGGGCCATGAGCTTGGTCGTATAGCCGTCATACTGAACACCGGCCGTATCGTTGGAGTTGGCGATATAGTAGCTGGAATAGTCATAGTAGCAGCCCGAACCGCTACCGCCCGACGCCCCCGGCACACCGGGATTGACGGAGTTGATGGCCACGGCAATGCCGTTGGGGGTACTGTCCGTGACTGTGCCCGGGATGATGGCCACATTCCACGTCCGCTCCTCCAGCGTCTCCGGGTCAGGACCCGTGATGAAGAAGGCGAACACATCATTGAAGTTGGAGCATACGTATTCAGGATACTCCTCCGAGGCAAATGTGTACATGAACGAAATCCGGTCAGTCAAACCCACAAAATCGAAGTCGAGAGTGGCACAGCCGTTCACGGAGCTGGTCGCCAACAGCGCCATCTGTGGGTCGGAATAGATTCCGTCGACTGGGCTCGCCGCACCACCGGCGCTGTTCGGACCGGGAACAACACTGATGTTGCCCGTGGTCATCACTATTCCCGAATCCATCTGGAAGTCGGAGAAGCCGTTAGCCTGGAACACACCTATCTGGTCTGTGCTAATGGCCGAAGCACTGTTGCTGAATTTGGCGTTGAAAAGGTATACTCCCTTTCCCGCCAATGCCCGGTTGACAAAGTCGTTGGGCGTCTGCCCCACGGCCGAAGTGACGCTCACATTCTGCGCACAAAGCGCAGATGCACAAGCGGCAAGCACAAGGGCAAGTAGTACTTTACGTTTCATAAGTGTCATTTTTTAGGTTAATAATCTGTTCTAAAATCAATTTGCAAAGATACTATTTTTTTTCAAATAAAGACCTACTATAAAAAATTTATTTCCCCCACACCGAGGTTGGCTGTTGATTTGATGCAACTCGCGCCTTAGTCCTCTACCTCTTGCATCGGCCGCAGAACCATGCCAAACCCAAACCGACATCAAGCAAGCCCACTCGTCAGCCACCCGAAATCCAACCGATATACAGCACTTACTCAGTCAACAAATGTCAAAAAGCAATATAAATACAAATGAAATAGAATTAAAATAGAATTAAAGAAGCGGAGGTAGAGGGGCGGAGGAATGTGCGTAGGGGTTATTCTGATAAAGCAGTAATCCGTCAGCCGGCGAACCAGCTGACGGACTACCGCGTTAAGATTTCTGCATATTCGGGATTCACGAACCGCCACACCCTCATTCAACCGCCAAGGGGACACCGTCGAGACGGGCCTCCACCAGCGTGTCGCCACGGTATATAAGCTTCAGCGAAAAGAAGGGTTGCTGGGGGTCCATGATGAGGCGAAGGAAGATACGGTCGCCCTCCCACAGCGAGAGACCGGGGATATCTGCCCAGCTGACCCAGGCCAGTTCGCCCTCATCGCAGGGCGATAGCTGGCCGCTCCAGCGCGTGGCGGTGAAGAGGTGCATGTACTCGCTGGGCCACTCGTCGCTGACGAAGGTGACAATGCCCCGGTAGCGCCAGTCGAGCACCTGCAGTCCCGTCTCTTCGCGCACCTCGCGGAGCATGCACTCGTCGGGGCTTTCGTCGGCTTCGCACTTGCCTCCCACGCCTATCCATTTGCCATGGCTGGCATCGTGCTGTTTCTTGATGCGGTGGAGCATGAGGTATTGGCCGTCGCGCTCCATATAGCAGAGGGTTGTTTGTTTCATGTTCATCGTTTTGCAAGTTGTTTGGACTGCCATTTTTGGTACCACTCAAAGACGATGGGCACCACAATAATATTGAGCAATGTGGATGTCACCAAACCGCCGAGGACGACCACAGCCATAGGGGCCTGAATCTCGTTGCCGGGGTGGTCGGCGGTGAGTATCATGGGCACCAGGGAGAGTGCGGTGGTGAGGGCGGTCATGAGGATGGGGTTGAAGCGGTCCATCGAACCTTGCATGATGAGGTCGCGGGCCGAGGAGGCCGACGCTCCATTCTGGGAAAAAAGTGTCTGGAAACGCGACACAAGCAGGATGCCGTTGCGCGTGGCAATACCGAAGAGGGTGATGAAACCGATGAGCGCAGGGGTACTGAGGGTGTTGGCACCCAGCTTGATGGCCAGCACTCCGCCGATGAGGGCCAGCGGCAGGTTGAGGAGGACGATGAGCGAGAGGGTGAGGCTCTTGAATTCGGTGTAGAGCAGGAGGTAGATGATGGCGAGGGCTACGATGAAGACGAGGATAAGGGTGCGGGTGGCGCTTTTGGCGCTCTCGAACTGTCCCCCGTATTCTATGCGGTAGCCTTCGGGCAGATGTATCTTGCTGTCGACGGCCTTCTGTATATCTTCCACAACGCCGATGGCGTCGCGGCCGCTGACGTTGGCGGAAACGACGAGTTTGCGCTGCACGTTCTCGCGCGAGATGGTGTTGGGACCACCCACCGACACCACATCGGCCACCACTCCGAGCGGTACTTTACCCCCGTTGTAGGTGTCGATGAGGGCGTCTTTGACATCCTCGATGGTGAGGGTGTCGGCCGGGAACCGCTGTTTGAGGACAAGGTCGAAACTGCGCTGCCCTTCGTACACATCGCCGATTTTCTCACCATTGAACGCTGTAGCCACAAAGCGGTTGAACTGCTCCATCGTGATGCCATATTGGGCAAGCATGGCCCGGTTGGCACGCACTTGCAGTTGCGGGGTTTCGGTCTGTTGCTCGACGTTGATGTCCACGAGGCCTTCTATATCGGCAACGGCTCCTTTGATTTGATTACCCAACATGTACAGTTGGCTGAGGTCGGTTCCGAAAATCTTGATAGCAATGGTTGCCTGGGTGCCGCTGACCATGTGGTCAATGCGGTGGCCCAGAGGCTGCCCTACGCTGGTGACGACTCCGGGGATGGAGGCCAGCCGGTTGCGCACGTCGGTCATAAATTCCTCCTTGCTCCTGTCGGAGAGTTGGAAGTTGACGTCTATTTCTGCGCCATTGGTGGCTTGAGAGTGTTCATCCAGCTCGCCACGGCCTGTGCGGCGTGAAGTGGACGTGACCTCCGGGATGGCAAGGAGTTCCTTCTCCAGCATAACTCCCAGTTTATTGCTCTCTTCCAACGAGATGCCTGGTTTGGCAACCGCAGCGATGGTGAGTGAACCTTCGTTGAAGGGAGGCAGGAAGTCGCGACCAACAGTGAACATGAGTCCGACGGCCAGGAGCAGCAGAGCCACGGTGGTGAGGAGGACGGGACGGCGATGGCCAAAAGCCCATTGGAGTATGCGGCGGTAGCCACGGGAAAGCCATGTGGCCAACCAGCTGTCTTTCTCGCGGCGGTTGAGGTAGGCCTCGTTGGAAAGGAGCAGTTTACACAGGAGAGGCGTGACAGTCATGGCCACCAGGAGGGACATGAAGAGGGCAATGAGGTAGGCAATGCCGAGGGGTTTGAGCATGCGGCCTTCGAGTCCGTCGAGGAAGAAGAGGGGGACGAAAGTGATCATGACAATGAGTGTGGCATGGATGATGGAGCTGCGGATTTCGGACGAGCCACGAAAAACGACGTTGTAGGCTGTGTCGCGCTGCCCGACAGGAAGGCGGTGATTTTGGCGAAGCCGTTTATAGACATTCTCTACATCAATAATAGCGTCATCGACTAAGGAGCCGATGGCGATGCACATGCCGCCCAGTGTCATGGTGTTGATTTCATAGCCCAGCAGGTAGAGGCACAACACGGTGCCCAAAAGGGAAAGAGGGATGGAGATGAGGGAGATGAGGGTGGTGCGGAAACTGCCGAGGAAGAGGAAAAGCACTATCACCACAAAGATGGCGCCTTCGAGCAACGCCTTGCCGACATTGCCCACGGAGGACTGGATGAAGTCGGCCTGGCGGAAGATGTGGGTGTTCATCTTGACATCGGCCGGAAGGGTCTTGGCAATGTTCTGGAGGTTGGCCTCGATGTTCTCGGTGACGCGGAGGGTGTTGATGTTGGGTTGCTTGGAGATGGAGAGGATGATGGCGGGTTGGGCATTGCAGGAGGCGTAGCCCATCTTGGGGGCGTTGCCCACGCGCACTTCGGCCACGTCGCTAAGGCGGACGGGGTGGCCTTGGTGCATGGTGACAAGGGAGGCACCCAGTTCGTCGACATCGCATGTGCGGCCCATGCCACGGAGTGCGTACTCGTTGCCGAAGTCGCGGATTACACCACCCGTGGAGTTGGCGCTGATGTTGCTGCCCACGGCCTCAATGTCGGCCATGGTGACGCCATAGGCCTGCATGCGGATTGGGTCGGCAAGAATCTGATATTGCTTATAGTCGCCACCGATGATGGTGACTTGCGAGACGCCGCCTGTGCCGAGTATGGCAGGTTTGACCACCCATTCGGCGAGGGTGCGGAGTTCTTGCTGCGAGGTGGGGTGGGCGGTGCTGACGGTGTCGTCAATCTGAAGACCGACAAAGAGGATCTCGCCCATCACGCTGCTTTGGGGGGCCAAAACGGGGGTGATGCCTTCAGGAAGTTGCTCGGCGAGGGTGGTCATCTTCTCGCTGACTATCTGTCGGGCACGGAAGACATCCATGCCCCAGTCGAATTCGACAAAAACGAAACTGGCACCCGCCATAGATGTCGACCGGACCCGGCGCACATTGGTGGCGCCGTTGACAGCCGTTTCGATGGGGAAGGTGACGAGGCGCTCTACCTCTTCGGAGGCCATTCCGTGGGCATCGGTCATGACCACCACCTGCGGAGCGGTGAGGTCGGGGAAGACATCGATGTCAGTACGGTTGGCCGACCATAATCCGGCAACCGTCAGCAGGACGGCCGCCACAAGGATGAAGAGTTTATGGTCTAAGCTGAATTGTATGATTTTGTTGAGCATTGGTCATAAATGTTAGCAAAGGTGATGTGATACTATAGTTCAACGGAATAAAGGAGCAGGTGGAGTTGCTCCAACTGGCGCGCGGTGTTCCAAATCTCGATCTCTACCTCGTTGTAGTAGTTGACTTGCTGGAGGTATTGCTCCAGACCGATTTCGCCGGCTTCCAACGCCCTGTCGAGCAGGGAAACACTGTTGCTCTGCCGGAAGGCAGCTTTGAGATTCTGGAGGTCGCGGATCAGCGCCGCGTGGCGATGGTACATGCACTGGAGCTCAGCAAAAAACTCGGTCCGTTTGGCATCGAGAGCCGCCTGGGAGGCCGCAGTCTGCAACTTGGCAGAGCGGACAGCCCGCTGCTGGCTCCACAGGGGCAGCGTAAGCCCCACGGTTGCCCCACGCCAGGTGCTGCCCACGACATTCTCGGCAGCATAGCCCAAGGACACCTCTGGCAGCCATTGGGCACGACTGAGTTGCTCCTGCTGCTGACTGATGGCCAGTTGATTGTCCAGCTGACGGAGTGTGGGTTGGCGCATTTCGAACTGTTCATACCACGTTTCGAAACTGGGCTCTGACCACACCGAGTCGTAAGACATCTGGAGGAAGGAATAGTCATCCATGTTCATCAGGTGGCTGAGGTCGTGTACGGCATGGTCAAGGTCGAGATTGGCCAATGTGGACTTGTTCTGAATGTCGGCAAGGTTCATCTGCGCACGGTTGTATTCAAGTATGGAGCAGTCGCCTGTCTCGTAACGGCGGCGGTAGAGGTCGGCAAGCCGGACGGCAGCTGCATGCCGACGGTTGTAGATGGCAACCATGTTGCGATAGTATATCAGGTCGGCACAGAGTTGCTGAGTCTCTAACAGGGTGGCGTAACGAAGAGCCTGATAGTCGAGATGTGCGGCATTCTCCTGAAGGTTACGCAGCCGTGCACGACGCACAAGAACAGAAGGCATCTGGAACGACTGGGAGACACTGATGTCCCAGCGGATGCCCATGTCGGCAGGGTCGCCCCAATAGTAGGCGGCTTCGACATCGGGGTCGTCAAGCAGCAGACCCACATGGGCGGCAGCTTGCTGGGCTTCGGCCTGTTTGGCAGCAGCAAGAAGTGCGAGGTTGTTGGCCTCCAAATCCTTCAACACCTTGGCGTAATGGGGTTGCGCCTCAAGAGCAATGGGGAACAACACCATGGAAAGGACTATGATTGGTAAAAAGACTGACTTTTTCATAACAGACATGGCATTGAGGGTTTAGTGTACATGACCGGCATGAGGGTCGAGGGAGGCTCCGCTCTGTGCCAGACGGACCATGGAGGCACCACGGGTCACGACACGCTCGCCAGCCTTGACACCTGAGAGAATCTCGGTGGCGCGACCGTCGGTGGCGCCGAGGGTCACCATACGCTTCTCGAACGATTCGGGGGTGAGCTGGACGAAGACGAAATAGTTGCCCATTTCCTCCACAATGCCCGTATTGGGGATGGCAAGTGCCTGACGGTCGGAACGGGTGGTGATATAAAGCGTGACAAAACTGCCGCTGAGCAGGTTGCCTTGGTTGCGCACGCGGAAGGTGACCGGCACCAAGGGACAGTTGAGATCGGTAGTCTTGGCAAATGATACAAGACTGCCGTTCAGTTCGGAGAGCGTATAGACATGGTCGTCGCCAGGAACAAGGAGGTTGACACTTTCGATGCCATTAAGCTGGCTGAAGTAGCGGGGCTGCACCTCGGCACGGACGAACAGGTCACGATTTTGCGACACAGTGACCACGGGGCTGCCCGCTTCCACATAGCCGCCGTTGGTGACCTGGATACGCTGGACATAGCCACTGATTGGGGCACGCACCACGGCTCCCTTCTGCGAGAAGTTCCCCTTCAGGTTGTCGTAGGCGGCTTTGGCTGTCTCGTATGTAGCTTTGGCCCGTTGCAGCTCCGACTGCGACACAATCTTGTCGTTGGCCAGCTGCTGCTTGCGCTCGTATTCGGCTTTGGCCACGGTGAAGTTGGCCGTGGCCTCTTGCAAACGGACGCTCATATTGTTGTCGGCCATACCGTGACTTTCGATGACGAAAAGCTGCTGGCCAGCCTTGACCGGTGTACCCTCGACGAGATTGGGATTGGTGAACACGACAACGCCCGAAGCTGTTGCCGAGGCCTCGCGCTCATCGCCCTGCGAGGGCAGCACCTGGGCAGCGGTCTTGATGACACTGCCGAAGGGCTGGAGGCGGAGCGTGTCGGTGGCAAAAGCAATCTTCCAGCTCTGCTCTTTGGTGAAGGTGATGGCGTTGGAGGGGGTGTGGGCATGATGGTGATGGTCGTGTTCATGCTCATGCAGG
>Ga0247611_10004117_pt1 | contig 20535 bp, 5 predicted proteins | sample 177DNAGHGhighgp2_FD_192422 | JGI IMG/M metagenome (GOLD analysis project Ga0247611, IMG submission 192422) | Sheep rumen microbial communities from Palmerston North, Manawatu-Wanganui, New Zealand - 1770 DNA GHGhigh gp2 | ecosystem: Host-associated > Mammals > Digestive system > Stomach > Rumen ...
ACTGCCGTTGACCACAGCCTTGGCAGCGTCGATACCAGCCTGGAGACTTTCAAGCACATCCTTACCAATAGGATTGCTCAATGCGTTTTCACCGTCGATGATTGCCTGCTCAAGCACGGGCTTCACCACGTCGGCCTGGAATCCACGGTAGTACAGCTTGAAATTATCCCAGATACACCAGCTGTCGCCTGCCTGACTGGAGTCACCTTTCACACCAATACGAATTTGCTCACCCTCTTGAGATACAAGACCGTAGGCAGATTGCGTATACATACCGTGTTCAAATGCTATGTGTGAGCTGGCCATCTGGTCGGGGAAGTAGAGGGTTGTGCCATCATCCAGTGTTTGCGATTCTATACCAGTACTGCTTCCATTCGCATCATTGTAGAACTCTGGGTCTGTGATTTGCACGGGGTCACCGTATACATTGGTGAACGGGGTACTGTTGGAGTTCAGATAGATGAACACGGGGCAGGTCTCCTTTGTTGTATACTGCTCGTGGTTGAGGTAGGCAGTGTAGTTGCCGCGTCCGTAACGATAGAATCCCTGCACGGAAATCTCATATACACCCTTCGGGGCTTTCTCCACAATCTGGTAGATGTCGAAGTTGCTGTTGTTCCATGCCTCATAGCATTGCTCAGCCCAACGTACGTTTCCACCGCTGGCTTTGTTGATGGTCCAACCATCGGCATTCTTGTCGTAATTCGGATTGACGAGGTATGCGTTGGTAACGTCAGCACCAGGAGTAATATGCTGGAATGCTTCCATAATCAGGTTCTTCACACGGGCAATCTCTTCCTTCAATTCCTCATTGGTCATGTCGTGGCTCTTGAGCATATCCTCTGAGTCAAATGAAGCCCAGTCACTGACTTCGTCGAGGTAATCAGGATCCAGATAATCATTTCCGGCACATTCCTCTGCATCACTTATCAAAGCAACAATTTGCTGCCAGAGGTCTATGTTCTCTTCCAAAGCGGCCTGTGCTTCTTGAACAGCTGCTATGTTTGAGAGGATGTCATCTTTTGATGCTGATGCCTTCAATGCTTCGACTGCTGCATTGTAAGCCTCTAAGTAAGACTCAGTATAAACTTTGTCTTCCAGGTCAAATTCCTTGACATTGGCAATGGCTCCGTCGAGAATCAACCTATAAGCCTCATCGCTATTGCCATAATACAAAAGTTTGAAGTCATCAAAGATGCTCCAGTCGTCTGCTATGAGCATGTTCTTCTTGACACCAACTCTCATGCTGCCTTCTTCATTCACAGCCACATAGACAAAGTTGTCGTTACAATAGCCTGCCTGGAAGAACTCGTCGGATGCTACCATGTTGTGAGGGATATAGTACACCTCACCAGTCTCACTGTCGGTGGCAGATGCCCAGTTGCCAGTGGTCATGGCTGCAGTAAGGCCAGCTGAGTAAGGTGATGCGATGCTGGACTCAAAAGTCTGGCCGTTGACAGTTGCATATATTTTGGCATATTTCGACTGCTCGTTATTAGCCTTGTAATTGTCATATCCTGGCTGTACGTTGCCAGCACGGTAGAAACCATTAGCTTTAAACATATAGACACCAGGATGCAGTTCTGTGAGGTCCTGATAAGTGTCGTAGTTCATGCTATAACGCTCAGCATTCTCCTTCGGGTCATAAGAGCCCCATCCGGAACCAGACCAACCAGAAAGGTCATTGCCATCGAAAGATGGGTTCTTGATGAAGAGCTTGGTCACATTCACAGGATTCTCAACGGTTGCCTTGTCGTAGTTCTCGGCAGCCAGTTCTTCCTCACGTGTCTGGATTGCTTTCTTGGTAGCCTCAGTGGCAGCATTGAGCTCTTCCACAGTACTTGAGGTGTTGTTGTATACGGCAATCTGGTCAGCTACATTGGCACCGATTTCCTCAGCTTTGTCAAGCTGCTCTTTCAGTTTCATGGCTGCCTCATAAACGTTGAGTGCGTTGATATAGGCGTCACCAGTTGCCTCTGGAATGAGCTTCCAATCAACGAATACGTTTTCTCCTTCCTCACAGTCTGAGGTCAACGCCGTGTTTTCAGGGTTCTCGGAACGGTTCAAACCTACGAACTTGGTGTTGTCGTTGATGTTCGGGTTCGACTCAGAGGGCATGAAACGATAAACATTGTTGCCCATGTCCTTGATTTCCCAGAAGAAGTCGGGCTGGTTGTTGTAGTCAACATACATGATGTTGGGGGCCTCAAAGAAAACCCATCTCCAGTCTATGGCTCCTGCATTGTTGGCTCCATAATCAGAAAGCGTGTAAAGGCCGGCGCCCTGGTCCTCAATCTTGATTTTCAGACCGCGCTCGCCCACACTGGCTTGGGTGCCATAAGCATTACCCTGTGTGAACAGAAGCTGACTGCCTACATTGTAGAAATAGTAGATTTCGTTGGCAGTCATACTTGCGAACTCCGTGGGGATAGCGGGCTTCTGCCAGACATTTCCGTCCACAGCCTTAGCTCCACTGCTGCCGAAAAACAGCAATGCGCCTAAAACAAGTAGTTTTGCAATTTTCATAAAGGTTAAATTTAGATTGTTAATAAATACGCACATGCCGAAACACATGCATGGTTTAAATAAAAGGTTCGTTTTAAAGGTATTCCCAGTTCATCTTCATGAAAGGATAAAATCCCTCAGTTAAAAATTTTGGCTTATCGTAACGAGTCGATAGGATAACCTCGGTTTAGAATTAATTCCTATTAGGTTTCTATGATATTGTTATAACAGTTGCAAAGATAACAAAAAATTATATAACACACATCTTTTTTTAGAAAAATTTTATGCGATATGTGTATTTCTTACACTTTTTGTTTCATATGACAAAAAAAAGGCCATGCTGTATAAAAAGCATGACCTTATTTTAAGTCGAAGATGGCTATTTTACCAATATGGTTTGAACCTTGTCGCCTTCTTTCTTGATGTATGTTCCTTTGGAAAGCGGTTGGGCAACTTTGATGCCGCTCAGGGTATAATATGAGGGCGTCGTTGGTGATGGTTCGCTGTTCATCTGCCGGATGCCGTTTGTGGTGGCGTCAACGATTTCTTTCACCTCTTCTGCAGTCAATGCATAGTTGTAGATTCGCACATCATTGAGGTATGCCTTGAGTTGGGGCGCTGTGCCGTCTTGGCTCCTTCCCAGATAATTCAAGACGGGATGGATATCGGCTGGCATGATGGAAATGTCGGTGGAGTGGCCTGCTTTTTCCCCGTCAACATATATCACAGTACTGTCGCGGCTGATGGTGAGGGCAACGTGTTTCCATATAAGTGATGACAGTCTGCCCGTTGTTGTCAGCGTTTGGTTCTCATTGCCGTTGTTGACGACAAAACTGATTTTTGAACCGTTGGAAGGTGTGAGATACATATATTGTGTGGGTCCGTTGCCGAAGTCAAAGAGCCGTTGGTTGGCTGCGGATGACGAGCGCCAGTTGACCCATGCTGCAAAAGTCATGGCTTCGGTGGACGCAATCTCATAGGGTAGTTGCACAAACTGGTTGGCAGCATTGAGACTGAGCGATTTTTTGCCTTCTTCGCCGGTGTTGTTGGAAGCAACATAGGAAGGATTGTTGAAAACAGCACCATCGAACTGGTTGGTTGTAGCATCCAGCACGTTTTCTTCCAATGGCCAATTTGCTGTCATGGCTGGTTCGCCAGTGGGACCTGCATCCACACTCTCGCTGATAGCAGACTGATTTTCGCTGTGGTCGATGGCTTTGACAGCATAGGTGTATTCAATTCCCTGACGGCATGAGTTGTCAATAAATTTCGCAGTCTTTACTTTCCTTGCGATAGTGTTCCAATTGTCCTTTCCTTTCTCCGTACGGATGACCATATATCCATCGAGGTCTGCCTCTTGGTTGGCATCCCATTCGAGCAACACGCTGGCACTTTGTGCGGTAGCTGTGAGGTTGGTTGGTGTGGCTGGTGCATCCGTTTCAACTTCTGCGTCGAGTGGCAGGAATCGCCATAGCTGACGTGTGGGGTCAGCCAGTTTTGTCTGCTGGTTGATGTTGATTCCTTGGATTTGAGAATTGGTGGACAATGTTATATAGAGGGCACTCTCCCGGTTGCGGATATAGTAATATCCGTCGCCGGCATACTCCAAATACCAAACTTGGTTGGTGGATGGCGTTCCTGAGCCGTAGGAGATGATGTTTGCACCACTGGCAGTGGAGAAATTGAGCACATCCATGAATTTCCCGTCGTTCACCGACTTGATGATGTAGAAGCTGTAGTCGCCGTCAATGGAATTGCCGGCCTGCTCCACAATCCATTGCTGCTTGGGCGAGCCTGTATATTTGGCTTGGGCAATGTTGGGATTGCCTCCCGACTCACCTTGCTCAGCCAGCATCATCTTGGATGCCTTGTTCATAATCTTGTAGGTGCCGCCAATGGCACTTGGTTGGACATCTGCACCCCATGTCACGTCAACCACGCGCTCGGCATTCTTCTGTCCTTTCTGGTAGCCGGTTCCGCCGTGGATGGACATCTTGATTTCACGGGTGGGGCCCACTCCGTCGTAATAGACCTCATGGTCGGTTGACAAAAACTGATAAGAGGTGGTGTATGCCTGTCGCTCGCTGGAACCCATGAATGCCTTCACACGGCCGTCGTCGTGGCGATAGACAGTGGCTGCCGTCCAGTTGTTGGGATGCTCGGCATAGCCAAGTCTCACTCCATGTCGGCTGATGTCGCAGAACTCACCTCGTGCACGACTGTCGAATCCCCACCAGATGCCTACCGTCATGCCATATTCGAGTCCGATGAACGCCTCTGCCACGTTGTGCATCTCATCATTATAGCCTATTTTCCCGTCTCGGGCAAGCAGTTGATAGAACGCCTTGTAGTTGTTCATGCTGCCTGCCAGCTGATGGGTGTTTCCCCAGTCGTAGTAGTCTTTTCCAGGCGTGTACCATGAGGCTGCCTTGTCGTCATTGAGGGTGTTGCCACCCACGATGGCGATATTGGAAAACAGAGGATAGTCGCTTTTCAGTTTTTTGGCGATGTCGCGGCTGTTGTTGATGGTGGCGCCTTCCTCGGTCCAGTAGTCAGGCTCGTTGAAAGGAGAAATTCCAGCAACGCGGTGCTTGGTGTTGTTGTTGAGCCACTCCACATGAGCATTGAGCATCTTCGACCATTTGTCCACATTGGCAGTGTTGCCTGTTCGGTAATATGCTGCTACGCCTGCCTCTTGGTCGCAAGTCAGCACCAGGGGAAGGGTGTCGCTGAGGATGTTGAAGATACGGTTGCGGCGTGTCAGGTAATTGGTGGCGTCGGCGTCCAATTTGGCGTCGTCAACTAAGGCATTTTTCACCCTGAAAGTTGACCTTCCGATGCCTACGTTCTCCTTGCCCATGTGGTTGATGCCTTTTCTGAAATTCTGCTCACTGATCCAAGCCTGGTCGAGACCCCATATCGGTTGGAAACGTTTTCCTTCGGCAGATAAGGAGAAGACCACCATCCTGTCGCCCGATGTCGTAGGAGACAATTGACTGCTTGTGGATGGTGTGCGGTCTGTCTGTGCCAGACAGGGTAATACTGTGAATAGCAACAATGTTGATAATGTAAAGATTTTTGGTTTCATATCGGGCCAATTTTGGTGTCTTTTTATTCGTTGGATACGGGTTTCCCTGTAGTGGTGATACCAGCTGCGCTGACCTTCACTCGTGTGGTCTTGCCGTTGTTGTAGAAACGTGCATGGTATTGACCATTCTCGTCGAGTGTGGCATTAGGATTCCAATAGAGTGTGCGGCGGTAGTCCTTCACAATGCTTGAGGGTGTGAAATTGGTGTAGTCGGGATGGTAGAAATCGTCTGGTTCGTACATACCGGGGAGTATCAGCCAGCGGTCGCGGAAAGTGGGACGGGTGGCATCGTTGAGGAGGGTGACGTAGTCGAGTACGCCATCAATGGTGATGATTTCTCCTGTTGACTCATCCGTGATGGTTTGTATGATGCTTTGGTCCTGTGCATGAACCATGGGGCGGTCTTCATTCCTCAGTTCAAAGTCAGAGAAGATATTGATGTTTTTCAGGCGTTTAAGCAAAATTGGTTCACGGAATCCTTGAAAGTTGTCCCTGCCACCGATTTTCAGCAGTTCCAACTGGTTGCGCTCTTCTTCTGTCTTGGGCTTTCTGAACCACTCCAAATATTTGATGTAGTAATTCTTGCTGGTGTACAACGAAGGAGACCGGCTGGTGTTGAGGTTGCCCAGCAGCATTGTTGCCACCTTATCAGAAAAAGTGAAGGGGTTGAATTTGCCGTATGACAGACCATAGTCAGTAATCAGGTTGTAAAGGTAGACCGCGTCGTAGGAGCAGAGCGGACGGGTGTAGTCGATGATTTGCTGTCCGCGGCGTTTTTTTCCTTTCACTTCCACTCCCTGAAGTGTCTTGTCCATCGAAGAGAGTTGCTCTTGGTCGTCTATTCCTATAATAATATCCTCAACTACCTCTTCTGATGTGGCTGGCGCATGACATTGATACCAAGAGTATTTCTTGGCAAAGACTGGGTAGAAAAGGTTGCGCTTGACATAGTAATTGGGGAATTCATCCTCATCGCGTCGTCCTTTAAATTTCAACTTTTTTAGGGATTTCTCACTGGCATCAATGTCGTATGCCGACATGGTGAGGATACCTTCTCCGTAGTAGGGCGGGATGCTGAAGGCGAAATTGCCATGGTTGGTGGTCTCCATTTCAATGGTGAAGACATCGGTGTCGAGTATCAGTTCGCTCTCTACTCTCACCTCTTTTTTCAGTCCGCGGTTATAACCATTGTCAATAACTCCATCGGAATACGTGACCGCCGGTTCATTTGATGAACTCTGGTTGTCGCTGTCTCCTCCTCCGTTGGATGCCGTCTCAGGGTCGACCTCCTGGTAATTATAGAAATCATTGGCCCATGACTCATTTACGGAATAGTCTCTGGTGTTGAAGAAGATGGTGGGATAGACAGTTCCCTCAACAGAGAGGTTCGTTTCGGGCTTATACCTCAATTTTTGCTCGGAGAGCAAGTCTTTGACGTCATATCTCCGCCATCCCTGCACCATCATCAGCAGGTCAAGGGCTTGGGTGTGCGTGGCATCATCGGACTCGAAATAATAGTCAGGGTAGGGGATGAATCCCTTGAGTTCGCTCGACAGGAGCAGGTCGGTAAGGATATTGCCGGTATCATAAGTCGGGTCGTCAGTGGATTGGTCACGAACGGAGATGGAGAGATGACGGGTGTCTTCAGGTGCTTGAAAATCAATGGAAATCAGCGAATATGGCTCATAGTCCTCTCCGTCTCCTGTCACTTGGATGGTGGACGTGTCGTAGTCGTGATTGTTGACAAAAAACAGGCGGTCGGCAAGAGGGGTGCCTTGCTCATCCAAGATAATCAGGTCATTGACTCCAGTGGGGAGTTTTTGCTTGTCCCATTCCAACAGATATTCTCCATTGGGGCCGGGAGTGAAAATGGTGTGTTCTTTCAAAACACCGCGGCACAGGATGGCTGCAAGGTACTGCGAGTTGGGAGAAAGACCTTTCATCTGGATATGGGCAGCCAACCGGTTTCCTTTGTCATCCAAACGTAAAGCACAGCCGACATCCTCAGATTTTGGAAGACTGAAACTGTGTGATTTACCCTGATAGTTGACTTTTGCTTTCAAACTTCCACTCTCAGGTACTTGTACCTCAAAGACTCCTCTTCCAAGATGAGCTGACTTGAAGGCCACGTCGTTGACCTTTCCTGAAATATCCTGCTGCTTGCCTTCTTCGTCAATCGTCTCAAAGGCAACCCTGCACCGGGTGCCGGCTATCAGATGGCCTCCCTCAGGGTAGAAATTGACGGTGAGTTTATCCTCCAGTTCCTTGGGCAGCCTTTGCTTAGGGCGAGAGACGATGTATTTCCCCGAATAGTCGCCCTCAGTCTCCGGTTGCTCATAGACGGGGACAACGCGGGAATAGATGGTGCCATAGAGGCGGTAGAAGTCGCGCATCATCTGGAGGTTGTAGAACTGGTGCTTGTCTTTCTCAAAATACGGATGCTGTGTCACGTCAAAATTGAGCATCCAACGGGTGTAGGCGCGTATCTCAAAATAACCGGAGTAGAGCGTGTCGGTCAGCGCAAAGTTGCCGCAGCTGTAACCTTTGTCGCTGATGATGATTTGCTGGCGCTCCACCAGCATTCCGTCTGGAGACACCAGCTCCACATACAGGATGCGGCTCATGTCGGTATAGGTTAGGCTGTCTGCCCTTACCGTATATGCCTTGTACCAAATGGTGTCGCCTTTGAAATAGCAGTTGTTGTCAAGGTGAAGGTATACCTTTTCCTGCACAGGGGCATCCTGCAGCATCATGCACAGGCTGTCGATACGTTGCTGGGCATGAGATGCTGTGGACATGAATGCGATGGTCAGGAAAAAGGAAAATAATCTCAGCATTTGTCCTTGGTTTGTTTTTACGCCGCTAAATTAGCAAAAAACAAGTTCTTTTTACCATTAATTGATTATTATTTCTTTGTATGTCGGCTTTTTTTGCTAAATTTGCAACATTCATAGCCGGATAAGCCTTTTTGAACGTAAGCAAAAACAATCAACAAACTAAATAAGAACACAATGAAAGTCTCAGGATCAATATGGACAGCCATGATGCTGCTGTGCCTCCCTCTCACATTGATGGCGAACACAAAACAAACCGTAACGCAAGTGACAACGGCAGTCACGCTAAGTGAGGATGTTGATTACATCATATCGTCGGAAACTCCCTTTGGTGACAGCGGTTCCATCGACATCACCAACACCGACCACGCTGTTCTGATTTTTAGTAAGGTAAAACCGTCAAAAGTTCCTGCCTTGCTGTCGCATGTGAAAATCAAGGGTACAAAAGCCACCAACAATGTCAACTGCCAAGTGCGCATCTATAATATAGGTGCCATCGTCCTGCCCTATGCAAGTGACATCAAACCTCTGACCGTCTATTCCGAAAAAAACTTCTCGGGCGAAGCGGTCAATGACTTCGGACTTGAGAACAGTGGCGGTTTCATGAATACCCTGAGTAAGGAAAAACTCAACAACCGCATCAGCAGTTTCAAACTGAAAAGAGGATATATGGTGACCTTCTCCACCTTACCAAGAGGAAGAGGGTACAGCCGCTGTTTCATTGCCGCCAACAACGACTTGGAGATAGCCGAACTGCCGGCTGTCCTCTCAGGCCGCATTTCGTCATACCGCATCTTCAAGTGGAACTACAACAGCAAGTCCGGACTTGCCAACGACACCCGCCCAGAATCCTGCAGCAAACTCAATGTGACCAGTTGCTATTCTTTCGGACTGGGTGAGGACCGCGGTGCCGATACCGAGTGCGTGCCCCATCATATCTATGAGGACTGGCCTTCGGCAAGCGCTTGCGGTTCGGTAACCTACTCACCGCATATGAAGACCAACAACGAACCGGGCAACTCCGCCGATGACCATCCTCAGTCTGTAGATGATATACTTGCCAACTGGGAGAACCTCATGGCGACAGGCATGCGACTCTGTTCCCCCTCATCACACGATGGCAGCCTCAACCACCTCAGGGCATTCATGGACTCCATCGACGCCCGGGGATGGCGGTGCGACATTCTCGACCTGCACTGCTATTGGCCGGAGGGCAGTTTCAACAACATCAAAGGGTGGGTCGATTCCTACCACCGTCCGGTCTGGATTTCCGAGTGGGTATGGGGAGCCTCATGGAACAACAACGGCATCTTCGGTGTCGCACAAGGCACATACAGGGACAACCCCACCCCCAGCCAACTGGCTCAGAACAAGACCGCCGTGCAGAATATCTGCGCCAGACTGAACTCCTGGGACTATGTGGAGCGGTATTTCTACTGGAACAGTGAGGCCAATTGCTCCAAACTGTACTACAATGGCAAACTGACACCTGCTGGTGAGTATTATGCCAGCATGAACACTGGTGTGGGACACAACGGGAAATATGATTTTGTGCCCACCACTCCCCGCCAATATGGGTTGTCAAAATTCAGCTTCACTGTTGTAGATGGAAAAGCCACGGTAAGATGGCATGATGACAACGGTGAGTACAACCAACTCATGGAGTTGCAGCGCAAAGTCGTTGGCGGACAATGGGAAGTGCTCGCCAACATAGAAATAAGGGAGACAGCAGCCAACTATGTCTATAATGATGAGAATGCCCCAGAGGGCGCCCGCTATCGTGTGCATATCATTGACCTTAATGGCGTTGACCATTTCACCAGCGACGACCTGGATGTGGGTGATGCAGTGAAGGACGCCGATGGCAACACCCGATATGCCGGTGGAGACCTTGTAGGCAATGGCGATTTCAACATGGGTGCCGCCGGATGGCTTGCCGGAAATGGCACTGCCATAAGCCAACCCTATTTCCAGGTGGTGCCTGTTGGCGGCCATGGCGGAGGTGCTTATCTCCAGGCATACGGCTCGGGCAATGCCGACCATTCCGCATCTGTCAAGAAAGTGGTGGACATACAGCCCAACAAGGATTATGTGTTCACCGTCGCTTGCAGCAATGGCGGCAATTATATCAAAGCATCCCTGACTGCCGACGGAAAGACAGAGACAAAAGCAGTGGCAACGGCCAAAAACACCAGCGAGTGGCAAAAGCAGACCTTCGTCTTCAACAGCGGAGATTATTCACAGCTCATCCTGTCCTTCCGACAGCTTAACGCCAAAGCCCAACTCGACAAGATAGAGCTTCGCCAACTCTTTGCCACACGTGAGGAAGCTGTGGCAGACGGCGTGGAGAGAATCCGTAAGTCCACTGGGTTACTGCATGAATACAACACGGATTTGAAGGAATTGAACGACGAGCTCGACTCACGCATGAATGCCATTTCGACAAGTGATGAGAACGCTCTCCAGGCAGCTCAGCTTGCTGTCGACGACATGCTTCAGGCCATAGCCGACCGTATGACCATCGACTCGCTGATGAATGCAGCCAAAGCTGTTTGCGACATGGACTTCAAGGGCAGGGAGGAACTGATACAGGCGATGACTGCAGCCGAGAACGCCAAGACCTCCGCAGAAATTATCGGAAGCAGGCAATTGCTCCAAAACACACTCGAGGAGTTCTATTTCATGACAGATGCTGCCACTCAACCCACACAGCCTCATTTCGCATCTGCCACTGGATGGGAGGTGAAGGTCGGAACCTACAAGGGAGGTGACCAGCGTACCAATACTGTGAGGGGAAAGACTTGTTGGAATGCTTGGTGGAGCGGACTGAATGCCTCAACAGGTAAGTCCAATACCATGGAGGTGAGACAGAAGATGAACGACCTGGAGGAAGGCCTCTATGCACTCGAATGCAAGGCTACCACAGAGCATTATTGCCTCTCCGACCAACACGGATATATCACCGCATCAGAAACTGCCGTTTCTCCTGCTCTAAGTGCCAACTATTTCGACCTGCCCACTGTGGGCAACATCTGGGAGACCCTCACCACCACTCCTGTCTATGTGGAGGAGGGCGGCAGTGTCACCATCGGTTTCGTGAGTTCCAAAAGTGGTGCTGTTGACAACGCTTGGCACAGCGTGGGCAATGCCAGCAACACCGGTGACAAACGAGAGGGATGGTGGTGTGCCACTGATTTCGTACTGAAGTTCCATCCCCTCAAGAAGATGAGTCTGACACCCGGAGAGTGGAGCACCATCTGCCTGCCTTATGCGTACAACCAACCCAAAGGCATGAGGTGCTTCCGAATAGCCGGCATTCTTGCCGACCACAGCAAGATATGCATCGAGGAGGCTGATGAAATCCAGGCTGGCGAGCCATGCATCTATATCGCTGACCAACAAGATATTGTATTCTACGAATACGGAGAGAAAGTCAATTCGCCAATTGACTACACTGAAACTAACAACCTCAGAGGATTCTTCAAGACAACAGCTAAGGCTCCAAAGGGCAGTTATGTGCTCCGCGATGGCACCTGGTATCAGGTGACCAACGACCGTCCGGCAATTGACAGTTTCACGGCCATCATCTATAAGATTGAAGGAGTGACCGAACTGGCTTCTTGGGACGGACTCACCATGCCCATCAACGACGACCTCAACGGCATCCAGCAAGTCAACAATGCCAATGACGGCGATGATGCCCAGGAGAAGTACACCCTTAACGGTCAGCGCACTCACTCACCTCATGGTATTTATATAGAGGTGAAGAACAACAAGGCAAGAAAAGTCATCAAAAAACAATAAGAAAAAACTATCTCTTTAACATGAACCTAAGGAAAATGTTTCTTTTTGCCGCTTTCGCTGCCTGCGTGATGCAAGCAAAGGCGGAGTGGATTGATGTGACAGACTACTATCTGTCCAATCCGAAATTTGACAACAACCAGACCAGCGGATGGACGTGGTCGAGCAATGCTTCCTCACAAAGAGCAGACTATGATTGTTTTGAGTTCTGGAACGGTACATTCGACATGTGGCAAAACCTTGATTTGACCAAAGGTCATTACAGACTGTCTTTTCAAGGCTATTACCGCTGCGGCGACTATGACGCCATCTTTGATGCATACCGTTCTGGTTCTGAGGATATTACGGCATTCGCTTATTACAGGGAATCAGCTACAGAAAAGATGGTCAGGCAACCTGTTGCAAGTGTGTTCTCCCATTCCTTCGACTGGTATGTCAATGACTGCTGGACCAACGACGACCAGCACTATTACTCCAACAACATGGCGGCAGCGTCTGCGGCATTCGCCAATGGCTGGTATGAAAACACCTTGGAGTTTGACGTAGAGGAAGATGGCCAAGTACAAATCGGACTGATTTGCGAAAGCCAATTACCAGGCAACTGGTGCATCTTTGACAACTTCAAGTTGGAGTTTGACGGACAGCTGACCAAGGCCACAGGTATCAAGGCGCTGGCCAACAAGACAGAAATCATGGTGGGGCAGACTGCCTCATGCTGGGCAGAAATCACACCAGAGAATGCCACCTCCAAAAAAGTCAGCTGGACCAGTTCCAACACCCAAGTGGCAACAGTCAATGAGGATGGGATGGTCAGTGGAGTAGGTGTGGGGGTAGTCTCCATCACCGCCACAACCACTGATGGCACCAATCTGTCTGCCTCTGTTCAGATAACGGTCAAGGACTATGACAATGTCAACTGGGTTGATGTCACCAACCTGTTCATCACCAACCCTAATTTTGACGATGATTCCACAGAGGGATGGACGTGGAACAGCAATGCCTCATCGCAGAAGGCTGAGTTTGGTTGCTTTGAGTTTTGGAACGGCAATTTCCAGATGGAACAGGAACTGAAGGGCCTGCCCCCCGGACCCTATCGTGTCTCGGTGCAGGGGTACTACCGAACTGGCGACAACAATGTTGCCTATTATGACTATCTTGATGGAAGGGATGTGGTGGATGCCAATCTTAGCGTCTACAACAACAATTGGGAGATGTATACTGTTCCGCTCAAAAACATTTACTCCTGGTCGTTTGCTGAGAATGTGGACGGCTGTTGGTCGCCCGGTTGGTTCAGCAATGAGTATTATCCCAACAACATGGCATCGGCAAGTGTGGCTTTCACCCAAGGGGCGTATATGAACAGCCTCATCTTTGAGGCAGAGGACAAAGCCACCATCAATATCTCAAACACTTCGGCAAGAAATTCCAACTGGTGCATCTTTGACAATTTCAAGTTGGAATATGGTGGTGAGTTTGTCAAGGCGACGGGTATAAAAATGAGCATCGCCAAGGATGAGATTGTAGAGAGCGAAACGACCCAGTGCACAGCGGTGGTCATACCCGAGAATGCCCTTTTCAAGACAGTGACATGGAAATCCAGTAACGAAAAGGTTGCCAAGGTGGATCAGAATGGCCTGGTGACCGGCGTTGGTGCTGGCATGGCGCTGATTACAGCCACGGCAACAGATGGGTCGGGTGCCAATGGCTCATTGGTCATCAAGGTAGTAGCCAACACTATCTCGTCACCCAACGACTTGGTTATCAATGAGATTATGGCAGCCAATGTGGATGAGTTCGTCAGTCTTGCCTTTAATTTCGATGGTTGGGTTGAACTCTACAATCCCACAGCAAAACCAATCCGTCTGGGCAAGTTGTATCTCAGTGACGATGCTTCCAATCTCAAACTTTGGCATATACCCGACGGAGTAGGCGTTGTCCCCGCCAACGGGTATAAGGTGGTTTGGCTGGGCAGCAATGATGTGTCATCGCTCTGCGCCCCATTTGAACTGGATGTCGATGGCGGTACGATATACCTGAGTGATGAGAACGGAAAGCTGATTACGAGCCAAACCTATCCCCAGTCGTTCGAGCGTGTCAGTTATGCAAGAATCCAAGACGGTGGAAAAGATTGGGGATTCGCTTGTGAACCGACACCGGGCAAGAGCAACTCAGGGAGTAGGTATGCCACTTCCCAACTGGCAGCGCCAGTGGTGGACACGCCCTCAAAATTGTTCTCCGGACCGTTGACGGTAAATGTCACCATACCTTCCGGATGCATCTTGCGATACACCACCAATGGTTCGCTGCCGACACTGACCAATGGCAATACGAGCACTACCGGGCAGTTCAAAGTTATGGCAACGATGAACTATCGCTTCCGCCTCTTTGCCAATGACATGTTGCCGTCAAGGGTGACGACAAGGTCATACATCTATAAAGAAACCGATTACCCGTTGCCGATTCTCTCTGTGGTGTCAGACCAAAGATTCCTTTATGGCGACTCCCTCGGCGTGTTGGTCAGGGGCGTGAACGGCAGACCAGGAAACGGACAGGCATCGAAGTGCAATTGGAATATGAGCTGGGACCGTCCTGTCAACTTCTCTTATCTGACTCCTGATGGCGAGATGGTGCTCAACCAGGATGTCAACCTCGAGATGTGTGGCGGATGGAGCAGGGCATGGAGTCCGCATGCATTCAAACTGAAAGGCAGCAAGGAATTGGGAGGCAACAAGAACTTGCCCTATCCGTTCTTCGAGGAAAAACCCTACATCCGCAACCGTACGCTGCAGGTGAGAAACGGCGGCAATGACACCAGTTGCCGATTCAAGGACCCTGCACTTCAGTATATAGCTCAAACTTCAGGACTGAATATCGAATGCCAGAGTTATCAACCTGTGCATGAGTTCATCAACGGACAGTATATCGGTGTGCTCAATATCAGGGAACCCAACAACAAGCATTATGTCTATGCCAACTATGGATGGGATGATGAGGAAATCGACCAGTTTGAGATGTCGCCTGATTCCGGCTATGTACAGAAATGCGGAACAGATGAGGCATTCCTGGAATTGGTAGACCAACTCTCGGTGGATGCCGCCAACAGCGAGACATATCGGGAGATATGCCAACTGCTTGATATAGATGAATATATCAATTACATGGCTACGGAGTTTTATCTGTGCAACTGGGACTGGCCGCAGAACAATGTCAAGGGATTCCGCAAGCAGGATGGCGGAAAATTCCGTTTTGTGCTCTTCGACCTCGATGGGTCATTCAACAGTGGAGACCCCTTCTCCACATTCATGGGCAAGGAAAACTATACCTTTGACCAGTTGTATCCTACATCACTGGGAAGGAAGAGAGACCAAATACGCTTTGTCACCCTTTTCCGCAACCTGCTCAACAATGCTGACTTCCGTAAAAAATTCATCGACTCGTTCTGCATCATGGGTGGCAGTGTCTATGAGGCCGACAGGGCCATCGCCATCATAGACAAGTTGGCAAACCGCGTCAACCCGGCGATGAGGATAGAGGGCGGCAGCGTAAACAATACAGCCAACCAGTTGCGCAACAACCTCCAATACAAAATGGAGCAATCCACCTCCGCTATCCGCAGTTACTCCACCTTTGGCCTCAACCGCACTGAGGCACAGCGTGTGAAACTCTCCAGCGACGTGGAGAATGCCCAACTGATGCTCAATGGCATACAGGTGCCGACAGGACAATTTAACGGGCGGCTCTTCCAACCTGTCACCCTGAGGGCTATGGCTCCCGGAGGATATGCTTTCCAAGGATGGCTGAAAGACGGTGGTTCTTCCACAGTCGTCATGGAAAGCGGTTCCACTTGGAAATATTATGACCAGGGGTCACTCGATGGTGTCAACTGGACTTCACCATCCTACAACGAGAACGGATGGAAGTCGGGCAGGGCACCTTTAGGTTACGAGAAGGAGGGCATCCGCACCACATTGGAGTATGGCAACCAAAACAACAAACGCCCCACCGCGTATTTCCGCCAGGCGGTCAACCTTGAAAATGGACCCGGAGCGAAAGACCAGATTCAGCTCAAGTTCACCATCGATGATGGCTTCATTGTCTATGTCAACGGTTCTGAGGCAGGACGCTACAACATGCCTTCGGGAAGTGTCAGCTACAGCACTTTTGCCTCCTCTTATGCACCCTCCAATCCCGACCAAGGAACAATCAGCCTCTCACCTGAGTTCTTCCATAGCGGAAGCAACCTCATCGCCGTAGAGGTGCACAACAATAGTGCTACCTCTACCGACTTGATGTGGGATGCATCGCTGAGCATCACATACAACAACCAGCAGAAGGTGTTCTACTCCACCGAACCGGAAATCAGCCTCCCTGACGGTGATGTCACCCTGATGGCGTCCTATCGTCCGCTGACCGATGCGGAAAAAAAGGAGATGAACATCCATCCCATCTCTGTCAATGAGGTGAGTGCTTCCAACGACTGCTTTATCAATGAGTATGGCAAGAAGAACGACTGGGTTGAGCTCTACAATGCTACTGACGAGGAGGTTGACGTGGAGGGCATGTACCTCACCAACGACCTTACCCAACCAACCCTCTATCAGATTACCAAGGGCAAGACATTGGCGAACACCAAGATTGCTCCTCATGGGTACCTGCTCATCTGGTGCGACAAACTTGAGACGACCAACAGCGCACTTCATGCTCCGTTTAAAATCTCTGGCGATGGTGTCGTAGCTTTGATGGCAGCCGACCGCAGTTGGGCTGACGTACTCTATTATGAGGCACATGACGGCAACTCAACCGTGGGACGATTCCCCGATGGTGCCAAGGACATTTATCTGATGGATGTGCCGACGATTGAGAAACCCAATATCCATACTAGTTATATAAAAGAGGTGGACCAGACCAACAGCGTGAAAAAGGCTGATTTCGCCATCTCTTCCGCCAACGGATTCCGTATCTATTATGGTTCTCAGCATCTGTTCCTCAGAAGCGAGGAGACAGGAATGGCAACGGTCAACATATATACCACCGATGGCCGCATCGTGGAGACAGAGACGGTGAGGCTCAACAAAGGCTCTGCCCGTCTCGACATCTCTCATCTCGCTCCAGGTTTCTATGTGGCACGTGCCGTCAACGACCAGCATACCCAAGTGGCATGTAAGTTGATGAAATAAAATGTTACTTTTACAAAAGAGCTGCCGATATAGGTAAGAATGGGGGAGAAGTGAAAAAAACTTCTCCCCCTTTTAACAATCATTAAGAGGGAAAATTCTCTTTTCTCAATTTTTTTTCATACCTTCGCACTGCAAAATTCATGAGGGTGTGTCTGTAAGGATGAAAGCCTCTCAAACTGAAAGCGTTCTTTGAGATTTAATGTATCAAGAGACAGCCAAGAGCTGCTCCAACCGAGCACGTAATCGCCACGGTGGGAAAATGATACGAGTTAACAGTTTAATAAACCGATTAATTAAAAATGATTATGACAACATTCTATTTTTTGTATCAATGACTTTTGTGATGGCCTTCAAGGCTTTTCGCACCAAACCTTATTGACCTTTGCCAACCTTCTCTCTCGCACTTCGTTTGGAAGTATTCCTTTAAAAACAACTAATTAAATAATAAAAACAATTACTCATGACAATTATTACCAACGGACAGAGCATCACCCTCAACATCGATCCCTTCGTTCTCTTTCTCTACCTCGGAGATAAAGTGGACAAGAATATCGTCAGCGACATCGCCAAACCGAATTTCTCCATTGTCGTAAGACCCTCAGACAGTAAGAACTGCAAGAAGAAGGGTTTCTACAACATCATCATCCGCAAGGACAGTGGTGAGGAGGTGGCGCTCAACATGCCGCACCGTGGGGCGCAAATGTTTTTTGTCCTCACGCTGCTGTGCCAAAAGGTGGTAGGCGGACTGCCCAACAAATACTTCAAGAATGAGAGAGCTGCCGCTGCCATCGAGTCACTCTACGACATGCTCTATCGCATGGGAGGAGAGCAATGGGTGGCCAATTGTGCGGCGCATACCCACAATCTCTCCATATTTCGCACACATGCGAAGAATGCCGTCAACAATAACGAGGCTTTGGACAATGAGATTCGCTATTGGTGCGGATTCGAGGACGAGAAACGCACTTTCGGTAGTAAGCAGCTGTCGCTGAGGAGGATTCGGATTCCAAACGACCGCATCATTTTCGAGGACATTGACAACAGTCCTGTTACCTTTGAGCAAATCATGAAACAATTGCCACCATTGGAGGATTTGTTCGGATTTCGCAACTCGACCACGGAGCGCATCAAAGAGCTACGCTTACAAAAGGCAACTGGTGTTAACAGCTGACCCTGAATGGGGGGATAAAAATGATAAAACCCAGTATCATATGATACCGGGCTTCATCATCATCCTCTTAAAAGTTGTACGCCTGCAGGGGCTCGAACCCTGGACACCCTGATTAAGAGTCAGGTGCTCTACCAACTGAGCTACAAGCGCATCTTTTGGATTTGCGGTTGCAAAGGTAGCACTTTTTGAACTTTCCACCAAACATTTTCGGGAAATTTTTCAAAAAAGTGCTTTTTCTTTGCCGTTTCTTATTGTTTTCTATTGGTTTTCAAAGCCAACCGCCGTTCGCAGACTTTATTCCATCTTGTTATTGCATGATGAATGGCAAATGTCGCTTCTTCATCAATAATGGAAATCGGTCGCCGAACGGCGGTTGTTGATAGAAACGTGGTATTATTTGATCATCTCTACGGAACGGCGGAGGAAGGCAGACAGTGCAGCACCTTTCAGCATGCCGTTCTGCAGCAAGGCAAGGTCAATCAGCTGATGGATGATGTCGCTGCCCTTTGCATATTCGGCGATAATCTGGTCTTTTTTGTCCTTCTGCTCACTGATGGCGTCCTCAGTGGCCTTCACGTCGTCTTTCTCTTCCTGTGTGATTTCCTCAGGCTTTTTCTTGCCTTGTTCCTGACGGAGGACGGCAAGGCGGGCGTCCAGCCCCTTGATTTCTGCAAGGATGGGTTTCAGCGCTTCAGTGCAGTTGCTGGCTTCGTCCTCCACCACACGTTTGATGAGCGGATGGTCGCTGTTGAGGACCAGGTTGTAGGAATCGGGCATCTGACCATAGAATGCCATGCCACTCTGGTAGCGGCTGATGTCCTTCATTCGCCGCATATATTCGCTTTGGGTGATGAGTACGGGCTGTGCTTCCTCGCCGAGCGACTGAACCTCAACATAGAAGTTGGCTTTCTCCATTGTGGGCACCTGTGAGCGGAATGCCTGAGACAGTTGGTCGGACTCCTCTTTTGAAAGCGTGCTCTCTTTCTGGTCCTCTTTCACAATGAGGCGGTCGATGATGTCGGAGTCGACACGGGTGAAACGGCACTTCTCCAACTTCTGCTCCAGCATGGAGACCATAGGTACGTCAAGGTCGCCGTCAAGCAGCAGCACACTGTAACCCTTTTGCTTGGCAGCCTCGATATAGGCATACTCATCCTCTACGTTGTTGGCGTAGAGATACACCAGCGTGTCGTTCTTGTCGGTCTGGTTGTCCTTGATGAGTGTACGATACTCATCGTAGGTGAAATACTTGCCCTCGGTGTCCTTGAGTAGGGCAAAGTCCTTGGCGCGGTCGTAGAAATCCTCCTGCGACAGCATGCCGTAGTTGATGAATATCTTCAGGTCGTCCCATTTCTCTTCGAAGTCTTTGCGGTCGTCTTTGAAAATGCTGTTCAGACGGTCGGACACCTTCTTGGTGATATAGGTCGAAATCTTCTTCACGTTGGCATCGCTCTGCAGATAGGAACGGCTGACATTGAGCGGAATGTCTGGGGAGTCAATCACACCATGGAGCAGGGTGAGGAACTCTGGCACGATACCTTCCACCTGGTCGGTGACAAACACCTGGTTGCAGTAGAGCTGTATCTTGTTGCGCTGGAGGTCAATGTTCGACTTGATGCGGGGGAAATAAAGGATGCCGGTCAGGTTGAACGGGAAGTCGACGTTGAGATGAATCCAGAACAGAGGCTCGTCCTGCATTGGATAGAGCTTGCGATAGAAAGCCTTATAGTCCTCGTCCTTGAGGGAGCTGGGTGCCTTTGTCCACATGGGCTCGGAGTCGTTCACCACATTGTCTTCGTCGGTATCCTGCATCTTGCCGTCCTTCCATTCGCTCTTCTTGCCGAAGACGATGGGCACTGACATAAACTTGCAGTATTTGTTGAGCAGGTCCTGGATGCGCTGTTTCTCAAGGAATTCCTTGCAGTCTTCCGACAGGTGAAGGATGATGTCGCTGCCTCG
>Ga0247611_10004118_pt1 | contig 20532 bp, 14 predicted proteins | sample 177DNAGHGhighgp2_FD_192422 | JGI IMG/M metagenome (GOLD analysis project Ga0247611, IMG submission 192422) | Sheep rumen microbial communities from Palmerston North, Manawatu-Wanganui, New Zealand - 1770 DNA GHGhigh gp2 | ecosystem: Host-associated > Mammals > Digestive system > Stomach > Rumen...
GTCCGATTCAACTTTTTTAACTCTGACTTGTTCGCTGTCCGCTGCATCAAAAACTAAACCAATGAAAACTTAACGGAAATACTGTTAGGAGGAAAAAGGAGACGGGCTGCGGCCCGCCTTCTTTTTTTTGCATTGTCACCCCGGCCTTGTTCCGAGGCTGTTAACACGGAATAACTGATGCCGGCACGGTGGCCGGCATGACAGTATGATGATGTCATCCCGGCCTTGTGCCGGGATCACCTTTTACATGTTTAACGTAAGTCCCACAATTTGCTTTTCGAGCTTTGTGGCTTCTTCGAGCATTCTTTGTCTGAATTCCACAGTGGCGGACGAATGTTCATCTTGAATTCTGTGGTTTGCCATTTTCAGGAACTTCTCGACTTGCTTGATGTTGTCGCGAATTTTGCCATTGCAGTAAACTTCTGTCATGCGTTCGAAGATGTACTCTTCGGCGGTTTTGGACAAGTGAACCATGTCGCTGTCGTAAAAACGGTAGTCGCGCAGCTCGTCCATTACGATTTCGTAACTCGGGAAGTAGCTGATGGTGGGTGTCGGTATTCCCACATCATTGCACAGAGTGCATGACTGGTTCGCCTCGGCAACGGAAATGAGAACATTTCTGTCGCACTCGGCTCCTACGACTTTGCGAACCATAGAAGGAGCAATCTCTTGAATAACTTTTTCAATGGCGAGTTGCAACGTCGCTTTCGAAAGCGTGTTCCCGTGCGCTCCATCGCTCATGTGCCGTAGCGGTGAAACTGTGAAGACGATTCGCATGTCATTTTTTATTTTCTGCAAGTCTTGCACGATGCTTTTCAGTGCCGCTACTACGTGATCTACGGAAATCATTTTGCGTATGAACAAATTGGGGTTTTGCTGGTGGCAATTCGAAACGGCCGCCCCGATGTCCTTTAAAAAATACACGAATGAAGTTCCGAGCGTGATGAATGCGACATCGGTCTTTTGCAAAAAATCCAGCGCATGGATCGAGGCTTCGTTCAGTTTCGCGACGCAGTCTTCGCGAGTTGCAGCCGAAAGTGAACCGTGGGCATCCCAGCAATGCCAAGGGGCGCTGTTCCCCGCGCGATCAGGGCGCATGTCCTGAAAAATTTCTGGACCTCCAAAAACTTTCTTATTCGCGATTGCCTTGATTTGCATTGCAATGGAGAGAGGATTATACACCGTTCCAAAGGGATTCGTCAAAACATTGAATTTCCTCGATGCAAATTGCGCCGAAATATTGTCGGCGAAACACGAACCGAAAAAAGCGATGTGAGAATTGTAGTCGATTAGCCAATCTGTGGCGGGAATGTCGATTTTTGTGAAAAAGTCCATAGCGTAGAATGTAGTATAGTGAATGGTATGGTGAAAATGCCGATGTCTAGAAATATCGAAAAATCGGTGGAGAATGACGAATGATTACATAAAATGGCGTGATCTTGGAGATTCGTGCTTGCTTCTCGTTTTTTTTATCATATTGTAAAAACTAACGATTTTTAGATATTTAATAAAAATCTTTAAAATTTTAATAAAAATCAATAAAATATATTGTGAAACTATTGCTTTTCCAAAAACAATGTGTTATATTTAGAGTATCGACAGACGGCCCGCTAGAACAACTGTCAGAATAAGTTGCTAGAAGAGGCCGTCTTGTAAGGAGGAAAAATGAAGGATATACTTGAATACAGGGACTACCGCCAGTATATTGCCGACTACTACGCCGATCGCAAGGCGAAGTCTGCATTCTCTTGGCAGGAGTTCGCCAAAACGGCGGGATTTTCGTCGCCGGTTTACCTTAAATATGTGAGCGAGGGCCGCTTCAACTTGAGCGAAGAGGCCGCCGGACGCACGGCAAAGGCTATGCGTCTTGCGGATTTCGAATGCGAGTTCTTTGTCGAAATGGTCAAGTTCGATCATGCGAAGAACGATGATGAAAAGCGGGCGGCGTTCAGCAAAATGATTTCGATTGCGGATGCGAACAAGGCGAAAATCCTGGAAGGCGAATCGTTCCGCTTTTTCGAGGACTGGAAAAATCCGGTGCTCCGTGAACTGGCTCCCGCTATGCCCGGCGCAAAGCCCTTGGCGCTTGCACACGCTTGCCGCCCGGAAGTCTCTGCAGCCGAAGTCAGTGAATCGCTGAACTTTCTGGTCAAGGCGGATTTGCTCAAGAAAGATAAAAACGGCAATTACGCACAAACGGATAAAGTCGTAACGACCGGCCCGATGGATGTTACGCCGCTTGCGGTCCGCGGGATGCACCGCCAGATGGGCGAGTTTGCGCTCGACGCTATCGAGAGCGTGCCGCAGGACGAACGCCATTTTTCGGGCCTTACGCTTGGCATCACCCGCAAAGCGTATGAGGAAATCGTGCAGAGGATTGCCGAGTTCCGCAAGGACATCATCGCGATTGCGACGCGCGATTCTGCGACAGACGAAGTCTATCGCTTGAACGTGCAGTTCTTCCCGATGACAAACAAAAGTTTAAACAAAAAGGACTAGGAGGAAACTATGAAAAACTTCAATCGTAACACGCTTGTGCGTGATTTTATCGGGGCGGCGTTCTGCTTGACGATGGCGTTTGCCCTTCTCATGATATATTCGGGCTGTTCCGAAGACAATTCTCCGATAAACGGAGCTCATGGCGGTGCTGCTGAGGAGCAGGGCGTCTATGCCTTGGCGGGGCGAGTTGGCGATGTGTATCCTAAAGTGATGAAAGTTGCGGATTCGTCGGATGGAGCCGTTGATACTGCAAAATATGAAGGCTCGGTGTTTGCGGAAAAAGGATCGGTTATAACCGTTTACGAATTGGATTCTTTGACTCTCGATACAACTGGTCGCTTTTTTAAGGATACCGTAGATAATGATAGTGGCCGCTTTGAATTTAAAGAAATGAATCTAAGAAGCCCGTATGTGTTAATTGGAGAGCAGGTTAACTCTCCTGATGTCCGCAATAAACGGGGTACTATAGTTTATACGTATTATAACTACAGTGCAATAGTAGATTTGCGAAACGTGAAAAATGTAAATGTCAGTACCTTGACAACGATGAAAGTCCCACTTTTGCAGAAATATTTTGCAGAAGGCAAGTCTTTTGCCGAAGCGGGAAAGATGGCTGAGCATGAAATTCTCGAAAGCTTTGGAATATATGAGGACTTGGGAACATTTGAAGAAATGCCTGAAAGTGGTTCCGAATTGGATTTCGTAAATGAACTATCTCTGTTAGATGAACTCGAGGTGCGTCATTATGTGGAAACTATGGGCGTTATACTTTCTTTTATGTCGCCCAAGGTGTTCTCTAAGAGCGAGATAATGGAGCGGTACTATTTGAATTCTATGAAAATGATCGGTTATGACATTGGTTATTTGGCACATATCGATAGTTTAGGACGTTGTACTGAATCTCGCGAAAATGAGGCTAGTATGGTAAAGGGACGTGTCGGTAATATTGCTGTTGTGTGCCGTTCTGGAAAATGGGTTATGGGCTTTAAAGCGGTTGAACATACCAAGGGCAGTATGACGGATAACCGCGATGGAAAAACGTATAAGACCGTAACGTATAATTTTGGCGGAACTTCGCAGACGTGGATGGCTGAAAATCTTGATTTTACGGATACGACATCTTTGAGCGTTGACAGTTCGTTAAGGGCGAATTTGTCTGGAAGTATATATTGCTACCATGAATCTTATCTGGATAATGATGAAGAAGGATGTGGCGCTTATGGGCATGAATATCTGTGGAGAGCTGCGATGAATATCGGGGGCGATGATGTAAAATCGTATTCAGTTGGTGCCCAGGGCGATTCGTTACTAGTAAGTAAAAGATGTATGGAGGCGTATCGTAATCTTATTCCTTGGGATTCTGTAACAGCTGTTGAAGATTCTTGTAATGCTGCTCTGTTTGGGGAAAATGATAATACGGAAATGTTTTCTACAAGGACGTGGACTTGGAATTATACGGACTTTATTTCGCCTTCGAATCAAAATTCTTATCAAGGTGTTTGCCCGGATGGATGGAGGATTCCGACATTCGAAGATTGGATGACTTTGCTGCAAAATTTGGGCGAACAATATGGCGTTGATTTTGGAAGCGTTGTGCCGGTGCTGTATGATGAGACTGCGACTGGTTTTGGATTGAATAATGTTGCTAAGATTTTGGGAGTAGAAGTTGATTATGTGTTGGTGAGTTCGTTTAGCTTTTATAATTATTTTGTTATGGCGGATGTTTCCTATTATAAAGCTGAATTTTTCAATATGTGGGAAAAATTCCGTGGGTTCAATTTTGATTTTCCGGATAATTGGCACGTTCTTTTTTACAAATACAATAATCAAGAAGAACTTCAGAGCATTGGGGGCGATCCGTATACTTCTGCTGCAGTCCGCTGCATCAAGAACTAAATCTGCCAAGATTCGTTAGAAATACTGTTAGGAGGAAAGGGAAGACGGGCTGCTGCCCGCCTTCTTTTTTTTAGCTGTATGACTATTTTATCTGTATTATTAAAAATGCTTAAATTTTTTTCAATGTTAAAAATTGCTTGAATTTTAATAAAAATCAAAATTTTTTATGGTGAGGTATTGACTTTTTTGAAAAATGATTTTATATTTGAAATTGCGGACGGCGCAGGCTGCAAAGTCGAGATGCCGTTTGTGTTAGGAGGAAACGATGAAAGATATACTTGAATACACAAGTTATCGTCAATATATCGCGGATTATTACGCCGAGAAAAAGGCGAAGACCGCTTTTACTTGGCAGGAGTTCACCCGGGCGGCGGGATTCTCTTCGCCGGTTCATCTGAAATATGCAAGTGAAGGTCGCTTGAACTTGAGTGATGCGGCTGCATTGCGTGTGGCGAAGGCCATGCACCTTGTCGATTTCGAACAAGAATACTTTTGCGAGATGGTCAAGTTTGACAACGCAAAGACGGATTCCGAGAAAAAAGACGCTTTTGGCAAAATGCTTTCCATTGCGGAATCTCATAAAGCGAAAATCCTAGAGGGCGATTCATTCCGCTATTTTGAAAGCTGGAAGAATCCCGTGCTCCGTGAACTTGCTCCTGCGATGCCGGGTGCAAAGCCGCTTGCGCTTGCGAAAGCATGCCGTCCGGAGATTACGGCCGCCGAGGTCAGCGAATCGCTTAATTTCCTCGTCAAGGCGGACTTGCTCCATAAAGATAAAGATGGAAATTATGTGCAAACTGAAAGGGGCGTAACAACGGGGCCGTTGGACGTGACTCCTGTGGCTATTCGCGGTATGCACCGCCAGATGGGCGAGTTTGCGCTGGACGCCATCGAGGGCGTCGCCCAGGACGAACGTCATTTTTCGGGGCTTACGCTCGGTATCACGCGCAAGGCTTATGAAGATATTGTCCAAGAAATCGCAGAGTTCCGCAAGAGGATTATTGCGATTGCGACACGGGAAGACGGTACGGACGAAGTTTATCGCCTGAATGTGCAGTTCTTTCCGATGACAAAAAAGAGTGTCAATAAAAAGGTCTAGGAGGAAAACATGAAAAATTTCAAACGAAACACGTTGATTTGTGATTTTATAGGAGCCGCATTCTGCTTGATTATGGCGTTTGTGCTTCTTATGATATATACGGGCTGTTCAGAAGACGTTGGCCCGTCTCCGGTTGCGCATGAGGGCGGCTACACGGAAGAACAGGGCGTTTATGCCTTGGCCGGTCAGGGAGGCAATGTTTATCCTAAGTTGTTGAAAATGCGTTCGGATGAAAGTGGAATGGCTGGCGATCCTCAAAATGTTAAGGGTTCTTCGTTTGCTAAAAAGGGAACGCCTGTAGTCGTTTACGAATTGGACTCCTTGACTCTTGTGGGTACTGGTCGCACTTTTGTGGATACGGTTTACAACGATAATGGACAATTTGCGTTTGAGAAACTTTCGCTGAATAGTCCGTACGTTTTGATTGAAATCAAGGATTCCTGTACGGCCTACGAGGGCTGGAGACGGGGTCTGTGGAGCGATTCTACCTATCCTATGTCGTACGAAGTTCCGTGCAATTATGATTCGCTCGAGGCTCTGGGTGGTGCGTTGCCTTCCAGTTGCGGAATTACAGATACTACAAAGTATCCGGTTCCTTTAGGAGCTCTTGTCGATTTGCGGAAATATAAAGAGATTAGCGTTAATTCGTTAACTTATATGAAGATTCCGCTTGTGAAAAAATATGTTGGCGAAGGAATGAACTTTGCTGCGGCGAGCAAGAAAGCGGAATCGGAAATTTTGGAAGGTTATGGAATCTATGAGGATCTGGGAAATTTTGAAAGTCTGGAGAGCGTGAATGGAGACTTGTCTTATGTATTGCATATGGTTTTCCGCATGATGCGCAGAGGCTCCCCTTTCGAAGTTGGACTTAGTGATGATATGGAGTTTTTCTATGGCGTATCGCCAGCCGCTGTCGCCGCCTTGGGTGAATCCGCGGAACAGTACTATCTGAATACGCTTAAGTCGCTGGAGTATGAGATTGCCTATTTTGCCCATGTGAAGGGTTATGGGCAATGTACGGAATCCCGTGAAAATGAAACACACAGTGTTATGGATCAGAGCGGAAACGAGTGGTTTGGATTATTCGTGTCATCGGCTTCGATAGTTTGTCGTTCGAAAAAATGGGTGCAGGGATGGAAAAAGATTGATTTCGAAAGTGGATCGATGGTCGATAATCGTGACGGTAAAACGTATAAGACTGTCACGTATAACTGGGGTGGTGTTACGCAGACGTGGATGGCTCAGAGTCTTAACTATGTAGATACGGCGTCTGCAGGTGCTGATAGCGCGTTGAAAAGTAATTTGCTTGGAAAAACTAAGTGCGATAATGGAGATCCCACTTGTGAAATATATGGTCGTTTTTACATGTGGCATGCAGCTATGAATCTTGGCATGTCTGACCTTAACCTGACTTCAGCCTTGCTACGTGATATTGTGTATGAAGACGAAGATGATGAAGGAACGGAAATTTGGGATACCGTAGCCGTGGAGAAAGTATGCTTGGCCGCCGATAGAAACGATAGTACGAAGTATGAATATTGTTCTGGGGAATCGGAAACGGGCGAATGCATGGCCCGTGATACCGCAAGATCTGTATTCGAATACTGCCGTTTTAAATATGAAAGCTGCCGTTTAGATTATTCTGCGTTTACTCGACAATCGGGACGTGTGGTCCATCAAGGTGTGTGCCCGGATGGATGGCGTATCCCCAATAAAGAAGATTGGGAACTTTTAGCAGAAAACGTATCCAAGCAGGGGGGCATCCTTGGTGACGCGGGTGGAAGTGGCTTTGGATATATGGATTTGACGACTATGTATTTTGTAGATGGGGAAACTCCTGAACTAAGGATGGATTATAAAAAGGTTGGGCCTGGTTTCGCATCTGTTCCTGATGTGAATGATGCTCGTGAATTTGCTTATGTCTTCTACGTTTCAGGTAAATTCTCTACTGGCTCATCGTCTGAGTATTATTACGGGAATATAGGATTTGATGATCTTTATAGGGATGTTTACGTCCGTTGCATCAAGAACTAAATCTGTCAAGATTCGTTAGAAATACTGTTAGGAGGAAAGGGAAGACGGGCTGCGGCCCGCCTTCTTTTTGTTTTTGGTCGATAGTCTTTAGTCATTAGCCGTTTGCCGTTGTAGTTTCGGCGATTGAATAAATTGCGGAACAGCGTCATGGTGGACTAAGGTTGGTGAGCTGGTATGCTGAGCTTGCCGAAGCACTGCCGAACCATCCGCCATCTGTATAACTATAGTCCATTGACTACTGACCAATGACTGATAACTAATAACTACTTTATATGTATCACAGAAAATGACGAAAATTTAAAGAAAATGGCAAAAATGCTGAAAATTAAGTAAAAAGAGTAAATTTTTATCATAAAACTATTGACTTTTTTGTTTTTGTGATTTATATTTAAAAACGAAAGCAGCAGGGCTTTGTGGCAGAATAGCTGTTTGTGTTAGGAGGAATCAATGAAGGATGTACTAGAGTACTCGGATTATCGCCAGTACATTGCGGACTATTACGCCGAGAAAAAGGCTAAATCTGCGTTTACTTGGCAGTCGTTTACACGGGCGGCCGGTTTTTTTTCGCCTGTGTTCCTTAAGTACGTGAGTGAAGGGCGCTCCAACTTGAGCGAAGATGCGGCGGGCAACGTGGCCGCGGCAATGGGCCTTCTCGGCTATGAACAAGAGTATTTCTGTGAAATGGTCAAGTTCGACCGTGCAAAAACGGACGACGAAAAAAAGTTTGCTTTCAATAAAATGTTGGCTATTGCCGAAATGCATAAAGTGAGGGTCGTCGAGGGCGATTCATTCCGCTATTTCGAAAGCTGGAAGAATCCCGTGCTTCGTGAACTTGCCCCTGCGATGCCTGGTGCAAAACCGTTGGCGATGGCGCGTGCATGCCGCCCTAAGATTACTGCTGCCGAAGTCAGTGAATCGTTGAACTTCATGGTCAAGGCGAATTTGCTCCAGAAGGACAAAGACGGAAATTACGTACAGACCGAAAAATCGGTGACGACGGGCCCTATGGCGGTGACGCCTGTTGCGGTTCGCGGGTTGCATCGCCAGATGGGCGAATTTGCGCTGGATGCGATTGAGGGTGTACCGCAGGACAAACGCCATTTCTCGGGCTTAACGCTCGGCATTACTCAAAATGCTTATGACGAAATTGTTCAGGAAATTGCCGAATTCCGCAAGAAAATTATCGCGATTGCGACAAGGGAAGACGATACGGACGAGGTTTACCGTCTGAATGTGCAATTTTTCCCGATGACGAAAAAGAGCGTGGATAACAAGGGTTAGGAGGATAACATGAATTACTCAAAAATGTGCGAACAGTTTGTTTGTAAAATGGCTGCGTTGCGATTCTTTTTGTTTGCGTGTTTGGCCATTGCCTTGAACTTCGCCATCGCGACGCTCTTTGCGGTGCTCTTTGTGGGGTGCTCAATGGGTGGCTCTACCGAAGAAACTAGCCAGTCTATAGGCGGCCCTTCAGAAAATTCAAATGTTCAGGCGTCGCTTGAAAATATTTCGGTGAAGGGGCTTGCCATGGTGGGCGCCCGGCCTGAACCTCTTGATTCGGCAAAACCGGAAATGGGCGTGTCTGTCAGTGGAATGCCGAAGGGCTCCGTAGTGACGCTTTACGAACTGGACGCCGATTCTCTCGAAAAGACGGGAGTGTCCTTCGCGGATACGATTGATAACGATGGCGGCATGTTCGATATTCAGGGCGTGACGCTAAAGTCCCCGTATGTGTGGATTACGGCTGTTGAAAGAAATGGCTTGACCATGAATGTTGATGATCCTTGGGTGGAACAGCATGATGATGTGCTTAGCGTGAATGCGATTGTTGATGTCAGGGATTCGGCTCCTGTCACTGTTGACGTGTTCTCTGACTTGATGGCTTATCGAGTACGGGTCCTGATGCTTGTCGGGAATGACTTTGCGGACGCCATGGCACAGGCCAAACGGGAAATTCTTGAAGCGTTTGGAACCTACGGTGTTGCTTTCGACAGCCTGGATCGTACGGGCCTGGATTATTATGCGATGCAGTCGGTATTTCTGAGGGTCGTATTTTGTTTGTATGGTTCCGGGAACCTCATGGCTAGCGCCCCAATCTCGAAATCGTTTGAACAGACGGGATCCTTCTTAAGAGAAAAAGAAGAAGTGAAACGTGGAGTGAGGACGGTCTTTAATGATTTGAGATTTAAACTGAGCATTCCCCAGGAGGTTTACGACAAAATGGGGTCTCAAGTGGCAAGGGAATACCAGGCAATGCTGCTTTATGAAAAATACCTTGCGGGAATGATGTCTGTGATGCTCGATGCCGGACGCTGCTCCGCAGAGCAGGAAGGTACTTCTGTAGATGCATTCGAAGGATATCGCAGTTCTTCTGAATCAAAAATCAGTATTGTTTGCCGTTCGGGAAATTGGCATTTAGCTTATGAACAGGTTCCGCATACTTTTGACACGATGACGGACACTCGCGATGGCCATGTTTACAAGACGGTGACTATAGACTTTGGTGACAAAACGCAGACATGGATGGCCGAGAACTTAAATTACAAGGGTGTCAAGACAAATTGCCTTGGCGGTCATGAACAAAATTGCGATATCTACGGAAGCCAATATGATTGGCATGTAGCGATGGGACTTAGTGACTCTATCTTTTTGGTTGAATTTGCTTCCATGCAGGAATGCATTGACTCCTTGTCTCCGCGATATTCGACAACACCGATGCCGTATGATTCCGTGTATATCGAAAAGTGCATTGCGGGATTACAGGAACCGGATTCTACCGATATTGAAAAATGCAAGTATTATGGTGGTGGAATTCCTGTCAATTACGACTCCTTACGAGCTGTGTATGATATTGAAATACAGGAACGTTGTGAGGAATATCTGAACGCACCGGCAAGTTTTATCGATGCAGGAAAGGTGAATATGGACAGTCTCACAAACACTCAGGGCGTGTGCCCTGATGGTTGGAGAATCCCCACTTTTGACGATTGGGAGACAATCTTCGGATATATTGACCGTAAATGGCGTTCTAATGCCGAAGGGAGGTTCTTGCTTGCGGCCCCCTCTATAGAGGATCCTTTTGGATTTAACTTGTACAATACTGTCGAAATGGAATGGGACGGCGATAGATCGTTATTGATTAAAAGAATGCTGGGAGACTATATCATGATTTCCAGGAGTGATGATAGGTATAGACCTCGGGCTGGCTTCATCAAAATGACGGAAGTGATTAATACGTCATATAGGTTTAATTACGAAGCTGTCGGGTTTGACGCTTTCTTTAGGGACTTGTTCATCCGTTGTATCAAGGATTAAGGGGGATATATGTTTGTTTGGAATAAAATAATCTGGGGCTGCGCTGCGTTGATGCTTGTGTTCGGCGCTTGCTCCAACGAAGATGCTAGTGTAGTCGCTCCGGTTGGTGCGCAAAAAGTGGAATCTGGTGACGGTTCTGCCCAAATGGCTATGGCCGTAGATTTGGGCAACACCCATATAGAGGGCCGTGCGGTCAATTTGTCGGATATGGACAATGGCCAGAAATTCGAGTATCACAGTTACGAAATGGCATCCAAGGTGAGGGTGTATGAACTTGATTCGGTAACGCTTGATACGACAGGGACCATTTGGAGAGGCTTTATTCTCGATACGAATGGAAACTTCCGCTTTGACAGCTTGTCGTTAAATAGTCCTTTTGTAATGATTGAAACGGAACCGACAAAAAACTCTCATATGAAAATTAGTCCCAGGTTGATTATTGACGTGCGAAAAACGAATAGTGTATGCGTCAACATGCTCACGTATCTCGAAAGCTTCCGTTTGCGTCACTTGTTCCAGACGGGCGTGCCTTTCGATTCCGCAAAGGCTATGGCGCAACGTGAAGTTTTGGATGCTTTCGGCTTGTACGATGAATCTCCTGATTACGAGAAAAAAGACAATGAGCATGCCCAGGAGTATTTGAATTTTACAGGATTCTTCTTCGAAAATATTTGGGTGGATTCCGTAGCGGAATCGTTTAGCCAAAGCGGATTGTTAAGAGGTCTCGATAGCTGGTCCATGCAATCGCTCATTAGCTGGGCTTCTAACACGGTAGAGGCTAATGGCAATAGTTTGGAAATTCCTTATGAGTATTACGAAGCCATAGGTAGGACGGACTATTATCAGCATTTGTACAAGCAGGTGAATTATGCGATAAATTTCTTGTCGGCTTTGCATGGCCTAGGCAAATGTACTGCAAATATTGAAGGTACCGATTACGAAATCTCGGATGGCTACTTCACCCTCAGATGTAAAGACAATCAGTGGAAAATTTCATGGAACGGATTCAAGAAAATTGACTATTCCGTGGGGACGATGACGGATAACCGTGACGGGAAAACGTACAGGACGGTTACATACAACATTGAAGGAACCCCGCTGACGGTGATGGCGGAAAATTTAGACTTCGGTGATGGCGCCCATAAGGAATGGTGCTTCGATGCCAAGCCGGAAAATCCCAATTTATATGCGAGCGAGTTGTATAATGTTCGCCCCGCAGAATCTTCGGGTTGCGGCGTCTATGGAGGCTTGTATAGGGCTGTTGATGCGTTATCGCTGGATACGACATTCTTGGTAGAAAATGCGTTTGATACATGCGTTGCCAATCTTCAAAAATACTGGCAGGGCGATGGACCGGTCGTTATTGATTCTAATGAAATTCGGGAGACTTGCTATTACTTTTATTTGAATGAAACGAAGATTACGAATTGGGCAGATTCTGTTGAAACCGCTAATGGCCATATTCAGGGAATTTGCCCTGATGGGTGGCATATTCCTTCAGTCGTTGAATGGAAAACTTTGTGGTCGCATTTGAATGGCTCGAATATTGGTGAATCTCCGTTCTGGGACCCCTCGGGTTTTGCGTTGAAATATGTAGGCCAAAAAACAGATGAGAGCGATTTTATTGGCGTAGATGACGGTATTTATTTTGCAACGAAACCCGGATCTATTTCCGAGTATGACAACTGGTTATGGTCTTGGGCGTATCAGGTGGGAAGTGCGAGTTATGGCTACGGTGTAGGCGTTGTGACCTCGTTCGTCCGCTGCATGAAAAATTAATCCCTCTAATTGAGTGTTAGGAGGAAAGAGGGATAGAAGACGGGTTGAGGCCCGCCTTCTTTTTTTTGTCACTCCCGCTGTACACATGTCATTCCCGCCTCCGAGCGGGAACCTCCTTGTATAAATATTGTATCTTTACACTGTGTTGCACTTTACGTGTGTAATGAAGGATTTGTTATGAAACCAGGTAAGACAGAACTCCGCTTGAATGCTGAAATTGAGAAACGCGGTGCACTTTTTGCAGTGTTGCTCGACCCCGATACTTCGGACGAGGCTGCCTTTGTGAAGGCTGGGGCGATGGCTGCGGAAAATGGTGCGGACTTGCTTTTGGTTGGCGGTTCTTATCTCGGAAATTTCACGCTCCCGAAGCAGGTGGCGGCTCTCAAGGCTGCTGTGAATTTGCCGGTGGTGCTTTTCCCGGGTGGTGCGTCTCAGGTGGTGCCGGGTTTTGACGCGATGCTCTTTATGACGCTTGTGAGCGGTCGCAATCCGAATTACCTCATCGACGAACAGGTGCGCGGTGGCGCTTTGGTGCGTGCGCTCAACATGGAAGCGATTCCGACGGCGTACCAGCTCATCAACAGCGGCAAGCGTACGACGGTGGAATACATCAGCGGTACGATGCCCGTACCTGCCAACAAGCCGAAGCTCAGCATGGTGAACTCCATTGCCGCAGAACTCATGGGCATGCGTTACGTCTATCTCGAAGCGGGGAGTGGGGCAGAAGCTCCTGTGCCCGTGGAGCATATCGCATACACGCGCAAGGCGACCGAGATGACGATTATCACTGGCGGTGGCATCAAGGACCCGCAGACGGCTGCAGTCCGTGTGGCGGCTGGTGCCCAGATTATCGTGACGGGTACGCTTTGGGAAAAGGTCGAAGACCCGGCTCTGTTGAAGGAATTCGCTTCTGCTATCCACATCAAGGGATAGTCTGGAATTGAATTTATAGATACTTTGTTAAAAAGTTTAAATAAGAAAAAGTCAGGTGGTAAACCTGACTTTTTTAATGCCTGAAAAAGGAGATGCCCGCTTTCGCGGGCATGACAACTTGTTACTTGGTGCTTATTGAGGTTGCGTAGCGCTTAGAATCTGAACAGCATGCCGAAACGCATCTGGCCATCGCGAACGCCGTCTGCACGGCCTACGTTCTTGATGGTGGCCCAGTCGAACTGCAACACGTCGGAGAGCATTACGCCCACGCCGAAGTCCACTTCGTTGCGCTTGCCCACGCGGTCGTAGAGATAGCCCAGGCGGAGTGCAATCGTGTTAGAATAAATGAATTCCGTACCGAAGTTGAACACGCCCTGGAGGAATGAATTCGTGTCGTCATCAGGATCGACGATGTCTTTCCAGCAAGCGATGTAGAACGGTTCCGGATCGCCCTTCTCGTCATCTCTCACGACTTCGCGGTTGTAGTCGAAGGCGACTGTCCACTTGTAGTCAGCCATGCTGAGAATTTCATAGGAGAGGCCGAAACGCCAGGTCAGCGGGATCGGGTCTTCGATGGTCTTATCGACGTAATAGACGCTCGGACCGATGTTCGCGAGCACCAATGCGATGTTCAGCTTCGGGACGATGAAGTTCTTCTTCAATACACCGATATCGAAAGCGTAACCAAACGTCGTGGCTTCTTCTTCGCCGGCTGCAGCGCCAGAGCTCAAGTCGGAGTAGAAGAACTTGATGGAGAGGCCGAGGCCCCAGTCGTTCGGGAAGCGCGTGCCGTAGCTGATGCCACCGACGATTTCAGAACTGTTGTATGCAACGAGATCGTCTGCATCCAAATCGCCAGAAACGACGGTCGAACCGAACGAGACGAAGTTCACGGAAACACCGAGCGTTCCCCAGTCGTTCAGCGGGATGGTCATGCCGCCGTAGAGGTGGTAGAGGTCCGGGATGTTGAGGACCGGCAAAAGTTTTTCGTAGAAAGCGGTGAGCTGGTAGTCGGCGTCCTTGTACTGCTCCATGCCGTTCGCGGTGCTGAACCAGACGTCGTTGCCTTCGGGGAGTACAGCCCAGACCTTGTTGGTCGAAAGTCCGTTGCCTTCGTGGTAGTGCGTCCATTCGTCGTCGCGTTTGGTGACAGTCGGGTCTTCCTTGGAGCTACGTTCGAGTTCGGCCTTACGACCACTTGCTGTGGCGTAGTCCGGCATGTGGCGCCAGACGCCGAGGTTGGTCGCAATCCAGATGGCGCCCTTGCGGTCAACGGAAACGTCGTTCACGGTGTTGTTGGCGAACTGAACCTGTTCCCACTTGCGGAGCGTGAAGTGCGAGAGACCGCCCTGGTGGGCCGCCCAGACGTGGCCCGAACTATCGACAGCGAGTGCAGTCGGGGAGAGGTCCATGATGCCGTCTTCCTGGTTGAACAGGCTCCAGCGGTCTTTGTCGTTTGCGCTCTTTTTCGGGGTGAGGCGTGCGACACCGGCCCCATCGACGGCGACGTAAAGTTCCTTGCGGTTTTCGGACCAGACCAGCGCGTTAATCTTTTGGCTCGGGAGCACCTTGCCCTTCTGTTCGAAGGCGCCGTTGCGATAAACGAAGAGACCGTTGTCCGTACCAATCCAGAGCGAGGCGCCCTGCTTTGCAAGTGCGGTGACGTGGCGTTCGCCGAGTTCTTTTTCGAAGGTCTTCCAGCCCTTGCCGTCAAAGCGGAAAAGGCCCTTCGGCGTTCCGACCCAGAGTTTTTCGGTGAGGCTTTCGTAGAGGATGGCCGTGATGGTGTCCTTGACGACCAGGTCCCAGGGCATCTTGACTTCGACCACGTGCGATTCGTCGTCCGCGTTTTTCACGTCATTGAATGCTTTCACGACTCGGGTGTATTCGTCGAGGCCGCGTTCCGTGCCGACATACGTGCGTACGGCGTCCTTGATTTTGGCGTTGCCCTGCAAGGTGACGGAGTAGTAGTTCACCCACTGTTCGCCGTCGAACTTGAGAACGCCTTTCGAGGTGCCTGCCCAGAGTTCGCTCTTGTCGAAGAATCCGTTCTTGGGGCGTGATGCCATGTGCGTAAAGAACGGGGTCGTTTTTGCGTCTGCGCTGTAGGAGCTGCGCCATTCGTCGGCGAGAGGGCCAAATGCAAGCCCTGCCGGGTTGTAATACATGGCGGTTGCGTCATCGGCGAGTGCGGCTCCGACTTCGCCCATACCGAGCTGGCGGGCGCCGACCGGCATCTGAAGGGTGATGATGGCCGAACCCGTGGCGAGCGCCATGGCTGGTGCCAAAAGAATAGCTGATAATAATGACTTACGCAAGTTGCCTCCAATCCGGGACGTTATAAGTGTTTCCGTGTGTCGGGACTACAGCCTTCCATCCGGACTTGCTTGGGTTTTCCCAAGGTTGCTTCGGTAAAAGCTTGCAGTCGCAGCCCAAAACATAGGGGGGTAAAATTTCCGCATGATTGCGAATCTGTTCGCGGGTGATGAAATTTTCCTCGCTGACGAATTTACAATAATTCTTGCCTTTCGGACCAATCACGATTCTGTAAGTGGCTGTGCCGGCCTTGTCCCCTTCGTCAATCGTCTTGATGGTCTCTTCGAGAGTTTGGTTCCACTGGTCTATGTATAATTGCCTTTGCTCTGGCGAGAGGTCCTGCGTTTCGAGCCATGCCCTGAGGGATGCTTCGGAGGGCTTCACGGCGGTGAGCGTCTCGCGGGCGGGGCGTCCGATGGCGGCGTATTGCCCCGATACATCGATGACCGGTTTAGATTCTTCTTTTTCGTCTGAATTGTGCGTGCCTACGTAGATGCCGATTCCGGCAAGGACAATGGACAGTAGCACAATCGCAATGACGATGATGATTGATAGCATATTTAAATCCGTTTACAATAAATCTTTACTCTCAAAAACTAGCATTTTCTATTTTATAAGATAGGAGATATTATGTTAAAATTAAAGTTTTTTCTTGTGTTGCTTGCCTGTAGTGTTGTCTGGGCGGTTCCTTTCAAGGTTGAAATTGTCAAGAACGGTGATGGAGAGCCCATTCGTGCGGGCCAGCTGATTCAAGTCCATTATAAAGGATATCTGGCAGTGGATAGTGCTACTGTGAACCAGGCGGCGACAGATTCTACAGTTGAAGCTCCTTATTTTGCGAATTCTTACTACAGCGGTTCGCCCCTCGAATTCACTATTGGCATAGGTCAGGTGATTGAAGGTTGGGACAAGGGCCTTGTGGGCATGAAGGTGGGTGAAATCCGCAAACTCTCCGTGCCGTCGGTGATGGCGTACGGCGACAACTCCCTCGAAGGCATTCCGCCCAATAGCGACTTGATGTTCGTTGTTGAACTTGTTCATGCAGACAAACCGCTTGAAGCGGACAAATTCCCTACTGATGTAGATAAACTAAAATGGCGCGACGTGGGTCGCGGACTCAAGGTCTTCGATGAGAAAACTGGAAATGGCAAACAAAATATTGCAGGTAATATAATTAAGGTTCACTATACGGGCTGGCTCTTGTCGGGCCGCAAGTTCGGCAGTTCCAAAGACCTGGGCAAGCCGCTAGAAGCTGTTATGGGCGCCGGCAAGATGATCAAGGGCTGGGAAACGGGCCTCGAAGGCATGCGCGAAGGCGGCGTGCGCTGGTTGCGTATTCCTCCGGCTCAAGGCTACGGCGCTACGGCGTTCTCGATGATTCCGCCAAACTCCACGCTTTTGTTCCGCGTCGAGATGGTCTCGTCAGATGTTGATCCGGAGCTTGCGAAGAATATGGACTTTTTCCCGGATACGACGCTCCTCAAGTACGAAAACGGCCCGGAAGGTTTGCGTTATGCTGTCGTGAAGCAGGGCGAAGGCGAACCGGCTCGTTCTGGACATCGCGCGATTGTGCATTATACGGGCTGGATGGTGAACGGCTACAAGTTTGACAGTTCCCGCGACCGCGGTCAGCCGTTTGCGTTTGAGCTCGGTGCAGGCAACGTCATTCGCGGCTGGGAACTTGGCGTGCAGGGCATGCTGCCTGGCGAAAAGAGAATCCTCGTCGTGCCGCCTGGCCTTGGCTACGGTAGTCGCGGCGCAGGCCCGATTCCTGGTGGCGCAACGCTCATCTTCGCTGTGGAATACCTCGGAGGAGAATAAGTCAGAACGCCCGCCGTTGCGCGGGCTTTTTTTTGCCCTTCTATATGTTTATTATCTTTAATAATCCTACCACCTAACCCTAAAAACTATCACCTAGCACCCATTGACAAAAAATCCATACCAAATGTTTACATAGCAGGGTTAAGCCAGTAATATTTAAATATTTTAGTTATTGATGGTTACTTTTTCTGACATAGCGGACTACCGCGACTTCTTGAAGGAATTCTACGACAGGCGCAAGGTCGAGATGCCCTTCTACAGCTACCGCATGATGGGTGATAAGCTAGGGCTAGACTCCAGCTATCTCTATCGGGTATTGCAAAAAAAGCAGCATCTGCCTGCTCATGCATTACCTGCGGCTAAGGAAATCCTTGCGCTGTCTGGTCGCGAGGCCGAGTATTTCGACCTGCTCTATTCTGCTGCTGTCAGCAAGGATAAGACTAAGCGCGAAGAATTGATGGCGAAAGCCCTCTCGCTCCGTGACGTGGAGCGCCATTCTTTACAGGCAGCTGAACTTAAACTCCTTGAAAACTGGTGGATTCCTGCGGTACGCGCCTACCTGGAATTGAACGGTGGGGTGGTGAACGTCAAACGCATCGCCAAGGACCTCTGTCCGCCGATTACCGAGGAGCAGGCTCTCGAAGCCATTGAAACTTTAAAGAGCGTCGGTCTCGTGAAAAAGCTTGCATCGGGTAAGCTTGCGTTGACCGAAGCCCATTTGACAGTAGGGGGCCCCGAAAAGGCCAAGGCTGTGCGCAATTTCCAGCGCCAGGTTCTGAGCCTTGCGAGCGATGCGCTCGAAAATGTCCCCGTCAATGAACGCAATATTTCTACACTGACCCTTTCTGTAGATCAGTCCTGCTTCGAGGATTTGGGTGACATGTTAAGGGAATTTCGCCGCTTAGTCCAAAAAAGAGTGGATGGGGCCAAGAATCCCGATCGTGTTATGCAGCTTTCTATGGCGTTTTACCCGGTTGCACGTAAAGCTGGGGCTGTGGAAAATACTATAATAGGGGAAGGTGCAGGAGATAAAAAATGATTAAACGGGCGTGGACATATGGAATGGCGGCATTGGCTTTCTGCTATGTCGCCTGCGATAGCGGTCGTACCGCGGGATCGTCGATGGAGACGGAAAACTCCATCGCGGTGCTTGTTCAATTGGCCGATGGCACGCCTGCTGCACGTATGGACGTTATTGTCCGCCCTGAATCTTATTTGTCGGGTGCATCCGAACTCGGGTCGGACTCCCTCTTCCAGTTGCACTTTGAAACCGATGAGCAAGGTCGGGTTGTTCTGACGGATGTTCCGTCGGGTTCCTATGTAATTGAAGCTCGTAGCGATGTCAAGAATCTGAAGGGCTTCGAGAAGATTGCTTATGTTGAAGCCGATACGACGACTCCTCTTACGGTTGAGGTCTCGGAGCCGAGCAAGGTATCCGGTCATGTCGGACTTCCGCAGTTGGTCCGCCGTTCGGCGACTGTTTCTGTGCAGGGCTTGGACTACCAGGTCCCGATGGATTCTACCGGTTACTTTGAATTTGAATCGCTGCCCAATGGTAATGTTGAAATTGTCGCTTTTGTAAGCGAAGATGAAACCGATTCTATCACGGTTTACGGCAAAATCGAAGCGGACGTCGGAACCAAGTCTAGCAAGAAGCTTTACCTTGGCGACTCTGCGTATGTCAAGAAATACTTTGTATTTGATGACTTCGAAAACGGTGCTGATGATTGGAAACCTTCGGCTTCCAAAAATGCAGAAGTTAAGCTGGACGTAACTTCTGCCGGGCATAACCGTAAGGGCAAGGTTGCACACTTTGTCTGTGAACGGGATTCCGCGGCAGACTGGGATTGGGCTCTCATCGGTCGAGAACTCGGTGGCTTTGTCGATATGAGCGAACTGGATTCTATCAGGTTCTGGGCTCGTGGCTCTGTAAAGTCTCGGATTTCATTCGCATTTGACGTGCTCGTGAATAACGATTCCGTGACAAGTGCGGACAATATAAAATCTTGGCGCCATTTTGAAGTGGATACGGCTTGGACTCGCTATACTGTGATTCCGTCACAATTGGATACTGCGGATAGCAATGGCGGTAACGTCGGTTGGGATGCTGTCAAGAAACATGTGACGAAGATTAGCATCTTTGGTGCCATGGGTACTGAAGTCTGGGTTGACGATATCGAGGTCTATGGTTATGGAATCTTTGATCCGTACGCACCTGTTACAAAAAATGCTTTGAAAAAGAGCGATTCTAAGAAAAAAGACTAATTTTATCCATTGTGGACATTTTATCCATGAGACCTGCAAAATGTTGCAGGTCTTTTTTTGTTGCTTGATGGTAGATTTATTTATGGTGTATGGGATTGACCTTATTAGGCCAATCTTAAGGAGTGTGTATGAGAAACAAGAAAATTCTTACGATGATGGGATTGCTTGCCGGTTTTGGCGTGAATGCGCTTGCCGATAACCCCATTTCAACTTATCACTATTTGGCGGACCCTTCCTGTGCTTCCGATGGTGATACTTTCTACATCTTGACCGATGTCGATGATTACAGCCCCCAGCAGAACTACAATTACGACATCGTGGGGCTTAACGCGTTCTCCTCTCAGGACATGAAGAACTGGACCGACCACGGCATGATTTTCCGCTCCAAGCGAGAATTCGGGAATTACCCCGACAATACCTGGGCTTCCGGCATCGCTGTCCACAAGGGTAGAATCTACATTGTTTATCCCAATGGCGCCAGCGGCGTGGGCATGCTTACCGCGACAAGCATCGACGGTCCCTATACCGACCCCGTCAAGGAAACTCATGGCGTGAACTATATCGCCGCTTCCTTT
>Ga0247611_10004120_pt1 | contig 20531 bp, 18 predicted proteins | sample 177DNAGHGhighgp2_FD_192422 | JGI IMG/M metagenome (GOLD analysis project Ga0247611, IMG submission 192422) | Sheep rumen microbial communities from Palmerston North, Manawatu-Wanganui, New Zealand - 1770 DNA GHGhigh gp2 | ecosystem: Host-associated > Mammals > Digestive system > Stomach > Rumen...
TCAAAGAACTCTTCTTTTTCGTTGCTCACAGGTCTAACCCTGAAAGCGGATGCAAAGGTACAACTATTTTTTGATTCCACAAACTTTTTGAGAAGAAATTTTTCTTTTTGAGAGAAAAAAAATTTGGGGCTTGACAAAAATCAAGCCCCAAAACAAATCACACCTTATTATATATATAAGGAAACAAAAGATTTACTTACCTTCCTCAGGAGCCTGTCCAATAAGTTCCATGAACTCGTCAAGCTTCGGAGTGATGATAATCTGGGTACGACGATTGCGCATCTTACCCACCTCACTGGTGTTAGGCTGGAGAGGATTGTACTCGCCACGGCCACCTGCAGTAAGGCGCTTAGGATCTACACCATAGTCGTTCTGTAAAGCCTGGACAACACTGCTGGCACGCAGACAAGAAAGGTCCCAATTGTTGCGGATGTTCTCGCGAGAAATGGGCACATTATCAGTATTACCCTCAACAAGCACGTCATAATCCTTATAGTCCTTGATAATCTTGGCAATCTTCGACAAGGTCTCTGCTGCACGACTGTTAATCTTGTAGGTACCACTCTCGTAAAGCATATTGTCTGCCAACGAGATGTAGACAACACCTTTCAGCACCTGAACGTCAACCTCCTTCAGTTCTTCCTTTGAAAGTGAACGCGTCAAGTTGTTGGTAAGCACCATGTTCAGAGAGTCACTCTTAGATTTCACCTCTACCAAATGACGGATGTATTGGTTAGATTCGTTAATCTGATCAACCAGTTTCTCGATACTGATATTGTTCTGACTGGCATTGGTCAGACTCTTGTCCAGTGATTTCTGGAGCGTTGCATTCGTCTGCTGTACAGCGTTTAACTGTTCCTGAAGACTAGCCACACGAGTATTAGCAGCTGCCAGTTGCTCTTTAGTGTTCTGATAATTAGTCTGCAAAGCCTTATTATCTTCCTGGCAAGCTAAAAGTTCTTTCTTTGAAGAACAGCTGGTGAACAGGACACCTGCAACCAGCGCAATCATGAATACTGTTTTTTTCATATTCCAAATATTAGTTCATACTAAATTTTGTCGCTTTGACGGTGCAAAGTTAATCATTAGACGCATATTTTGCATGAAAGTTGCGTCAATTTAGATATTTTTAAGTAACTTTGCCCCCAAAATCGTAAAATTTATAAGGTAAAAAAGGATTATGATTCTCTTTTTCAAGACTCTACAACAGAGCGTGATAGCCACTCAAACGGACCATCAGCTCAACGAACAAGAAGTAAAGGAACTATGCTGGCTTTATGGTGATGCCACACTATTGAACGACACGACGCTGTCGGGATATTATGTCGGCCCACGTCGCGAAATGGTCACCCCATGGTCGACGAATGCTGTCGAAATAACGCAGAACATGGGTATCAAGGGCATTCAGCGCATTGAAGAATACTGGGCTGTCAGTTCCGAAGATGCAGAACACGACCCCATGCTTCAGCGCATGTACAACGGACTGAATCAGGAAATCTTTACTGTTAACATCCAACCAGAGCCCATCAAGTATGTGGAAAACCTGGAGGAATACAACGAGCAGGAAGGCTTGGCTCTCTCACCCGAGGAAATAGAGTATCTGCATAAAATCGAAAAAGAGAATGGACGTCCGCTGACAGACTCAGAAATCTTTGGCTTCGCCCAAATCAATTCCGAGCATTGTCGTCATAAAATCTTCGGTGGTACGTTCATCATCGACGGCAAGGAGATGGAAAGTTCGCTTTTTTCGATGATCAAGAAGACCACTCAAGAGAATCCCAATAAGATTCTGTCAGCTTATAAGGACAACGTAGCTTTTGCGCAAGGTCCCATAGTGGAACAGTTTGCACCTGCAGACCAATCGACCAGCGATTATTTCCGCGTGAAGGATATCGAGAGTGTGATCTCGCTGAAAGCCGAGACCCACAACTTCCCAACCACAGTAGAGCCTTTCAATGGCGCAGCTACAGGTACAGGTGGTGAGATTCGAGACCGTATGGGTGGCGGCGTAGGTTCATGGCCTATTGCTGGTACAGCTGTCTACATGACAGCCTACCCTCGCATTCAGGATGAGACTCGCGACTGGGAGGATATCATGCCTGCCCGCGAGTGGTTATACCAGACTCCAGAACAGATTCTTATTAAAGCCTCGAATGGTGCATCCGACTTTGGAAACAAATTCGGCCAGCCACTAATTACCGGTTCGGTACTGACCTTCGAGCATCAAGAAGGACAAGAGAAATATGCCTACGACAAGGTTATCATGCTGGCAGGAGGTGTAGGTTACGGCACCAAGCGTGACTGTTTGAAGAAAGAGCCCCAGAAAGGCAACAAGGTCGTTGTTGTCGGTGGTGACAACTATCGCATCGGACTAGGTGGCGGCTCTGTTTCATCAGTAGATACTGGTCGCTACAGCAACGGCATTGAGTTGAACGCTATCCAACGTGCCAACCCAGAGATGCAGAAACGTGCCTACAATCTGGTACGTGCCCTCTGCGAGGAAGATAACAACCCCGTAGTTTCCATTCACGACCATGGAAGTGCAGGTCACCTGAACTGTCTCTCCGAGCTTGTCGAAGAGTGTGGTGGCGAGATAGATATGGCTAAATTGCCGATTGGCGACAAGACCCTCTCGTCAAAGGAGATTATTGCCAACGAGAGTCAGGAGCGTATGGGGTTGCTGATTGACGAGAAGCATATCGAACACGTACAGAAGATTGCCGAGCGCGAACGTGCTCCGATGTATGTGGTTGGCGAGACTACTGGTGATGCCCACTTCTCATTCAAGCAGGCTGATGGTGTGAAGCCCTTCGATCTGGATGTAGCTCAGATGTTCGGTCATTCACCCAAGACCATCATGCGCGACAATACCGTTGAACGTAAATATGAAGATGTTAGCTATTCACAAGATAAGATCAACGACTATCTAGAGCGCGTGCTTCAGTTGGAGTCTGTAGCCTGCAAGGACTGGTTGACGAATAAGGTAGACCGCTCTGTGACGGGTAAGATTGCCCGCCAGCAATGTCAGGGTGAGATTCAGTTACCGTTGAGCGACTGTGGTGTCGTAGCCCTAGACTATCGTGGTCGTAAAGGTATTGCCACCGCATTAGGCCATGCACCCCAGGCTGGTTTGGCTGATCCTGCCGCTGGTAGCGTGCTCTCTGTAGCCGAAGCATTGACGAATATCGTATGGGCACCTTTGGCAGATGGTATGGACTCGCTCTCGCTGAGTGCCAACTGGATGTGGCCATGCCGTTCACAGGAAGGTGAAGATGCCCGTCTTTATGCAGGTGTAAAAGCTTTAAGCGATTTCTGCTGCGAACTGCACATCAACGTGCCCACTGGTAAAGATTCGCTGTCGCTGACTCAGCAATATCCTAACGGGGAAAAGATTATCTCTCCAGGAACGGTGATTGTATCCGCAGGTGGTGAAGTATCAGACATCCGCAAGGTTGTAAGTCCCGTGCTAGTAAACGACAAGAACGCTTCACTCTATCACATCGACTTCTCGTTTGACGAGCAACACCTGGGTGGTAGCGCCTTTGCTCAGAGTCTGGGCAAGGTGGGCAGCGACGTGCCTACCGTCAAGAATGCGGAATACTTTGCTGATGCTTTCATGGCTATTCAGCAACTGATAGAAAAGGGCTGGGTAATGGCAGGTCATGATATCTCAGCTGGTGGTCTGATTACCACCTTGTTGGAGATGACATTCGCCAACACCAAGGGCGGAATGCACATTAATCTGCACGACATCTGTCAGGATGGCGACGTGATAAAGAGCCTGTTTGCCGAGAATCCTGGCGTTATCATCGAGGTAAGCGACGAGTACAAGCAGGAGTTTAAGGACTTCATGGAAGATGCAGGTGTAGGCTTTGCCAAGATTGGTTACCCTGTAGAGAATAGCCGCAGCATTGTAGTAAAGGCTGATGATAAGGAGTTCACCTTCGACATCGACGCCCTGCGCGACACATGGTATAAGACCAGCTATCTGTTGGATCGCAAGCAGAGCTTCAACGGCAAGGCCAAGGAGCGCTTCGAGAACTACAAGCAGCAACCGCTGGAGATGAAGTTCAATCGCGATTTCACAGGTACGCTGAAACAATACGGCATCTCTGCCGACCGTCGTGAGAAGAAAGGCGTCAAGGCCGCTATCATCCGTGAGAAAGGAACCAATGGTGAACGCGAGATGGCCTACTCGATGTATCTGGCTGGTTTCGATGTGAAAGACGTGATGATGACCGACCTGATTAGTGGTCGTGAGACACTCGAGGACATCAACCTCATCGTCTTCTGTGGTGGATTCTCGAATAGCGACGTGCTTGGCTCGGCTAAGGGATGGGCAGGTGCCTTCCTCTTCAACCCCAAGGCTAAGGAGGCCCTCGATAAGTTCTATGCCCGCAAGGACACCCTCTCACTGGGTATCTGCAACGGTTGTCAGCTGATGGTAGAGTTAGGTCTGACTGGTGCCAAGGGAGCCAAAATGCTACACAACGACTCACATAAATTCGAGAGCGAGTTTATCACTCTCAGCATTCCGCAGAACAACAGCGTGATGTTTGGCTCGTTGAGTGGTAACAAGCTGGGACTATGGGTAGCTCACGGTGAGGGTAAGTTCCATTTGCCTGAGACAGAGAGCAGCTATAACGTAATTGCCAAGTACAACTACGCAGGCTATCCCGCTAATCCCAACGGTTCTGACTATAACGTAGCCGGTATCTGCTCTGAGGATGGTCGTCATCTCTGCATGATGCCACACCTTGAGCGTGCTATCTTCCCCTGGCAATGCGCTTGGTATCCTGAGCGTCGTCGCATGGACGAGGTTACCCCATGGATAGAAGCATTTGTGAACGCCCGCAAGTGGATTGAGCAGCAATGAACATCTACTGGGAGTCGTTTCGCACATTCTTTAAGATTGGCATATTCACCCTTGGTGGTGGATATGCCATGATTCCTTTGATAGAAGAAGAGGTGGTAAATCGCCATCGATGGGTGTCTAAGGACGAGATGCTCGACCTAATAGCCATTGCACAGAGTTGTCCTGGTGTGTTTGCCATCAATATCAGCATCTTCATCGGCTATAAATTAAATAAGGTACGCGGGGCGTTAGCTACCACGATGGGCACCGCCCTACCCTCGTTCATGATTATCCTAGCCATCGCTATGTTCTTCCATCAGTTTGAGGACAACCATGTGGTAGCCGCTATGTTTCAAGGTATCCGACCTGCCGTTGTAGCCTTGATAGCCGTGCCTACATTCAACATGGGCAAACGTGCCAAACTCAACAAATTTACGATCTGGATTCCCATCGTGTCAGCCCTGCTGATATGGTTGATGGGTGTTTCACCCATCTGGATTATCATCGCTGCGGGCATTGGTGGCTATATTTACGGGAGGATTGCCGCATGATATTCTTCTCACTATTCTACACTTTCTTTATGATAGGCCTCTTCGGTTTTGGAGGGGGCTATGGAATGTTGTCGCTCATTCAGCACGAGACAGTAGAGCATTGGCATTGGTTGTCATCATCCCAATTTACCGATATTGTAGCGATCTCGCAGATGACACCAGGTCCTGTGGGCATCAATTCGGCTACTTATTGTGGCTATACGGCCTGTGTTAATGCAGGCTATTCGATGCCTATGGCTATTTTAGGCTCTGCAACAGCCACTTTTGCGCTGGTATTGCCCTCGTTGATTTTGATGGTTTTGATCAGCAAAATGTTCATGCGATACATGCATACCCGCACGGTAACCTCCGTTTTCACGGGTTTGCGTCCTGCTGTCGTGGGACTTTTAGCCGCTGCCACCCTGCTCCTTTGCAGCAAAGAGAACTTTTCAACGCCCACAGAGAACCCTTGGCAGTTTTGGATCAGCAGTGCATTGTTTGCAGCAACAGCCTTTGGTACAGGTGTTTTGAAGATAAACCCCATCCGCATGATTTGTTATGCTGCTCTAGCAGGGTTAGTCTTGTTCTATTAAGGTCTTCTTATTTGCGCTATTTCTCAAAATGCTGATAGTCTTTCAGCGTACGCCAGTTGCCACCCCAGCGGAATCCATGCTGGATAAAGAGACGATAGCAGAGGTCACTTTTGGTGATTTTATAGTTAAATGAACGAGTGCGATCGGTATAAGGACGAGCAGTTGAGGGCTGGATAATCAAAGTACCGTCCTTACGACGACGAACACAGGGATTGTATAGCGGATTGATATCGATGGCCAGCCCCTGAGCGTGTTTGGAGAGTTTTTTGCTACCAGCGATAGGGCGATAGCAGTAGCACGAGGTATTGTTGGCCTGCATGGAACGCTCGTCGTCATCGCCATATTCGGAGATAGGACGAATGCGCTCTATGGGATAGTGCTTGCGAAAGAGTTCAGTAAAGATCTGACGTAGGTCGTTGGAAATCAACTTGTTGCAGATAATCGTACCTTGCTGCGTCCTACCCTGAAAGTCAACATGCTGCACAGAAAGAGTGTCCAGGTGGACAGCCTGCTGCGCCTTACTTGCGCTTACAGCCAAGAAAAACACACCAATTAAAAGAAATCTTTTCATCAATTCTTCCTCACTTTCTTCTTCAGTTTGTCTATAGCATTCTCCAGACTCTCCGTGGGTTCGATGATGTTGTAGTCAGCCCAGAAGTCGGGATCATCAAAATATTCCACCCTATCGTAGAAACGCTCTTTCAGTCCGAACGACGAGCGTCCACGAGGCCGTTTCACCTTATCGCCCCGCTGCTGACGGTCTGTCACCACCATTTCACAAACGGTAATGAACGGTGAGGCGAAAAGTCGTCGTTTCCAGTCGCAATTGAAGCGCATTAGGTTGCGCACATAGCTCATACGAGTGATACCTTGTTCATCTGTCTCATAGACTATCGTTACTGTCAATTCTTTAGGGCGGAAGCGCAGGCCCATGGGTTTGCGAACCAACATATATTCCGAAGCCTGACGCCAGTCCGTCATATCAAGCTGCAGTTCAGCACGGGTAAAGGCCAGCAACTCCTGATCGATGAAGACACGTCCCATCATCAACGGATAAAGCTGACGACCCTGAGGTTCCATACTGATGACGAACTGCGGACGGTCGGCAATGCGGACGGGCACTTCCATACGCAGCTTATAGTGCGCCAGATTCTCTTCGTTCATCAGATAATCGGGATTCTTCGCCACGTCGACTATCAAGGGCAGTACGGGGCCACCCTGCACTTTGACGCCCAACGTATCGCGAGCCTTCATACTCATCAGTCGACGTCCCTTCATGATAGCCACAGCATCACGCTCAGGACCATAGGCATAATCCGACTTGTACATCTCCGTCACAGCCTCTGCTACAGAGATAAAACGGGAACCACGACGGGCCGTTTCGCGATAGAAACAACGTACCAATTCAGGTTCGTGGGGATAATTCTGCATTACCCGTTCCATTGCAGCCCTCAAGATGGCCATCGGATTGTTGGCATTAACCAGCACCTCACGCAACTCGACCGTATTGCTGACCATACGAATATGCAAAGGCAGTTCAGTACCCTCATCAATCGCTATCTTTCGAGACTTATAGCCAATATGGCTCAGACGAACATAACGGGGCTTGTGAGTAGTCTTCAGCGTGAACTGGCCATCATCGTTGGTTACGGTATGCACTTCGGAACCCTCTGCTGATACGCTTACATAAGCTAGGGGCTGTCCTTGCTGGTCTGTCACCTTGCCACTGACCACAGACTGTGCTTTTACTGTCAGTACTGCAAACAGTAAGAGAAATGTCGATATCAGCTTCTTCATAGGCAAAACTACTATTTTTATTTGCAAAGATACGAATTATTCAGAAAAAATGTGTAACTTTGCCGTTAAAATAACGCTAAAACAAGAAAAGATTATGCAAAGTGACCCCAAGCAGTGCCTTTATTGCACTAACAATCAGACACTTCACGATCTGATGATTGAGATTTGCGAGCTCTCAGTATCTCGCGCGTTTTTATTTAAGGAACAGACCTATCGTGGCCGTTGCCTCGTGGCTTACAAAGACCACGTGAACGACCTGAACGAGTTGTCTGACGCAGACCGCAACGCCTTCATGAAGGATGTAGCTCAGGTGACACGCGCCATGCAGAAAGCTTTCAACCCTGTGAAGATTAACTATGGTGCCTACAGCGACAAGTTGTCGCACCTTCACTTCCACCTGGCTCCCAAGTATGAGGGAGGCCCCGACTTTGGTGGCACGTTCCAGATGAATCCTGGCAAGGTGTATCTCACAGATGCAGAGTATCAAGAAATGATTGAGAAAATCAAAGCAAACCTGTAAGCTATGGCAATCGTAAAACCATTTAAGGGCATTCGCCCTCCCAAGGAATTGGTAGAGCAGGTAGAGTCAAGACCCTATGACGTGCTGGACTCTGAAGAGGCTCGCGCTGAAGCAGGCGACAACGAGAAGAGCCTGTATCACATCATCAAACCTGAGATTGACTTCCCCGTAGGAACATCTGAATACGACCCACGCGTCTACGAAAAAGCTGCAGAAAACTTCCAGAAATTCCAGGATAAGGGCTGGCTTGTACAGGATTCGAGTGAACACTATTATATCTATGCCCAGACCATGCAGGGTAAGACACAGTATGGACTCGTAGTTTGCGCCCATACCGACGACTACATGAAGGGCAACATCAAGAAGCACGAACTGACTCGTCGCGACAAGGAGGAAGATCGCATGAAGCACGTCCGCGTGAACAATGCCAACATCGAACCGGTGTTCTTCGCCTATCCTGACAACAAGGTGCTCGACGAGTTGATTATGCGCTACGCCAAGACGCAGCCGGAATACGACTTCATCGCGCCTATCGACGGGTTCCGCCATCAGTTCTGGATCATCAATGACGACAAGGATACCGAGACGATTACCGCTGAGTTCAGCAAGATGCCTAGCCTCTATATCGCTGACGGGCACCACCGCTCCGCAGCTGCCGCTCTGGTGGGACAGGAGAAGCAGAAGCAGAATCCTAACCACAAGGGCGACGAGGAGTACAACTACTTCATGGCTGTTTGTTTCCAGGCTTCGCAGCTGACCATTCTGGACTACAACCGCGTAGTGAAAGACCTGAACGGCATGAGCTCAGAGGAATTCCTGGCTGCCCTGCAGGTGAACTTCATCATCGAAGACAAGGGAACAGATATCTACAAGCCTCAGCAGTTGCATGAGTTCTCACTCTATTTGGATCAGCATTGGTTCTCGTTGAAGGCGAAGGAAGGCACCTACGACAATACCGATCCCATCGGAGTGTTGGATGTCGACATCTCCAGCCGTCTTATCCTCGACGAGATTCTGAACATTGGCGATCTGCGCTCGTCGAAGCGTATCGACTTCGTAGGTGGTCTGCGCGGACTGGGTGAACTGAAGCGTCGTGTGGACTCTGGTGAGATGCGTGCCGCTCTGGCCCTCTACCCCGTCACCATGCAGCAGATTATGGACATTGCCGACTCAGGCAAGATCATGCCTCCGAAGGCTACGTGGTTTGAGCCGAAGCTGCGCTCAGGACTGGTGATTCATAAACTAGTATAACTAGTATCACTAGTACAACTAGAAAAGAATGACTGACGAGTTCAAGACCATAGCAACTACAAGCGAGGGATATTACACCGAGAAGCGGAGTAAGTTCCTCGCTTTTGCCCACCATGTGCAGACTACTGACGAGGTGAAGGACATCATCGCCCAGTACCGTAAGAAGTACTATGATGCGCGCCATGTGTGCTATGCCTATATGCTGGGCGCTGAGCGGAACGACTTCCGAGCCAACGACGACGGAGAGCCCTCATCGACAGCAGGGAAGCCTATTCTTGGACAAATCAACTCCAACGAACTGACGGACATCCTCATTGTAGTGGTGCGCTACTATGGGGGGGTCAACTTAGGTACCAGCGGACTCATCGTAGCCTACCGCGAGGCTGCAGCCGATGCTATCAGCCACGCTACCATCGAGACGCGTCAGGTGGAAGAAATCATCAAGTACACCTTTGCCTATCCGCAGATGAACGATGTGATGCGCATCGTCAAGGACATGAACCCACGCATCATCAGCCAGACTTACGATAACACTTGCGAGATTGTGTTATCGATAAGGAAAAGCGAAGCAGATTTGCTTCGCAATAAACTAGAGAAGTTAATCTAGTTATTTAAATAAGATGCGCACATCTCTGCGCAACGCTCTCCATCGACTCCTGCCGAAACGATACCGCCAGCATAGCCTGCACCTTCGCCACAAGGGAAGAGGCCTTGCAAACGGACATGCATCAACGTATCCTGATTGCGGACAATACGCACAGGACTGCTGGTACGCGTCTCCACACCAATCATCACAGCCTCGTTGGTTAGGAATCCGTGACTCGACTTGCCAAACTGCTTGAAGCCCTCCTGTAAACGATGGCTGACAGCCTGAGGAAGCCAGAAGTGCAAGGGCGATGAGATGAGACCTGGCGCATACGACGAGCGAGGCAGATCGTAGCTAAGCCGATTGTTGACGAAATCAGTCATTCGCTGGGCTGGTGCCGTCTGGCGCATATTTCCTTGTTGCCAACAGTTGCGCTCCAGCTCTTCCTGTAAGTGCATCACGCGAAGCACATCATCACCGGGAATATCCTCAGCTCGCGTCTCGACCACCATACCTGAGTTCGACCATTGTCCACCACGATTCGATGGCGACATGCCATTGACCACAATCTGCTGCTTGTCAGTAGCGGCAGGGATGACGAAGCCACCAGGACACATACAGAACGAGTAGACACCACGTCCGTCGACCTGCGTCACAAACGAATATTCAGCGGCAGGCAGATACTTTCCACGTCCCTGTTTGTTATGATATTGTATCTGGTCGATGAGCATCGAAGGATGTTCCAGTCTAACACCTACCGCAATGCCCTTCGCCTCTATCTCGATGCATTGCTCTGCCAAATAGCGATAGACATCGCGTGCAGAATGGCCAGTAGCCAAGATGACAGGCCCCATGTATTCTTTGTCGGCTGCAATACAGCCGACAACACGGACACCATCTATGATGAGCTGCGTCATCTTCGTCTGGAAATGCACCTCGCCACCAGCACGAATGATGGTATTGCGCATGTTCTCAATGACACGTGGCAACTTGTCCGTACCGATATGCGGATGGGCATCGGCCAGGATATTCGTCGAGGCCCCATGCTGACAGAACACATTCAGGATTTTCTCTATCGAACCACGTTTCTTGCTGCGTGTATACAGCTTACCATCGCTGTAGGCACCTGCCCCACCCTCGCCAAAGCAGTAGTTGCTCTCGGCATCCACCTGTTGTGTCTTAGTGATTTGCGACAGATCCTTCTTGCGTTCGTGTACATCCTTGCCTCGCTCCAACACGATAGGTCGCAGACCAAGTTCTATCAGTCGGAGGGCAGCAAACAAGCCGCCAGGACCAGCGCCCACCACAATGACCTGTTGTCTATCAGACACATCAGGATAAGCTGTAGGCACATACTCGTCCTGCTGAGGTTGCTCGTTGATGTAGACGCGCACCTTCAGATTGACAAAGATGGTACGCTGGCGGGCATCGATGCTTCGACGCAGAATGCGAAGTGACGTCACCGTCCGCACATCGAAGCCATACTCGTCAGCTAGCCACGCCCGTAGCGCCTGCTCGTTGGCAGCCACCTGAGGCCACACACGAACCTGGTACTCCTGTATCATTCCTGCTTAAAAAGGTCGTTGATCTCCTCGTCAATCTCGTCCTCGTCAAACCATTTAGCCAGTTTCTCCTTGGCCTTCGTCTGGATGTCAGGATCGATGTCCGTCCATACCTTCTTCAGCACGAAGAGCAATACGGCCAAGTCGTCTGACAGTCCTGCAATGGGAATGGCGTCAGGAATGACGTCGAGCGGGCTGATCATATAGCCCAACGCTCCGATGATCATCGCCTTGTTGGCCGTACTTACTTTATCGCTCTGCAGCGTGTAGTAGAGAATCAAAGCTGCATATACCAGTTTAGCACCAGCACGCTTGGCAATCTTGGAAATCTTCTCAACAAAGTCCGTCTGTGAGAACTTGTTGGCATAACTCATAAAATCGGGTAATTCCATATTCTTCTGTTTTATTCTTTAATTCTTATGATTCGAACTCCGGTAAAAGTGGAGTGTTTCTGTAAATATTGACGAATCGTCATCGGCTCTGTCACCACTTTGTGGTGAATCGACGACGCATTGAGCAGATGCAGTCCATCTTTCTGCCACACGGCAAAGCCCAGATGAGCGATGTCGAGTCCTTTCTTGTTACAGGTGATGGCTATGATGTCGCCATCCTTGATGGTCTGGCGCAACAGCTGTGTATTCTTGATGGTCTGCTTGGGAATATAACGATAGGTCTTGCCTGTCAATTGCTGTTCCTGGCGTTTGATGATGGGAACGAGAGCCTCATTCGCCTTCAGCGCCTTGTACGATTGCGGGTGCTGACTCATATAGCCAACCTTCACTTTTTGCAAAGCCGTAAATGGCGGATTAGGTCCTTGAATCTCGCTGACGATACCCATCAGCTGCTTGTCGTCTATCCAATCGGTAAAATAGTGCAGTCGGCTGGTATAGCCATCCATCACACCCTGTCGATAACGCAGCGTGCGCAAGGTTTTCAGATAGTCTTCCCACCGGCGTTTCTCCTGCTGTACACAGATGGTGAGTGCCGTCACCGTCTCGACCAGCGTGGTGCAGTCCAGTTGGCGGGTATTGACGACCAGCTGCTCACTATCGTTCACCTCTAAGGTATGCGCCACATAAGGAATGCCATGAAACTGGCGGGCAAACCATAGCGTAGTGGCCTTCCGAGGCGCCTCTTTCAGCAGTCGGCAGATGGTCAGACTGTCCGCCTTTGTATAGGTCACCTGTGCCGATGTCGCCACGCTAACCAACAACCCAATGATTACTATGATAAATTTCTTCATTTCTTTTTCTTTTTATAAGCAGACCTAGCTCCGAAGTTATAGCCCACATAGAGACACACCTCGCCCAGAATATTGTTAGCCGTAAATCGCGTCTTTCTGTAGTTATAGGTGCGCACAATAGCACTTGCTCCAGCATACCACCGTGTATTGTTGTACACCAGTCCGAAGCGGCCTATACCGTCGATGTTGAAGTTGGACATATCGAAGCCCCGCTTGTCAGCATCAGCCGTCTCACCACGACTCTTCTTGTAAGCCAGCGCCATCGACAGACTGGCACAGAACAGCCAGTCGCGTGCAAACACCCAGTTGTAGGCATAGCCCCCGTTGACGTTCAGCGTATAGTATTTCACGCTGTTGAACATCAGACTGCTGTCCAGTTTCACCTCCTGCGTACCCAGCTTTTCTTTGGCCAACGCCTCAAAAGCCTCGTGGTCGAACTCTATCGTGTTGTTCATATAGCCTATTCCTGCCATCCACGAACCACAACTGATCTTCTGGCAAGTGCTCTGCGCAAAGGCTGCCGGATAGGAGAACCGCTGGTGATTGAAGATGTAGTAGACGTTGAAACCCGTCGTCCCCACGTTGAAGCCATCGAACGGAATATCCTCCAAGGCTCGCACATTGACCTTATCGCCGAGTCTCACCTCACGGATTTTGTAATTGTTGCGCGTGTGGTGATAGAACACGTCGGCACCTATCTGCGCACTATACAGACTGGCGTCAATGCCCTGCCAGCGCGACGAGCTGAAATCGAAGCTGATGTTGCTTAGGTCGATGGTATATCCCAAGAACACCCATCGCCACCCGAAATAAGGTCCGAACTTGATACCCGTTCGTGGCGAAAATGATACCGACTGGCCGTTATCGCCTACCGTGGCAAGCCGATAGTTGTCGTAGGTATAGCGCCCTAAGGCCATCACCGACCAGTTGTAGTGCTGTGGTTCCACGTAGTTCTCGTCGATATAGCTAAAGCCGCGAATCGTGCGGCGCAGCCAGCTCAGCTCTTTCTCCTTCTTGACGCTGTCGACGCGTATCGTGTCTGAAGCCGCTGCTCCAGAGCTGATTGCCATCATTACCCATACTATCACCAGACGTAATACCATTAGAATTTTCCCAAAATACGATCCAGAACCCAGTTGACGGGCGTTGCCGACACACTGGTACAAGCGCAGATGCCTAAGCCCTGCAGATGTTCACAAACATTCTTGATGATTGGATATTGCACATAAGGCGGATTGGGCACCGTGATGCTCTGCAATCCCTCGCTAGTATGCAACTTGATAGGCTGATAGTCGAATACCGAGAAGCTGACCGACCCCTGGTCACCGATTATCTGGATGCGGTCTTCACGAGCCGAGTCGTGAGCCACGAAACACCAGGAGCCGCTGCCTGGCAGACCACTTTCAAACTCGAAGCAGGCGCTGACCGAGTCTTCTGCCTGATACAGCTTACCCCGATTAGCACAGATGCCGCGAGCCTCGGTGATGACACCGAAGAAGTGCTGCAACAGGTCAAGCTGATGGGGAGCCAAGTCGTAAAAATAGCCTCCTCCCGCAATATCAGGCTGTAATCGCCAAGGCAAGTTGCCATTCTTCTTATAGTCTAACTCACGAGGCGGAACGGCAAAGCGTATCTGTACGTTGATGATCTTGCCGATGACACCTTGGCCGACAATATCCTTAACCTTTTGGAAATAAGGCAGATAACGACGATAATATGCCACAAAACAGGGTACTCCCGTCTCCTCGCTCACGCGGTTGACACGTGCACAATCTTCATAGGAAGCCGCTAAGGGCTTCTCTACATAGACGGGTTTGCCCGCCTTCATCGCCATGATAGCAAACGTAGCATGACTGCTGGGAGGCGTGGCTATATAGACGGCATTCACGTCAGGATCGTCAATCAACTCCTGGGCATCTGTATACCATTTCGGAACACCGTGTCGTTCAGCATAACTACGGGCATTCTTCTCCTGACGACTCATGACAGCCACCACTCCAGAACCCTCTACTTCCGAGAAGGCAGGACCGCTTTTCATCTCTGTCACCTCACCGCATCCGATGAAGCCCCATTGCAATATTTTCATAATTTATCTTTAAAGATGGTGCAAAGATACGAAAAAATGCCTACCTTTGCAACACTCAACGGAAAAATAATAGCAAAAAATGGAAAAACAACAAGATGATATACTCATGAAGTCTCGCAGTTATAGGGGTGTGATAACTGCCGGACTGCGGTTGTATACGGGTTCATTCCGTCGTATTTTCAAGGCCACATGGCTCTATACGCTGATCTTTGTACTGCTGGCTGCTGCGATGGGAGCCCTGCTTACAACTCACCTGCTGCCCGTTGGTCTGCAGATGTTGGCACTCCCCCAGTACAAATGGCTCATCGCCCAGGAGCACCTGCCGCTCATCGGCATCGTTACCCTGCTCCTTGTGGCCAGCATCGTGGTGATGGTATTGATTTGGCGCGCAACAGGCCTCCGCATGAACCTGTTCCATTCGATGAAGCAAATACTGAAGGCCGCAGGCCGCCATTGGCTGCTTACGCTGCTCATCCTCTTGGCAGGCTTCATCGTGCTCATCCCTGTTTGTCTATTCGTCAGTCTCCCCGTCATCATCCTCACTACGGCCAGCCTGCAAGCTCAGGCAGGCACGCTGATGGGCGACCCGCTGGGCATGCCTTCCTATATCATGTGGCTGGCTGCCGGCACATGGCTGTTGGCGGCATTCCTGCAAGTATATATCCTGCTGAGCCTGCTGTTCGTCGCCTACTACGCCTACGGCTCTGTCGAGACTCAGCGACGTGAACGTGAACAACAAAAATTAAGCTTACAATGAAGAAGATTCTTTTCATCGACCGCGACGGTACCATCATCCGAGAACCTGCCGACGAGCAAATTGATGCTTTCGAGAAACTGCAGTTCGTACCTCGTGCCATCAGCAATCTGGTATTTCTCCGCCAACATACTGACTATGAGTTTGTGATGGTGAGCAATCAAGACGGGCTGGGCACCGATGCTTTCCCCGAGGATACTTTCTGGCCCGTGCATAACTTCATCCTCGACACGCTGAAAGGCGAGGGTGTTGAGTTCGACGACATCTTAATTGACCCCCATTTCCCTGAAGACAATGCCCCCACACGCAAGCCAAATACGGGATTGGTGGAGAAGTATATGAACAATCCCGAGTACGACATCCAGCACAGCTATGTCATTGGCGATCGCGAGACTGACCGCAAGTTTGCCGAGAACATCGGTTGCGGATTCTTGCATATTGGCGATTGGGACCAGGTAGCTGCCATTGCCTACGGAGGCGAGCGCACAGCCGAGGTGCAGCGCACCACCAAGGAGACCAATATTTATATCAAGGTAGATCTGGACGGCAATGGTCATTGCGATATTCAGACGGGCTTAGGCTTCTTCGACCATATGTTGGAGCAGATTGGCAAGCACGGCATGATGGATTTGACCATTCAGGTAAAGGGCGACTTGCACGTCGACGAGCACCACACCATCGAGGATACCGCTTTGGCGCTGGGCGAATGTCTGCTCCGTGCGCTGGGCGACAAGCGTGGGATTGAGCGCTATGGCTATGCCTTGCCTATGGACGACTGCCTCTGCTCTGTCTGCCTCGACTTCGGAGGTCGTCCCTGGCTGGTCTGGGATGCTGAGTTCCATCGTGAGAAAATTGGCGAGATGCCTACCGAGATGTTCCTCCACTTCTTCAAGAGTCTGAGCGATGCCGCAAAGATGAATCTGAACATCAAGGCTGAGGGACAGAACGAGCACCATAAAATTGAGGGTATCTTCAAGGCCTTGGCCCGTGCGTTGAAAATGGCGGTACGCCGTGATGTCTACCATTACGAATTACCCTCTACAAAGGGAATGTTATAAGAGGTTAGTGGTTAGAGGTTAGAGGTTAGAAAGTTATGGAAGGAAAAACAGCTATACAACGGATGCAGCAGCTCGTCCGCGAGTTGAACGAGGCTTCTGAGACCTACTACAACGGACAAAGCGAGCTGATGACAGACTACGAGTGGGATGCCCGCTTCGACGAACTGAAGCGACTGGAAACGGAGACTGGCACTACCCTGCCCGACTCGCCTACACAGAAGGTTTCGGAAGACACCATCAGCGGACAGAAAGAGGAGCATGAGTTTGCTGCCCTCTCGCTGGCCAAGACCAAGCAGACCTCAGAACTCATCAAGTGGGCTGAAGACCGCCCCATCTGGATATCGTGGAAACTCGACGGACTGACGCTCGTCGTCACCTACGATGGAGGTCGTTTACAGAAGGTGGTAACCCGTGGTAACGGGCATATCGGTACCAATATCACACACCTCTCGAAAGCCATTAACGGAATTCCGCAACAAATTGGCTATCAAGGTCATATCGTTATTCGTGGCGAGGCCGTCATCTCCTATGAAGACTTCGAACGCTTCCTCATGGAGAGTGGTGAAGACTATGCCAATCCGCGCAATCTGGCCTCAGGTTCGTTGACGCTGAAGGATGCCGAAGAGGTGCGCCAGCGTCACATCCAATGGATACCTTTTACACTCGTTTATACCGAGCTGGACATCAACTCCTGGGGCGACCGCATGGCGTGGCTCGACGAGCAAGGTTTCAAGACCGTAGAGCGCCTCTTCCTCGAGCATCCTGATGACAGCGCTGTGGAAAGTGGTATCGCTGCTTTCACCCAGAAAGTCACCTCGAAACAGAATCCCTACCCCGTCGATGGTCTCGTCATCTGCTACGACGACACGGCATATGCCCAGACAGGCTCCGTTACCGGCCATCATGCCACGCGAGCCGGACTGGCCTTCAAGTGGCAAGACGAAGCCGCAGATACTGTGTTGCAAGAGATAGAATGGTCATGTGCCGCCTCTACCATCTCGCCTGTGGCCATCTTCCAGCCCGTTGAGTTGGAGGGCACTACCGTGAAACGTGCCTCGCTCTGCAATATCAGCGAATGCGAGCGCTTGGGCATTGGCGGACCAGGCACCCAGCTGAGCGTCATCAAGGCCAACAAGATCATCCCCAAGGTGATTGCCGTCACCCAGAGTGTGGGCGCCTTTGAGGTGCCTCACGAGTGTCCCGTTTGTCATGCTGAGGCCAAGATTCGCCAGAGCGAGAGTGGCACCAAGACGCTCCATTGTATGAATGCCGCGTGTCCTGCCAAGCAACTGAAGAAGTTTGCCCGCTTCGTGTCGAAGGAGGGCATGAATATCGACGGTATCTCCGAGCAGACCCTCTCGAAGTTCATCAATCTAGGCTGGCTCAGCGAGTATGCCGATATCTACGAGTTGCGCCAGCACATCCTCGACCTGTCGCGCATGGAGGGCTTTGGCGAGAAGTCGGCTTCTAACATCATGCGCTCTATCGAAAAGAGTCGTAACGTGGAGGCCCACCGATTGCTGTATGCTCTGAATATCCCCCTCTGCGGACTGGATGTCTGCAAGCGCCTGCTCTCGGCTTATTCGCTCAGCGACTTGGTGGGCGAAGCGACCAAGCAGGGTGCCGACCTTTTCTCGCAGCCCGCTGAGCCGCAGGATGTGTTTGCCCACGTCAACGGCATCGGTCCTGAGAAGTCGGCCCAGTTTGTCTGTTGGTTCCGCGATGGAGGCAATCTGGCGCGCTATCGCCGTCTGCTGGAGAAGCTGCAAGTCACCTCGCCCGAACTGGCACCGACCGGCAACCGCTGCGAAGGACTGACCTTCGTCATCACGGGCGACGTGCACCACTACAAAAACCGCAACGAGCTGAAAGCCTATATCGAGTCGCAAGGCGGTAAGGTGGCCTCGGCTGTCAGCGGCTCCACCTCCTATTTGATCAACAATGATGTCACCTCCACCTCAGGCAAGAACAAGAAAGCCAAGGAGCTGAACATCCCCATCATATCTGAAGACGAATTTTTGACGGCCTATGGCCTAATTGATAATTGATAATTGACAATTGATAATTGATAATTGACAATTGATAATTGACAATTGATAATTGGCTAGATAAGATCTAATGAATATAGTATTGATGATGTTCCGGGCTCCGCGCCCCTGCCGGACTGACGACATGCGGGCTGTAGCGATGCCCCGTTGGATTCGCAAGGGCTACGACGGACTCACCTTTTTCGGAACCATCATCACTCATAGCGAAAAAGATGCTGAGGCGTTTAACCAACGCTTCGGCCCTCTGAAAAACCACGAGATGATACATCTCTACCAAGCCCGCTCCACCCACAATTCGTGGCTGCTGTTCTATCTGCGCTACGGCTGGTACTGGCTCTGCGCCTCGCGCTATCGCAAACGGCTGAAGAATGCCGGCTACCGGCTCAACCCCTTCGAGATGGAAGCCTATGCCCACATGAACGACCTGCACTATCTCGACGACAAATCTGAGGGTGTTTACGAGTGGCGGAAGTTTGCACAAATGCCACTTTCTGAGCGTTATTTACACTACACAAAGTAGTTGTTACAAAACAAATGCCCGAAAATTTGGTTCATTGACAAGAAAGTCTTACCTTTGTAGCTTGAAATCGAATCATTACTAATTTAAACAAATATCGAAATGAACAACGTTCCAGTAATTAAGATTGGTATCGTGGCTGTTAGCCGCGACTGTTTCCCCGAGTCATTGGCTGTTAACCGCCGTAAGGCCGTTATCGCTGAGTATGAAAAGAAGTTTGGCAAGGAAGGCATCTACGAGTGTCCTATCTGCATCGTTGAGAGTGAGATCCACGCTCAGCAGGCTTTGGCCGATGTGCAGAAAGCCGGTTGTAACGCCCTTTGCGTTTACCTGGGCAACTTCGGTCCCGAGATTTCCGAGACCATGATTGCCGACTGGTTCCAGGGCCCCACCATGTTCTGCGCTGCTGCTGAGGAGACTCAGAACAACCTGATCGATGGCCGTGGCGATGCATACTGCGGTATGCTGAACGCTAGCCAGGCGCTGTCGCTGCGCAAGACCCGCGCTTACATTCCTGAGGAGCCCGTAGGCGACGCTGCCCAATGTGCTGAGATGATTCACGAGTTCCTGCCTATCGCTCGCGCTATCGTGGGTCTGCAGAACCTGAAGATCATCAGCTTCGGTCCCCGTCCTAACAACTTCCTGGCTTGTAACGCTCCTATCCGTGCTCTGTATGATCTCGATGTGGAGATTGAGGAGAACTCAGAGCTTGACCTGCTCGAGGCTTTCCAGAAGCACCAGGGCGACCCACGCATCGACGATGTTGTGAAGGAAATGGCTGCTGAACTGGGTCATGGTAACAAGATTCCTCAGGTGCTGCCTAAGCTCGCCCAGTATGAGCTGACGCTGACCGACTGGATTGAGGCTCACAAGGGTTCTCGTCAGTTCGTCGCTATGGCAAACAAGTGCTGGCCTGCCTTCCAGACCATGTTCGGTTTCGTTCCCTGCTATGTCAACAGCCGTCTGACTGCTCGCGGTATTCCCGTAGCTTGCGAGGTTGATATCTATGGTGCTCTGTCTGAGTATATCGGAACCTGCATCAGCCAGGATGCTGTTACCCTGCTCGACATCAACAACACCGTACCTAACGACATGTACGAGGAGAGCATCAAGGGCAAGAAGTTCGCTTGC
>Ga0247611_10004121_pt1 | contig 20529 bp, 17 predicted proteins | sample 177DNAGHGhighgp2_FD_192422 | JGI IMG/M metagenome (GOLD analysis project Ga0247611, IMG submission 192422) | Sheep rumen microbial communities from Palmerston North, Manawatu-Wanganui, New Zealand - 1770 DNA GHGhigh gp2 | ecosystem: Host-associated > Mammals > Digestive system > Stomach > Rumen...
AAATATTTAATATAATATTGATGTAATCGATGATAATTATCAGAATTTTGATGGATATAATGAAGTGTATGCTAGAATATGAGATGCTAATAAAACAATAATATGAGAACACCAATATAATATAGATTATACTGCATATGGATTAATTAGAAATTTCTCATGAATGTGATACTCAGAATTATATTGGAATGTAATATGATATGAATGGTGAAATAATATAAATAAAGTGAAAATTCAGATATCATTGCCAAAATCTTATACATGATTTACTATGGATGATTTTATAATTTCTGCTGGATATTCATACGAAAACGATAAAGACTTTGGGTGAGAAATAAGCTGGGATGAGAATAATATTTATATTACGTATGATAAAAATCTATATCCTTATGAAGGAATTACTTTGGCTGTAAAGTTTCCAAATGATTATTTTGAGTATGATCATGAAAAACAGGCTAGTTTGTTTGCTGGATATACTCGTGATTATAGGGTTCCAAATTATAAATTAAGTGGAGTGGTGAATAAAACGTGAAATATAGCATTTAATAGTGATATTGAATTGGAAATATTGAATAAAATTTCATCCATGAGATGGAATCTGCCTTATTATTATAGGTATGATGGTAAGAAATATTTGATTAAACGTGGATGATTGAATGTAAATGGAAACGACTATGAAACTGAGGAATATGATACGACAGAATATAGTCAGATATTTGATTTGTGAAATTTAAGCTGAGAATCGAATATTAGCGCGAATTACTGGATTTATGGGTTGGTTAGACCATTTACTGGTGAAGATGAAGGGTGGGCATATAGAATGTTTTTGCCGTTACCTGTTTTCGATACGTATGAGGATGTAAATAATTTTGAATTAGAACTGAATTTTCCTCAGTCAGATTTTCCAGATTTTTGTTCATGAATTTATAGAGAAGATGTTAATTTCATAGTCGGAGGAGATGTAATTAGTTTGAGTGATTTTTATGATAATTGATGAAAACTATGGTGTGAAGATAATAAATTAAGTATGATATATAATGATAGTCTGGATGATAATACTGATGTAATGTTAACTATAAATCTGACTGAAGGATTGTTTGATTTGGATGAAGATTTACTGGAAGTTCTAGCGGTAATTGGAGATGGAGATTTCTATTATAATAATAAAATGAATATTCCATCATGAATATTTTTGATATGAATGCTGATTTTCTGATGACGATTTGTTAATTTTATGTCCAAAAGATACAAAAAAGACTGAAAAAATGATGAATATATAGTTCAGTATGATGTACCAAAATGAGTAGAACCGCCTGAGGCTGGAATTTTGATTGATGATAAATTGGATCCAAAGGATATCACGTCTTTGATCTATCGATGGGCATCTAATAGATATATCAAAATTTGTGCTGAAGATGAGAATGATAAAAAGAATAAGAAATTTTATATAAAAAAGCTCAAAGATTTACCGGAATCTACAAAGGATTATCAGAAAAATCTATTCAAGAAGATTTTTGCTAATAGTGATGAATTTTATCTTTCGAAGAATAAAAGTAAATTTACTGAATATCTAACTAGTGCTGAGAAAGATTTGAAAACTTATATCAATGGAGAAAAACGATATAAATGTGATTTTTCGAAAGTATCTGTGAATGCGTATTCGTTCAAAAGTGGTACAAAAAGTATAATATTTTGGGTGGCTGTTTTGTGGTGAATTGTATATTGTTCGATTGTAACATGGATAAATTCATCTTTAAATTCTGTGTGGTCGTGAATGATTTGGATTTTCTGGATTTGATTGATCTGAATTATTTGTTCATATAGAAATAAAGAAGTAGAGCAATGAACTGAAAAATGAGTAGAATTTCGTCGCCATTGTCTGTGATACAAGAAATTTTTGTATGAAGTAGATAAGAAGAAAATAGAAGAATTGACGAAAGAGGATCCATTATTCGTAGAAAGATCTCTGCCTTTTGCTGTAGTATTTGGGATAGAAACTGAGTTTATCAAAAAAATCACACCAGAAATGTTGAGCTGGTATGATGGAAATATGAATAGTTTATTATCATCTGTGAATTATATTAGGAGCTTTGCACCAGTTCCAACTTATCATAGTTATAGTGGTTATTCTAGTAGTGGTAGTAGCTATAGTTATAGCTCATCTTCATGACATAGCTCTGGTTCATCATTTAGTAGTGGAGGATTTTCAAGTGGATGATGAGGTGGATGAGGATGAGGAAGAGGTTGGTAATTATTTCTTACTCTTTTCGTAATAATTCTTAGCTGCTGATTCTTGGGCTTTTTTCTTGTTTACTCAGGTTCATTCGGCAGCTTTTTCACTATTTATAAATAATTCTGATTTGTATAATAAAACGTTACCTTTTTTGTCTATTTCTGCTTCAGTTTCACGGTATTCGGGAATCTGTTTGCTATCTCTCTGAACTAATTCCTGAACCAATGTTTTGTATGATTTGACTGGATGCGTAGAAATACTATCCATGAATGGATAGAGATATTTTTCTACGAATTGTAGCACTTCATCTGGACCAAAATCTATATAAAGATATCCAAGCAACGCTTCGAATGCATCTCAAAGGATTGTTTCCTTTTCACGTCAATTATTATTTTCTTCTCATTTGGAGATGAAAAGTTGTTGATTTAGTTTGATTTTTTTGGCTGCTTCGGCTAAAGTTTCTTCACGAACAAGAGCGATTTTGTAGAGTGTCATAGTGGATTCAGCCATTTCAGGATGATTGACGAAAAGGAGTTTGGCTACACACGCTCAGAGAATAGAATCTCCGAGAAATTCTAGTCTTTCATTATGTGAAGTGATAACCTTAAAATCTGCTGCATAAGATTTGTGCATAAAAGCCACCAAAAAAAGGTCCACATTCTTGATCTGTGATTCATCTATTCATAATCACTTTACATATTCACGTAAAGTTTTTTCCTGTTTACGGACTTCTTCTGGTACCAATAACTCCATTTATACTAATAGTAAATAAATTAATAACTATTTTTTGTTGGGATGAATACGTTCTTTGATTATCTTTTCTACTTCTTCATATTTGTCCAAGAATTTGTATCTCGTGATAGTATCGTTTCCTGTCATAATTTCTAAAGTCCCAAATCCAAGAGCAGAATGAACATTTATACTATGGATTTTTTCATAAGGGATTTCCTTTTTGTTTTTTACTAGGATTCAGCTCTCAAATATTAGTCAGTTTTTTCATATGATTAGGATATTCATATATGTTTCAAATAGTGATATCATTAGGATTAGTTCTACCAGGAAGAAGAATTCAATTACAGAAGTAGTTCATTGAGCTCATAGATCCAATCACCATAAACATATAAACATTATTAGTAGAGTGATGCAGAATAATATTCACCAGAAAATGAATATTGCATTACATTTTCTGCATATTATTTCTTTTTCATTATCAGCTTTTGCTACATGATGTTGTTGCATTCGATGATAAGTTAATGGGATAAAATCTATTGTTGAGTATTGTTTTCAGTGTTTTCTCACTGGGCTGGTTCAGATTTTTCTTCTTTTGGTAATGGAGGAATAGGCTGTATATCTAGTTTGTAACTAAATTTTTGGTTTGCTAATCATGAGAAATATTCATTTCATAGTACGAAATCATCTCATAGTGTCACAGTTACGTATGCCCTATTTGTCCAATATTCCTTTACATTTCATTCTTCATCGTATTCAGTTTCTACACTTCATGTATCTACTCTGATATCATGAATAGGTAGGAAAGTATTGATAGCATCAATTGTTCCACTGAAGTTTCAAACCATATTTATAGTGATATAACTATGATCTGATGGAGTTTCAGCATTTGCTACATTTGTGACATTTAGTCAGTATTTAACCATTTTTACTCAGAATTTGGTAGCTACTCAAGCTCTTCATAATCAGTGAGAATTTAATACTGAAGGATTGATAGCATTTACTACCTCTACACTAGCTCATTCAGTCAAGAATTTACGATGAGTGAGTAGGAATGTCACGAAAGTTTGCATTTCATCATAGTGATTTACATTACTAGCACTAGCTCCATCTGGAAGTAATACTGACATTCATCCAAATTGGGCCATTGGAGGATTGTATAGGAAACATCATGGAACCATTCTAGTTACATCTCTATCTCCACATGTAGATGTATATCCGAATGATGAGAAACCTTTGATTTCTGGTAAGAACTGTACTGTTCGGAGCATTTCCTGAGCTGTGATATTTGTCTGAATGTATTTTCTATACTGGTCGTATAGCTCAGTCGCTGTAGAAATATTTAGTCCTGATGCTAGCATCTTATCTTTGATAGCTATGATCAATTTCTGCTGACGTTTAGCACGATCAAAATCTGATGTAGTATGACGAGATCTAGCATATTTCAATGCTGTCGCACCATCCAAATGCTGCTGTCATGCGTCGATATGGAAAGTAGTATAGTCTATCATATTGTCAGCAGGATATGTAGTATCATGGATAGTTTTGTCTACATAAACATCTACTCATCATATAGAATCTACTACCTCTTTGAAAGTCTGGAAATCGATAGTCATGTAATATGGAATATCTAATCCCAATATTTCTCATACTTTTCCGGCAAATCAGAGAGCTGATTCTTCTACAGATTGAGTTCTGCTGTAGTATTGCTGGAAAATAGCATTAATTCTTCCATATCAGTTGGTTACTGGACTTTTTACGTATAGATCACGAGGGATAGAGAATAGAGTAACATTATTTTCATCTGGATTCCATGAAGCTACCATTATGGAATCCGTAAGGAATCATCATTGGTGAGATGCTCATCCATATCAGAGCAATAATACATTTACACTATTGTACTGATCTTTCTGCATAGGAGTTCATACAGTCTTGGAAACAGAGGAAACTATATAATGTTTGATAGTGTCGAAGAATCATTTAAATCATGATATCAATCCTACAGAGAGGAAAAAGATTACACATATACATATCAAAAATAAACATACTTTGATAAATCTTTTGGCAGATTTTGATTTTCTTCTCTTTACGACATGTCTTTTTTGTGAGGAAAGATTGGATGAAGTAAATGTTTTGTTTGTCATAGTGCACAAATTATAATATATTTAAAATTCAGATTATAATGAAGATAATAAATCACTTAATGAAAGGATATTACCTGTAAGCTCAGGAATCTCTGAGTCTCATACTCATGATTTTTTGATAAGAGTTCATTTGAGTTCTCATGAAATACTTTCTCAAGAGATAAGCTCGAGAGGTTCAAGTACGAAATCAGCTGAGAATTTTACTGTATCACCATATTTGATAGTTCAGTTTAGACTAGTAGTTTTTTGCTGAGATTTGAAAGATGCGAAATCTATAAGATATTCAGATTTTCCATCCTGCTGGATAGAGCATAGGAATTCTGCATCTGTATCTACATAACTAGATGTAGAGCTATCATATGACTGGATATTGTATAGATGGAAGTCTAGTCAATTCTTGGATGCAGTAAAAGATAGATCGAAAGCAGATTGGCTTCATTCGAAATGTCATGTGAATGATTTCTGGATAGATTCTTTTCAGTCCTGGAAATATGTAGATTCTTGACTAGTAAGCTGTAATCCATCAGCAGAAATTCATAGATCGATAAATCAGTTTGCAGCATTGATTAGTTTAGATAAGTTGGATACAGTATCATTGGCTGCTAATGTGTTCTTTAGGTTAGATACGATATTTAGGATTCTTTCGTTTTCATCCTGGTCTATTGAAATGACTCATCAGCTATTAACTTCTAGATTTACCCATTTTTCTATCAATAAATCTGATAGTAGAGAGTACATCTTGGCTACAGTATTTCATTCTCACATATTGAGCTGAAATTGGTGTAATTTAGCATACATTTCGTTATCCTGGTATAGGAGAGTCAGATTTCAGAATAAATCAAATGGATCTGAAGTACCGTTTGGATCTTCAGCTTTTATGCTAATCTGGATATTTGAAGTCTCTAAATCGTGAGATTTAGAAATTTTAGATTGAGAAAATTCGATTCATCATTGAACTGATGAATTTTTGTCAAAATCAGCTGAGAATGAGAAATCTGAAGTATATGGTTGGTCCTGAGAAATAGAAAGTTTATTGAATGAAAGATAATTCTCCAAATCTTGAATGTACTGGAAGTCGTTTAATTGTGAACTAAATGATTCATCTACAGTAGTTCAGTGTTTTGAAGTCCATGTGTCTGGGTCGATCTGAGAAATTTGGTCACTAGTACATCATGCTAATAAAACTGCTACAAAAGATAATACGATAAATAAATTTTTTTTCATTTGTTTAAAAAAATAGATAAATTTTTGTTCGTCTATTCACTTGTACTAAAATATATCCAAAAATCAAAGGAAAAAAGAAAAAAACCTGAATTTGGGTTCAGGTTTTATCGTACGGAATTGATCGTTCTGTATAGAACATTCTCTTGGTTCATGTGACAGCTAACAGATTAGGCACCTGTCGGATTCGAACCGACGAACCAAGGTTTTGCAGACCCGTACAATAGACCACTCTGTCAAGGTGCCATTGCATGTGGGCAAATGGATAATAGTGAATACTAGTCCAAAATCAAGCAAAATTTTGAGGAGGATAGATTTATCTAAAATCGATAAAAAGTCCGATTTTTTTTGACTTTTTTTGTGTTTTGGGTTATAATTAAGTAGAGAAAAATTTATTTGGATGTAAAAAATATGGAAATTACTTATGCAGAATGTGAAACTTTGCTTCATGATCAATACGTTGAGAATTTTTCTCAATTGGAAAATGTTCCAAAATTGATGACTAAAGCTCGATGAGAATGACAGCAGAGACAGGAATGTATTTCGCTGATGTGAGGTAGTATGATAGGTATCAAAGAAAAATTACAATGATGGAAAGAAACAGAAAAAGAATGACCAGTAGAAAAAGTAGTAGAACCAGAAGCTGAAGTGAAAAAAAGTAGATTTCAGGCATCAGTAGATAGTTTGTCAGATTCATGGGGACAGATAGATTTTCAGAATCCTGAAAATATATTACATTCTCTAGGAGTCATCGGAAAGTGGTTCTTGGTATGAATGTTTATCATAATCTTGCTAGGAATCTTTATCAGAATGTTAAAGACTTTCCTTAGATATGCATATGGATTCTGTAATGCACATAGAATCGTATTTCTCAAGGTATTATTGCCTAGATGAGATGGAAAATCTGACCGTGAACAGGAAAAGGAAATCGCAAAAGATATGAAAGAAAAGATCTGAAGAATGTCACAGGTTCTATGAAATCTTCACAAGATGAATGAAGTGAGTACATACGAAAAGATGATGCAGACATTCTTTGGAAAACATAAACTAGTTTTTGTTTATCAGTATGAAAAGAGTCAGCTTTCATGTTTGGTATGAACATATCCAGAATATCAGGATATGGTAGAAAGTGCGATAGCGTCACAGTATTCTGCAGCATCAATCGAAAGAGTATCTAGACCAAATTTTTTCAAGAAAAAATATACAGATGTGCAGGTACTAGAAACCAAGAAAGATCCTCTATATACTATCAAACTATTTAAAAATATTCCAGATGATCCAATCAATAATATTATCGACTCTATGGGTAAGGTAAGTGCTGAAGATACAGTAAGTATAGTGTTTGTAGTGAAACCAGAAAAATCAGGATTCAATTCACGTAGACAGGTGGCAGCAGATAGATTATACAAAAATTTGGATTTATATGAGAGGAAATGGCGAGATTGGAGAAATTTAATCAATCCATTCAAATGGATAGAATTTGCAATTTTCGGAACAAGAAATCAATTATTATCAAGCAAGAAAGAAGAAAAAGAGGTGACAATGGTTCGTATGGTGAAAGCAAAGGAAGATAGTAGAAATGCAATGTGAGAAGAGGCAGCTAATCCAACATTCCGCTGTACAGTATCTATTATTGCATCTAGTAATAATAGAGATAAACCTAAAGAAATTATTAATAATCTAGAGAGTGCCTATAATGTGTATAGTGATGAATATAGTAACTCATTAGAATGTTCAAATCTAAAACACGATATGTTCGGATTTTTCTACGTACCTTTATGGACTGCAGCTGTACATATGTATCTGACAGGATTCTTCTCTAAGTATTCATATTTCTCAACTAATGAATTGACTTCATTATACCATTTTCCAGATGGACTATATAACCGTTCTCCAGCAATCGAATGGATGCAATATAAGGTGGTAGCACCTCCAAGCAATCTACCAATGTTTGATGATAGTGGATGGAATGGACATATCATATCATGAGTATTGGCAGAAAAATATAAGAAATGAGACTTGTCTGATATATTGGCAGAATATCCACATCACTGGGCTGTAGGTGAAAGAAAAGAGGTAGTAGAAGAACTCAAACCTCTAAATGAATGCAGTTCAAAAGAAAAGAAACAACATAATATTATTGAGGATAAGAATGGTATTTCGATAAAAATTATCCAGGAAAATGAGATCCTAGAATCTATAGCAGAATGTGCTAAGGAGTGAAAGTATCATATCACAGAGGATGAAGAATGAATCTACTATATGAAGGTCAAGACAGCTGAATGAACTGTAAATAAACCTATCTCTGAATGCACTCCAGAAGAGATGGAAAATAATAATCTGGTAGAGAGAGATGGAAATCTTTACTATAGAACTGTAACCGAGCAGGATGTAGTCAAACCTATCACTCTATGTACACCTGAAGAACTAGAACAGAATAAGATTATGGAGAAGGATGGAAATCTATTTATAGAGATTCCAAAGGAGAAGACTATCAGATGATACAAAACATATAAATGAGGAGTACTTCTATGAGTAAATATCTATAGAAATGTATACTCTCCAGTATATATCAAACGTGATGATAGAACTAGACATCATTACTGTATATGAAAATCAGGTACCTGAAAATCAGTATTTCTACAGACGTTAGCTAGACAGGATATCTGGAATGGAGATGGATTGTGTCTAATCGATCCGCATGGAGATTTGGCGGAAGATATGCTTGCCTATGTACCAAAAGAGAGAGCTAAAGATGTAATCTATTTCGAGGCATGAGATGAAAATAGACCAATGTGACTCAATCTATATGAAATCGATAATCTTGACCAGGCTGATAGAACTGTAAATGATGCTACAGAAATCTTCCTTAAGATGTTTGGACCTGAAATATTCTGACCAAGAATCCAGGAATACTTCAAATATGGAAGTCTGACTCTACTAGAGGATTTCGAGGATAGACCTACATTATTAGATGTAACTAGACTATTCACAGATGATAGCTTCCGTGAATTTAAGCTCAAAAAGGTGACAAATGCAGTGGTAAGAAACTGGTGGGAAAAGACATATAATGCGATGTGAGATAGAGAAAAGCAGGAGATTATCCCATACTTCTCTTCTAAATTCGTATCATTCAATACAAACAGACTTATCAGAAATATTATCTGACAGACTAAATCAGCTTTCAAGTTTGATGATGTGATGAATAATCAGAAAATATTATTGATCAATCTATCTAAAGGTAAAATCTGAGAAATGAATGCTCAGCTTCTAGGTATGATTATCGTATCTAAGGTGTATAATGCAGCGATGGCTAGAGCTTCAATACCTGAGAAAGATAGAAAGGATTTCTATCTCTACGTCGATGAATTCCAGAACTTCGTATCAGGAACATTTGCCGATATCTTATCAGAGGCCAGAAAGTATAGACTTGGATTGATTATGGCGCACCAGTATATCGCACAGCTTGATCCTGCTAAAGGACTATGAGATTCAGGATGATGAAAATCAGATGTAAAGGCTGCCGTATTTGGTAACGTTGGTACGATGATGTCATTCAAGGTCGGTGCACCAGATGCCGAATTCCTAGAGAAAGAATATGCTCCAGTACTATCTGGACAGGATATCGTATGAATCGCAAACTATAAATCATATGTGAAACTAAATATCGATAATGCGACTACACGTGTATTTAGTATGAACTCTATCTATACCAAGGATTATCAAAATAAAAAAATGCCACCAATTCTGAAAGAATATTCTGCTAAAAAATATGGAAGAAGAAGAGAATTTGTGGATGCGGAGACTAGAGCAAGACTTTGACTATCTATAGAGGAGAATGATTTACCTGATAGTGGAGATGAAGCAAGTACAGAAGAATAAAACAATCAAATCCGATAGAATGATTTCTGTCGGGTTTTTTTAAAAAAACTCTGGATAGGGATACCTATCCAGAGATAGAGAGGAATACTTTAGGCGACAGGATTACCTGAAACCAAAAGTGCAAGAATGAGCAGAGCAATGATAACTAGCCATCTTTTTTTCATAAATTGTCTCCTTTCTTATTTTTTTTGGTGAAACAGCGAGGGAGAGGTTAAAGATGTGGGGAGAAAATGCAAGGAGGAATTTCACTTGAAATTATGATTATCATAGATATAAGGAGATTGCCAAATCATTTATACAATTCCGACAAATTTTAAGTTGTCGGTTTTTCTTTAAATGGAAAATATTTTAGTAACTTGAACATCATGATTTATTTGATTTAGCTTAGCTAAAAGACTTTTGGATGACTGAAATAATATAATATGAATCGACAATGAAAATGATTATTACGATATTTCTCTAAAAGAAGCAAGGAGAAGAATATTAGAGAAGTATGATAATTTTAAGTTTTATAAATGAGATTTAGGGAATATTCACCGAATGGATGAGATTTTTAAAGACAATAAAATAGATAAAGTTGTAAATCTTGCTGCTCAAGCATGAGTGAGATATTCTATCATTAACCCTTTCTCATATATACAGTCTAATCTTGTATGATTCCATAACATTCTTTTCTTATCTAAAGAATATAAAGTTAAAAATTTTGTATATGCTTCTAGTTCAAGCGTATATTGAAACAATAAAAAACAACCATCATCAATAGATGATAAAGTAGATAATCCAATTTCATTATATGCAGCAACTAAAAAATCTAATGAATTAATAGCTCATAGCTATTCCCATCTTTTTTGATTACCAACTATTTGACTCAGATTTTTTACAGTATATTGACCTTGGAGCAGACCAGATATGGCTATGCTCAAGTTCACACATAAAATTGTAAAATGAGAAGCTATTGACGTTTACAATTACTGAAAGATGAGAAGAGATTTTACATATATAGATGATATAGTTGATTGAATAGTTAGATCCTTAAATTATGAAACAAATTATGATATATTTAATCTTTGAAGTGATAAACCAATTGAATTAGAATATCTGATAACATTACTAGAAGAAAATCTATGAATAAAAGCTGTTAAGAATTATTTGCCATTGCAAGATGGTGATGTATTAGAAACAAGTGCCGACATAGAATACACAAAAGAAAAATTAAGATGGGAACCTAAATTTAAAATAGAACAATGAGTTGAAAATTTTGCTGAGTGGTATAGGAATTTTTATTTATAGTATTTTTATTTTTTTAATACATATTTATGTATAGTATAAGTTATTATTTAAAGAATCCATGGAGTTTTGTTTTTGGTTGCATGTCAAAAATTTCACCAATAATTCCAGCAAAATTATATTTAAAGATTTGATATAAATCAACCTTCTGATATTGGCCAGATTTTAATAATCCAAAGTCATTTGATGAAAAAATACAACGATTAAAACTTAATGATCATAATCCTAAATATCCCCCATTAATAGATAAATACTTGGTTAAAGATATTATTGCGAAAAAAATTTGAAAAGAATACATTATACCTTTGCTATGAGTACGAGATAAATTTGATGATATTGATTTTGACAAATTACCAAAACAATTTGTTTTAAAATGTAATCATGATTCTTGAAGTGTTATTATAGTGAAAGATAAAAGTAAGTTTGATAAAAAAGCAGCAAAAAAGAAATTAGATAAAGCACTGAAATTTAATTATTATAATTATGCTAAAGAACGGGCATATAAATTTATAACACCAAAGATAATTGCTGAAAAATATATTATTGATAATGATACACAAGAATTAAGAGATTATAAGATTTATGCTTTTAACGGTTCAGCAGATTATGTCATGACTTGCTTTGATAGGCAAATGAAAGATACTAAGTTTTTTTATTATGATAGGAATTGGAATATTAAGAAGGAATTTTCAAAAGATTGATTAAATTACTGAGATAAAATAAAATTAGAGAAACCGAAATTTTTAAACAAAATGTTTGAATTTGCAGAAACTTTTTCAAAAGACATTCCTATGGTGAGGGTTGATTTTTATGAAGCAAATTGAAAATTATTTTTTGGTGAGTTAACTTTTTATCCTGGTTGATGATTTGATAATACAAGGCCTAAAGCAATTGAAGAGTATTTAACAAGTAAATTAGTAATTAAATGATGAAAAAAATAGGATTTATTATCAGTAGAAAGGAACATGAGAATAGGAGAGCTATCATATTAGATGATGCAAAAAAAATTAAAAATAAAGAATTTCTATATTTTGAAGAATGATATTTTGAGATATTTTGAATCTCAGACAAAGAGGTTTCTAAATTATGATTTAATATTGCAAAGAGGGAGTCTCTCCTTAGGGAGTGTGATATTATTTGCGATCCGAAAGCTTGAGATGCTGAATATTTAGGAGATATTCGTAGTAAAATTATTTTTTGATGGATTCATGCAACTCAGAATTATGAAATAACACAGAAAATAATCGATGGGAAATTAACGGCAATTGCATGGGAAAAAATGTATGAAAATAATCGCCATGTATTTTATAAGAATAATGAAATAGCTTGAGAAGCAGCTGTTTTACATAGCATGTTGTGCTTTGGTAAAAATTTTGATGGTTTAAATGCGGCGGTAATATGAAATGGAAATACTGCTAAATGAGCTATTAAAATTTTAAATAAAATATGAGCTAATGTAACAATCTTTACTAGGAATAAGGAAGATTTGTTAAAAAAAGAGTATGATGATTATAATATACTCGTAAACTGTGTTTTACGAGATGTAAAAAGAAATGATTATTTATTATCTCTAAATCAATTGAAGAATACAAAGAATCTCCGTTATATTATAGATATAAGTTGTGATAATGATTGAGCAATCGAAAGTTGTAAGCCAACAACTTTAGAAAATCCTATTTATGAAGTTAATGGTATAAAACATTATGTGGTTGATCATACACCATCATTACTATATCAAGATTCTACGTTAAGCATATCTGAACAAGTGGTAAAATATGTAGATAAATTAATTATTTGAGAATATGATAAAGTTTTGTCAGATTCTATAATTATTAAAAATTGAAATATTATTGATAAGGAAATCTGTATATTGCAAAATAGATAAATTTTACATATAATTTATGTCAAGAAATGAATAGAGAAAATATAATGAATATACTCCTTTGTCTTGATGACACAACGTGAGATTATTCAAGACATACAGCTGTTACAATATTATCTGTATTAGAAACAAATAAAAATAATAAATTAAAATTTTTTATTTTATCATCTAACATTCCCCAAAATAATATTAATGAATTAAAAAGGATTGTTAGTTTATATGATCAAGAAATAGAATTCATTATAAATGATAATATAATTCCGGAAGAATTAAAAAATGTTATGATTAATAAGAACAAATTAACATGGGGAGTGTGGTACCGTCGATTTTTCACAAAATTTATTAAAAACATTGATAGAATACTATGCATAGATTCAGATGTTTTAGTATTAGAAGATATATCTGATATATATAATATGGATATGAAATGAAAATCAATTGCATGATATTATGACTGTTATCCATTTCGTTGTAAAAATAGAATATTTTGAATAAAAAACTATATAAATGCTGGTGTATTACTATTTGACGCAAAAAAATATGATATGAATAAAATAAATACAAAAGTATTAGAAACAATAAATGAAAAATATTCTCAATATTTTCATTGAAGTGATCAAGATAAGATTAATATAATTTTTAAAGATGACATTATTGTTGGTAAAGAAGAAATGAACTATCTGATTACTAATAAGTGGTTTACAAAATGATTAAATAATGCTAAAATAGTTCATTGTTTACAAAAACCATACATCAAAAATAATAATATACCACAAAAAATAGTTAATATATATAATAAATACTTAAACTTAACAAAATGGGAATGATTTCCAGAAAAAGAAATAAATGTATGATTCTTTAAATATATTTTTACTTATATACGTGAGTTCTTTGTCCAACTATTGATAAATATCTGATTATGAGAATTAATAGGAAATCTTTTTATTATTAAACGAAAATATCTTAACAAAAAAATTTCTTAAATACATTTAACAATATATTAAGCAAACTTTAATATAACCTCACCCAAATGTAATTTTATCAATTTATAAGTTACTTTCCTTGTTATTAATATATTTTACCATATCATAGATATTTTTGTCATTCTCTAAGTTTTTAATATCTGTAGCTCATTTTACCTTACGAATAAGAATTTTTGACATTCATAACTGTATTTTCTTTGGCAAAAGCCTTTTCACATAAACGTAAAAAAACAATAATATATGATAAATTCAAAATCCATATACTATAAAATGTTTTTTTATTTCACTAAATGATCATTTAAACCAAGCATTAGAATAATTTTCCCCTCACTTTTTAAAATAATGTAATGATAAGACTTCAGGATATATATATAGTAATTTTTTGTCCTTACATAGGATTTTTCTCATAAAATAGATATCACACAAATAATCATTTTTATCATCATATTTTACTCATATATTTCTAAACACAAGTGATGTGTGGTTTACCCTATATGAATTTCATCAATCTTTATCACAGACAAATCAAAGTTTATCTCAGCTATAATATTCTAAATATGAAGAACCCGATCAAATATAATCCTTGTTTTTTTCAAGAAAATCAATTTGTTTTTCAATTTTCGTAGGATGCCAAACATCATCATGATCTTGTATTGCTATATAATCTCATTTTGCTTTATCCAAAAGATAATTTAATCATCCATATGCTCATAAGTTTTTTTCTAGTGCAAATACTTTTATTCTATTGTCTTTCTCCTTATATTCATCAAGTAAATTAATTGTATCATCCTTAGAATTGTTATCTAAGATTAATACTTCTAGATTATCATATGTTTGGTCTAATACAGATTGTAAAGCCCAATGAATTGTTTTTTCTGCATTATATGTACATATTAAAACAGAAACTAATGGTTTTTTCATAGCGCCTTTTCGTAACAATCTAAAGTTTGTTTTATATTATCCTCCCATAAAAATTCTTTTCTTGTAATATCTTGATATTTTCAATTATAGAAATTTATCATAGCTTCAGCTATGGCATGAGGATTTCATGGTTCAACGAAATTAATCTTTCCGCTTACCACCTCTGTTAATGCTGCTGCATTTGAACAGATTAATTGCTGCTGTATTGCACAAGTTTCAGCCGCTGCAAATCCAAATCATTCTACTAATGATGGGACAATTGCTACATCTGCCGATAAAATATAATTTCATAATTCTTTATATTTCACTCATCATAGTCGAACTATATAATCTTCCAACTTATTTTCTTTTATGAACTTTCTTACATCATCAGCTCTATTATTCACGCTCTCAGAAACATTTAATATTGCTCTAAAATTTGGTATCTTTTTAATTATTTCAGGTATAGCTTTCACAAAATAGATTAATCATTTAGATATTCATGGCCTTCCAAAGAATATTCAAACATAATTCTTTTGTAAACTGTATTTTTCTCTGATAGCTTTAATTTCATTTTCTGGGAAATTATTACGATTCCACCAATCATAATCTACTCAATTATAGATTGTTTGTAACCTTTCATCTTTTACTCAAAAATGAATCCTTAAACTATTTTTAGTATAGTTAGAAACACATATAATCTTATCATAATGAAACTTAAATATTAATGACTCAAATACTTTAAAGAAAAATCCTTCCCATCCCATAAATCTATACCATAATTGTCCGAATATTTCGTGGCATGTTAATATTACTTTTTTCTTAGAAAACTTTCAAATTAAGCTCGCTGGTATTGCTGAATTATATGTCGTTCAATGAATAACATCAGCCCACTTTGCTAATTTAATTCACTTTTTTAAACACGCGAACATAAAACTATATCTTGATCATCATTCTCTATAAATTTCTATTCAGTTTTTTAACTTCTCATGTTTTGGTAATTTTTTATCATATCTTGAGGTAAGAATTTTAATTTGATGTCATTTTTCTACCATTCTATTTGCTATATTTTCAAATAGAATTTCTACTCATCATACATGTGGTTTGTATAAATCTAGTACAAAGAGAATTTTCATTCTATGACTATCAGTGGATAAATCTCCCACTCATCAGTCACTACCAAGATATAGAGATAGCCTGCAATCATAGTCGCCAAACCATTATACAACCCCTTCTTTTTTAGATAAGATTGCGATTGCAAGCTACCTTTATTTCTTCGCAGTAGCTTTTTTTGATTAAACTAAAAAGCACCCTAACAAGTGGTGCTTACAGATATACGACCAGTAGAATCTTTAAAATTCTTACCGACAAACATCTCCACACGCTAGAGTGCTAACTTGTATGTCGATAAAAAAACCGTTATGGGAATGGAGACTCCACTGGTCTTTCTTTCCATATATCTGTAAGCAATTATTAGAGTAGGAAAATGGTGATGAAAAACAAGCATATTTTGTTTTGTTTGTCATTTCGAACGAATTTGAGAAATCCATAGGTGTGATGTTGGGTAGCCCCTCAGTCCTGCTACGCAGTCTAGCTCCCCTAGCAGGGAGCGAAACTTGAAAAATGAGTTTTCTCCCCTGATAGGGGGAGTGGCGAAGCCGAGGGGGTTGTTCAACATTCTCCTCTCGCTGTCTATAACGTCGAAAAATCGAAAATAAAAAAAGGAGACTATTCAGCCTCCTTCTTTTTTATGGTTTAGAAATTAATCAAGGATATCTAGAAATTGTTCAATATCATTCTTCTCACTCTGAGAGAAAGTTCCAGATTTTTTAGTGTCTTTAAGATCTTTAGTGTTTCCAGTATTTTCTTTTGGTTCTTCAACTATTATTATCTCTTCATCTTCGTCCTCTTCATCATCAATATCTTCGATTTCATCATCTATTTCTTCGTCATCTATTTCGTCATCGATTATGAATCCAGGGAGTTCGTTATTATTGTATTTTTCGATAGATGATGCTATATTTTGCTGGAATATAGAGAAGAATAGGTATGCTCATTTCTCTAGGAAGTTGTCTCCTGTACTAGCTTGGTATGCCTGTTTCATTGATTCTTCAGTCTGACTCTTCATATATGAATTCATTTCTTTTTTGAGGATGTATTCAAATTTCTCATCATCGAAAGTTTCTTCATCGAATTGGTCGAACTCAGCTTCGATCCAAGTAGCAAATTCTGATGCAGGTTGTTTTAGAGATGATGAAATGAATGTGCTAATACTTACACTTACAGCTATATATGTAAGGATAGGGATAAGTATTGCGATTATAGCTTTTGTTCTTGGCTTTTCGAATACTCCGATAGCTCATAGGATTAGTCAGATGAATAATAGAGGGATTCCACATCATACTATAGCTCCAATGAATGCTAAGTATACTCATAATGTAACAGCAGTCTGAGAGATGATAAGTCATAATCCGATGATACATAGAGCTAGAGCGATTACTCAGAATATACTAAACCACATTCCTACAGTACCAACTGTATTTTTTTTCTCTTTTGGACTTTGAAGTGTCTCAGCGTGGCTAATTTCTTCCACTTTTTGAGTAGTTTCTACTTCTGGAGTAGCTTCTACTTCTGGAGTTACTTCTACATTTTGATTTTCTTCTGTCATTTTGAAAAAATGTAACAAAGTAAAAAAATTATTTGTCAAATGTATAGTTTTAATATTGGAAAAATCAAGTTAAAATTTAGTCTTTTCAAATTTTCTCTTGTTTTTTGATAGTGATTTACTATATATTATTTGCTGTGAAATGTTGTGATGTCCCAGTCGTTCAATGGATAGGACACAGTCCTGCGAAGACTGTAATCTCGGTTCGACTCCGCGCTGGGGCAGTGAAATCCAATTCTCATATATTGATCCTTATTCGTCGTAGAATGGGGATTTTTATTCAGGTTTTTATCTATTCAGAAGGGACAAAAAATCTGATGAAAATTCTGGGTAAAAATTTGCAATATTAAAAAAAACGTGTATACTAAATGTATGAAAATTTTATTTATACAAATACAAAAACAAAAATGACTGAATCTAGTAAATCAGCATCTAAAGCTGCAAAACCAACTCTAAAAAAGGCAGAAGCTATTGACCCTGAAGTGATGAAAAAGCATCAGCAGATGGTTAATTTCCTTCGTAATGAGATCTCTAGTATCGAAGTAGAACTCAAAAAAATGAAGGTTATCCTTGATCAATTAGTAAATTTCGATCCAAAAGATATCAAATCATTAAGTTCTGTAGATGATGATACAATGGGAAATCCTGAGCTCAATACTTATTCAGAAGAATGAGTAGAAGTAATTGAAGGACTTTTCGATGGTTATTTCATGATTGGAGCTGATCAAAAGAAATATCCAGTTCCAATGAACTATTCTTCAAAGACAAAACTTATTCCTGGAGATACTCTTAAACTTAAGGTTATGCCTGATGGAAAATTTATCTATAAGCTGATTAAACCTGCAGATAGAAAGCATTTAAGAGCTATTCTTTCTCGCACAGATGATAATAAGTTTACTGCAGTTACAGATGAAGGAACAGTTTATTTCCTTAATCAAGCAGCTGTAACATTCTTCAAATGAACACCTGGAGATGAACTTTATATCATTATTAATGAAAAAGATAAAGGTTCATTTGCGGCTATTGAAGCAATTATCAAGAAATAGTATTTATCATTTCAAAATATGAAAAGTAGAGCTTGTGCTCTATTTTTTTTATTTAATGTTATCGTGAATGTAGATTTTGTCTGACAAATCTCCCCTAACCCCTCTTTATCAAGAGGGGAACTTTGGAATGGACTATATGAGATTTTTGGGGTATAAAAATTTCCCCTTGATAAAGGGGATATGGCGAAGCCGAGGGGATTTGTATAAGATTCTTCGTCGCAGGCTCCTCAGAATGACGATTTTGCAGCAAAAATTATTTTTTTCAAATAATTAAATCTCATGTATGCACTCATTTATCGCTCATAGGCACAATATCTACATTGAAAAAGCATTCTTTCATTATATCTTCAATATCTTCTGTTGAGCGTTTGAATTGCTGGATTTTGAATTTCATTTGATTGGCAGTTCGTTCAAATTCCCTTCTTTGAAAAAAATGACCAATAAAAATCTGACCATCATTTGAGAGAATGCGGTATGTTTCATTGAAAAAGTTTTGGATATTCTCGATATGTTCGAGAGTGAAAAAGCAGAATGCTAAATCGAAAGAATTATCTTCAAAAGGAAATTTTCATTCCAAATTTACTATCTTTTTCTTAGCTTCTTTTGGGTATTTTTCTAGCATTTTTTCTGAAATATCACATGCTGTGATTTCACTATGAGGAATAGAATTTAGAGCTGGGAACATTCTTCCATCTCAGGCTCATAAATCTATAATTCTGAAGGTTTTTCATCTAGGCAAAAAACGTAGAAATTCTACGTGATAGAATGAATTTAGATGTTGATGAGACTCTTTATATTGAGAAGCTACTGCGTTATATCATTCTTTTGGTCATAGGATTTCGACGTGTTTGCTATCGTATCACATGAGATATTAGTTGGTTTTATGTAAAGTGGATTTCTCGGCAGAGCCTCGAAATAACAATAGTTGGTCATTCTGAATGAAACGTAGTGAAATGAAGAATCTTGTGTGATTGGCTTATTTTAGCCTAAGATTCTTCGCTTCGTTCAGAATGACGAAGGTAAATAACTAGAAAAATCTTTTTTCTTCATCAGTTTTTTTATTGCTTTTTATGATTTTTTCTTCTATTCAGTCATCTGGATTAGATAGGTATTCATTCAGTTCTTGAGTTTTTACGCTAGCTTTTTTGATATGTACGTAATATGTAGACAATTCTGAAACTACCTCATTTAGGTCATCATTTTTTTCTAATAATTCTGTAGTTTTCTCTTTGAGAATCTGATTCTGTAGCATATATTCGTCCAATTCTTCCTGTAGATGTTGTACTTGATTATTCGCTTCTTTGAGGTGTGAGCGTAGTTCATTCACTGTGTCTTTGTATTCGTAGCGAAGATAAAAAACTAGGTATCATAGGATAGCTCATAGGATTCATGCTCAGATACAGTAAGCTAACATTGATTTTTTATAAAGATATAAACATCTTATCTAATCTATATTTTCCATTATTAAAGTCAAAAGAAAATAAAAAAAACAGACTCTTTTTTTGAGTCTGTCTTTTGATTGTATGTTACTATTTTATAGCTAATAAGAAATCCCAT
>Ga0247611_10004122_pt1 | contig 20518 bp, 12 predicted proteins | sample 177DNAGHGhighgp2_FD_192422 | JGI IMG/M metagenome (GOLD analysis project Ga0247611, IMG submission 192422) | Sheep rumen microbial communities from Palmerston North, Manawatu-Wanganui, New Zealand - 1770 DNA GHGhigh gp2 | ecosystem: Host-associated > Mammals > Digestive system > Stomach > Rumen...
AGCATCATTTCGACCTGCATATCGTCGATATGGGTGTAGACCATGACTTTGACGGAGTGAGCGGCATCCTCGACCGCAAAATAGCCTACGGCACCGCCAACTTCCTCTACGAACCGGCGATGACCGAGGAACAGATGGCACAAGCCATCGACACGGGAGCCGAACTGGTGGACTCCTGCCATCAGGCAGGCTGCAACATCTTATGCATCGGTGAGATGGGCATCGCCAACACCTCACCGTCGAGCATCTGGATGAGCGAAATGGGGCACCTGCCACTTGATGAATGTATTGGTGCCGGTGCCGGACTCAACGATGAAGGTATAGCGCACAAGCGCGAGGTTCTTCATGCGTCCGTCGACCGCTACAAGCAAAACCACTCACCCGAAGACACAGCAACCCTTATCCGCTATTTTGGAGGATTTGAGATGGTGGCAGCCATCGGAGCGATGCTACGCGCAGCCGAACTGCGCATGGCGGTGATGGTCGACGGCTTTATCATGACTGCCTGCATGCTTGCTGCCTCCCGCCTCTATCCGTCCGTCCTCGACTATGCCATTTTCGGACATTGCGGTGATGAGTCAGGACATCGCAAGATGCTCGACCTGATGGGTGCCCAACCACTGCTCAACCTCGGTCTCCGCCTTGGAGAGGGCACAGGAGCGCTGTGTGCCTATCCCATCATAGAGACCTCAGTAAGAATGATCAATGAGATGAACGACTTCGATCATGCAAATATCACTAAATACTTCTAAATGGTGGCAGAACGCCTGGGCTGCCCTGATTTTCTTCACACGCCTTCCCTTGTGGCGCATCTATGAGCCACCACGCGAGTGCTATCGTGCCGTAGTGGAGTTCTGGCCATTGGCAGGTTGGCTGACAGGACTGACAATGGGAGCCATCCTCTACTTAGGGCCGATGGTGATGCCCCCGGCACTTGCCATTGCAGCAGCCATCGTAGCACGCCTGCTGCTCACAGGAGCTCTCCATGAAGACGGACTCGCCGACTTCTTCGACGGGTTTGGAGGAGGTGGCAGCAACCGTGAGCGTATTCTCAGCATCATGAAGGACTCACGCATCGGCACCTATGGAGTATTGAGCCTCATCGCCTATTTCGCCATCCTTTTCATCTGCCTCTACAGTCTGCCTACACGCACCGCAGCCTTTCTTGTCGTGGCAGCCGACCCCTTTGCCAAGATGCTGGCAGGACAGATAGTACAAATGATGCCCTATGCCCGTAATGAGAGTGAGGCAAAGGCCAAGGTAGTCTATAGGAAGGTGAGCATCGCCGGCGGCATATTCCTCGCCTTCCAGGGCCTGCTTCCCGCTATTCCGTTGCTGTTGTGGGGCGGACTGACGGGGTCGGTGCAATGGCTGATTTTCGCCCCCTGCCTCATGATGTACGTTCTCTACCTGAAAATCTGGCACACCCTGCGCGGGTACACCGGCGACTGCTGCGGAGCCATATTCCTTCTTGTTGAACTGACTGTCTATATCACTGCTGTCATCACCTGCAAATGAGAGTTACCCTGATACGCCATACAAGTGTGGCAGTGCCCCGCGGCACCTGCTACGGGTGGAGCGACGTACCTGTTGCCGACACTTTTGAGATGGAGGCATCCATCACGAAGGAACGGCTGCAGGGCATGGCATTCGACCATGTCTATTCCTCGCCGCTGATGCGAGCGAGGATGCTTGCCGAATGGTGTGGCTATCCAGATGCCACCATCGACGACCGCCTCAAGGAGATGAACATGGGGGAATGGGAGATGCAACGCTATGACGACATTCGCGACCCTGCCTTGCAGCGCTGGTATGATGATTTCCTGCATCTGCCCGCCACGGGAGGAGAAAGTTTCCCGATGCTCCGCTGTCGTGTAGGCAATTTCCTTGACGAACTGAGACAAAAAAACTACCGCCATGTGGCGGTTTTCGCCCATGGCGGTGTGATTGTCGCAGCCTGTCTGCATGTGGGACTCTACCCCGAGGAGGAGGCCTTCAGCCACCAGCCGGGATATGGAGAAATGGTGGATATTGAGATTTAGGACAACAATATCTGCACGATTCTCTCTGCCGACCGTCCGTCCCATCGGTCGGGAATGTTGCTTTTCTTCCATCGTCCTGCCACCATGTCCTCCACGGTCTCACGCAGGCACTGTGCATCCTCACCCACCAAAATGTTGGACCCCGTGCGGACGGTCTCGATATGCTCAGTATAACTGTTGAGCGTGGCACATGGTACCCCATTGAAGGTAGCCTCCTCCGCCACATTGCCCGAATCGGTAATGATGCCCTTGGCATGGGCGGTGAGGTATCCGAACTCCAGATATCCCATAGGGTCTGTGAGATGGAAGGTGTCGAGCGACATATTGATGGTAGCCAGCAATGAGGCAACAGCCTTACGTGCCTCACCACGCAACGGAGCCACGATATGCGTATCACCTGCCGCCTCCAGCATGGCCTTGAGCATCTGGCGCAGGTTGTCACGGTTGGCAATCAGTGCTTTTCGGTTGAGCGTGAACACCAAATATGACTTGTCCTCCAACCCCAATTGTCCAAGCACCTCCGGACGGCGCAGTCGGGTGTAGTTGGCCCTCAGCGTGTCCATGAGGATATTGCCCACCATATAGACCTGTGAGAGTTGCGCCCCTTCGCGGGAAACGATTTGGCAGGCGCCCTCTCCTGCGGTGAAGAGCAGGTCGGAAAGACCGTCGATGACGAGTCGGTTGATTTCCTTCGGCATGCGTATGTCGAAGGAACGTGTGCCAGCCACGAGATGCGCCAGCCGGATGCCCTGTTTCTTGGTGACGATGGCCGCCGCCATGGTCGAGGCGAGGTCATCGACGACAATCACCACATCGGTAGGATGAGTTTCGAGGTAGTGCTCAAACTCCCCCATCACCCTACCGGTCAGTTCGTTAAGGCTTGCACAGTCCACTCCAAGAAACACATCAGGGCGCCGCATCTGCAGGTCGTCGAAGAGCGACTGCTCCAAGGTCTCGTCTGAGTCAGCACCGGCATAGACCAGTTGGCATGCCACATCCTTGCCCTGAGCTTTTGCATTGTCGATGGCACGCATGATGGGAGCCACCTTGATGAAATTGGGTCTTGCCCCCGCCACGATGCATATATTCATCTGCCTAATCAGTTTTGTGCGTTAAACAAGTCTTTTATTCCACCAAGGCTACCCAAGAGGTTGGTTGCCTCATAAGGCAAGTAGACCGTCTTGGCCTGCTGTCCAGAAGCCAGTTCCTCCATCATCTGGATATATTTCTGTGCCAGCAGGTAGTTGGCGGGATTGGTCGAGTTGCCCACGGCCTCTGTGATTTTCTGAATGGCTATGGCCTCAGCCTCAGCCTTGCGGATGCGGGCCTGTGCCACACCCTCTGCCTCAAGGATGGCCTGCTGTTTGAGAGCCTCAGCCTTGTTGATGGTGGCAGCCTTCTCACCCTCTGACTGAAGAATCTGCGACTGTTTGTCGCCCTCGCTGGTGAGGATGACGGCACGCTTGTTGCGCTCTGCCTGCATCTGCTTCTCCATGGCCTGCAGCACGCTCTGCGGCGGCGTGATGTCCTGAAGTTCCACTCGGTTGACTTTGATGCCCCATTTGTTGGTGGCATCGTCGAGCACTGCCCTTAGTTTTGTATTCACCGTGTCGCGCGAGGTAAGCGTCTGGTCAAGCTCCATCTCACCAATGATGTTACGCAGCGTGGTCTGCGTCAGTTTCTCGATAGCGTTGGGCAGGTTGTTGATTTCATATACAGCCTTGAAGGGGTCAACTATCTGGAAATACAGCAATGCGTTGATTTGCATTTGGATATTGTCCTTGGTGATAACGTTCTGCTTATCGAAGTCATACACCTGTTCACGCAAGTCGATGTCGCTGGAATAGACATATCTTCCCCTGCTCAGGGTAACGATGTTCTTGGCAGCATCAATAAATGGAATGATGATGTTGATACCGGGCTGCAGGGTGGCATGATACTTACCCAGTCGCTCGATGATTTTTGTTTCAGACTGAGGAATGATGACCAAAGTTTTCTTGGCCAGGTAAATCACCAATATGATAATGGCGATCAATACAATAATCGGTGTTGTCACGGAAGAAAAAATTAAAAGATTAAAAATGAAAATTAAATAATAAAATTAAAAGATGAGACGGGTAACCATTCATCTTGGCATGGCAGGTGTCAACCCACCCGTTCTACGGTGATGATGATGCTCTCTCTGCCTACGACCTTTACTTTCTCACCTTTTCCAATGGCCATACCATCGGCAGAAACAGCCTTCCAATCGTCGCCATCGATAGCCACTCGACCTGAGCCGCCTTTTGCAATGGCTTCCGACACCCGTCCCTCACGGCCGATGAGCGCATCGGCGTTGCTGACTCGGTTGGGGTCATTTCGGTGTAGGTATCTCAATGCCACAGGCCTTATGAAATAGATGCTCAACAAAGAGCACAAAGCCAGCGAGATGAGCTGTGGCACGATACCCAGTCCGAGGGCTGCTGTCAGCGAGGCTGCCAATGCACCTATTGAGAAACAGAGGATAAAAAGGTCACCTGACCCAAGTTCTATAATCAGTCCCAATACGGATATAAGTATCCATATCAGCCACACATGTTGAGTGAAGAATTCTATCATGACGGAGAAGAATTACTGGATACGGATGGTTTTTGTAGTCTTAGGTGTGGAGGCCTTCTTTGTCGTGGATTTCTTAGAAGAAGTTGTCGTTGTGGCAGTACCTGCTGGTTTGTAATAACGCAGAGCCTCGGGGAGGAACTTCTGGATGTCTGAAATGCGCTGTGCATCTGAGGGGTGTGTACTCATCCATGTAGGTGTGGAACCACCAGAACTGTTTGCAGCCATCCTCTGCCAGAAGGTGAGGGCCTCGTTGGGGTCATAACCAGCCATGGCGGCGAAGACCAGTCCGATTCGGTCAGCCTCCGTCTCATGGTTGCGCGAATATTTCAGTTGCGCCACCTGTGAGCCCAGTCCATAGAGCGAGGAAAGGGTGCTTGCCGTATTGGAACTCATTCCAGCTGCTGACAACACGCTGCCTGCCACCTGACCGATAATCTGTCGCTTGTTTTCCGACTGCTGCTGTTCTGCTGAGTGGTATGCTACAGCATGGGCAATCTCATGTCCGAGAACGATAGCCAGCGCTGTTTCTGTCTGAGTGACGGGAAGCAATCCCTCATAAACCACGATTTTTCCACCGGGCATGCAGAATGCATTCACCTGCTTGTCTGCCACGAGGTTAAACTCCCAGTTGTAGTTCTGCACCTCATCCTTATAGCCGTTGTTGGTGAGATAGGTCTCCACGGCATTGGCAAGCCGCTGGCCTACTTTTTTCACCAAGGCGGTTTTTGTGGCATCGGTCGACAGTTTGGCAGTGCTCACATAGTTTTTGTAAGCCGTAAAACTCTCAGTGAGCAAACCAGCATTGTCGCTCACCACGCTTTGTTTGCGTCCTGTCACAGGCACCACGCGTGAGGTGCCGCAGGCCACCAAAATCACTGCCATGATAAGCAGCATCCAATTTTTCTTTTTCATATTCGTAAGATATTTAGTTGTTAGCCTCAATATTTGTAGATGTACTGATTTTGTCAATCTGCTCATTGATTTTAGTACTGAAGGACATGGGTCCCCAAATGTATTTGAAAACATCCTTCTCCTCACCTGTTGAGACAATGACATCGCCATAGTTGAGGATACGTCCTAATATGGACTGCTGCACGTTAATGCTCTCACATTTGCGCAGCATGAGTTCTTTTGAATTGCGCATGATGATGCCCGTCTTGAGTATGATGCGCTTATTAGTAAGCACGAATTTTTTACCATTGTTGATGACGATGTACCAAAGGAAAGCCAGGACAAGAAAAATGCCGCTGAAAATCAACCGATATTTCATTGTGTTCTCGCCGATGGGTATAAATGGCAATGCCACCGCCAGCAGGGTCAGCAGGATGGGCAACCAATAAATCATGTAATGAAATTTGGCTTCACAGATGACGTTCTCGCCCTCCATCATGTTGTTTTTGGATAGACTCATTGTTGTTATTGTTTTTCGGTTTCAGTATTTGATTGACATTTCGCGTAAGCAAAGTTAGTGTAAAAATCTGATTATGCAATAAAAAAAGAGGATTTTGTGAATAAACAGACCTTTTTCGTCTATTTTGACACAAAAATCCTCTTTTTGACAGATGATTCTATTTGCTGCTCCTGATGATTCCTCCTTTTGTACGAGCGGTGAATTCAGGCGCATAGGCACACTGCACAGTGCATGTACCCATGCCATAATCACCTTCCCTGTCAACATAATATTCCGTTTCCAACACATGAACGCCCTTGTTCATATGCTGAATGAAATAGAGGGTAGAACAATCCTTCTTTTGGCTATAATACCCCCAGTGATATTCACTGAGTTGGCGGACGGGTTCCAAGCATGAAGCCCTCTTGTCCACCACCTGTACAAAGTCGTAGTCGCGGTCGGCACAGATGGTGATGCGGACCTTGATTTTGTCACCTACTTTCAATGCGTCACCTTCCGACACCACCTCACGTTTCACAGTGAATCCAGAGGATGCGTCAGTCACCTTCTCCGAAGGTTCCACAGACTGTATGTAGACGGCTCCCCATGAGGTGCCTTCCGATGATTTGTCGATGGTCAGTTTCTGTGCATGGCTGTCGGTCAGCATAGTTTTCACATATCCCAGTGGGGCCGTTGACTGAGGTATGCTGAGTGGCTGTCCGTCCAGTTGGAAGGTAGCAGCATCCTGCTTCTTTTCAAATCCTATCCCTCCAGCGCAGAGGAAGGCATGGATGGCATCGATGCTGTTGACCGATGTGTCCCACAGTTGCGTACGCTTCTCCTGCAAGAGCCAGCGTTGCATCATCCTCACCGAAGCGGTGTCCTTGGGTGCAAGGAGCCTCACTGCCTCCATCGCCATGACGGCGGTGGGGATGCGGTAGTTGCGCCATGAATAGTGTGCTTTAGGTGTGTCGAAATACATTCCCATCTCGTCGGTTTTCACAGCATAGTCAAGTAGGCTTTTCAAGTATTCGCTTGCTTTCGTTTTCTGGCCCTCTCTTGCCAAAACTACAGCGCAAGCCGCCTTGCCATAAATGGATAAGTCTAACCTGTGGTCGCAGAGATACGAGAGCAAGTATTTGCGCTCTGCCCGCATTTGCTCTTTATGGTCTTTGTCCAAGAGTGAAGTGATATAGAGGTAATGCAGCATCTGTTCATCGGGTTCGATAATGATTCGCTCGCCTTTTTCTAATTTTTTGTTCTGTGCTTCCTGCCGTTTCATTTCCTTCACCTTCTTTGCTGTCAGTTTGTCAAGGTAGGCCATGCCACGGTCGATGAGTTGGCTCGTTGCTTTATCTATCTGTGCGAGGGAGGCGAGACGCGAGAGGATTTCCATCACCGTGGTGGTGATGTAAGGCGAACTGTCCATGCCTTTACACCATGACCACCCTCCATCGGAACCTTGCAAGGCGCCCAACTGTTCAATGGCGTTGTTGATACGCATCTTCAACGTGGGCACATCAAAGTATTTCATCAAATGGCGTTTCTGGGCCGCCTCGTTGGTCGCCTCTGCTGCCCAAGGTGTCTCCTCCAGCAGCACATTGCGCAACTCCTGATTTCTTGCCAAGGCACTCTCCACATTCCCCTCTTTGCCATCTTCGTCACGCCATTGCTCCATCACCTCTCTCAGTTCGGGTTGCGAGTTCATCATTTGACCGGCGATGGTATTGACATAGAGGGCTGATGCCTGTGAAAGCGCATCGTCATCGGGACGGGTGGCAAGGGTGGGGACAGCACCTACAATCAACCAGGCAGGGTGGTTGGTAAACTCTATGGTTACCCGTGTGGAGTCTTTAGATGTGGCACCACTGAGCGGGATGTCTATACGAGATGCACCATGCATGGTGATGGGATGCGTGGTAAGCACAAGTTCCTTGTTGGGGAGCACGGGCAGGTAGTGCTGTTCGCCATCACTGAAAGAGTCGCCGCTGACACTCACCCTACAAATCAACAACGGATATTGGTCAGTGGGCTGATAGTGGAAGTCTACTTTGGTAGAGGAACCGCCCTCCACAGTAAAAGGCATGGACGAATACCATACCACTGTCTCGGTCGATGGGTCGAGCATTTGAAGCAATGCCACGCCACTGTGGTTTTGCTCACTGAGACTGGTGACGCTGGCTGCGATGACCGACTTGTCGCCACTACGCACGAAGCGAGGCAAGTTGGGTTGCACCATCACTTCTTTCTGAGCAACCACGGTGGTGTCGTGCTGTGCATAGTTGGCCTCTTTGTCGTAGGCAAGGGTTAAGAGGCGCCATGTAGTGACGCTCTCGGGAAGGGTAAATGCCATGGTGGCAGTACCATCGGTGCCGGTGCGGAGTGTGGGCATGAAAAACGCCGTCTCGCTGAAGTTCTCACGTACCACCACCGGTTGTTGCTCGCCGAGGTTATTAGGAATGTCTGCCACAGCGTCCATGGCCGATGTCCCTCGGATGCGAATACTGTTTTCACTAAATGAAGATGAGTTGAAGACGATATCAAGACCAGCAATCCTTCCCTGTAATGCCTGATTCGTGTCTGGTTCACTCAATGACCCACCTTCTCTCCTTTTTCCTGCACCTACCACTACTTCTTTCAGAACAGTTGAAGGATAAAGGACAATTTTGAGATAACTACCAGGAAATGCTTTCACAGTAGCAGATTTGTAACCTACAAAACTCACCAACAGAGATTGAGGGTCACGCATTGCTATCTCAAATTCTCCGTCAATGTTGGTCAAAACCGCTTTCTCACTGTTTTTGATGGATACTATTGCGCCAATGAAAGGGTCGCCCATCTCATCCACAACGATGCCGCAAGCATAGCCCGACCGACCTTTGTGAGATATCTTTTTAGGCAACAATCTCGAGATGGCCATCTTCTCTTCAATGGTCTGGTTGTTGCCTCTAAGTATGGACAACAGAGGGTCGAAATAGCTGAACGACAAAGGCTGGGAATTAGCAAGTTGTAGTGTTTCGCTGATGAGTGTTGTTTTAGTAAGGGTATATGGGCTTCTCCATTGTGTGCCCGGAATGCGATATTGATTGAACGGAGAGAACCCCAGTGCGTGGTTGGAGATTCGGTCGAGCGAGGCATCATAGAGCGTAGCGAGCACATTGGCTGCAGCAGGTGAACCATCGGGGTGTGTCACTTGCAGTCGCCATTCCTCCTTTTGTCCAGGTGTGAGTCTGTCGCGGAAGGTCGTCCATTTCATCTGAAGCCGCTTGTCAGGCAATGGCATGCTGATGTTTGCCTGTTCCTGATAGACTTTGCCGTCTTTGATGAAAGCAGTTGCAACAAACACCCCAGAACCATATTCCGGTCGGTAGGTCAGCGTACGGGTATGAATCTCATCGTTGAGCCGCATCACTCCTTGCTCAATGACTTGTTTGCCAGCGATGATGCTATAGACCAAATGCACTTCTTGAAGTGATGTGCCGAATTGCAGTTTCACCGCACTGCCGTCGGCGGGGAACCGCCCGTCACTCACAGCCAGAAAGGATGACATATGAGTGCCCAACCGCTTGGCATTGAAGTCATGAACTAAAAAAGTTCCGCTCACCGTATCACCGTCGCATATGGCAAATATGCGATGCTTGCCAGCTTGTTTTAGGGCTTGACATTCAGGTATTTCCACACGTTTGTTGGACTCTGTGTGAAATACATTTGTGGGATTATCAATATAATAAGTGACATCTTCGTCAATGTCGATTCCGATTTGGTCTTTCAATTGCCATTTAAGCCGAAGCGGTTGGCCAACCTTCATGATGGGAGAGGACATCAGAAGCGAGAGCGTCCGCTGACGGGTGGTGTACTTGATGTTTTGAGATATTTCGTGCGTCTCACCTGCCATGTCGGTGACTTTGGCGTTGATGCTGAAGACAAACTGATCCACTTTCTTGCCATTTCTTTCGATATTGGGTATTTGAAGCGGAATACACAGGTTGGCAGTGCCGTCGGCAGCGGTATAGGTGGTATCGTCGGCTATGGAGGCTATCAAAGCCGCCCTGTACATCGATACCTCCTCGAAGAAAGAAGATGGTGATGCTATAGAAGAAAATAATGATATTTTGTATGCCACTCGGGCACGATTGACGAAACCGCCAGAAAAAGTTCGGACATACAAAGGCAACCTGAGGGTATCGGCCTCCAACTGATTGCGGGCGAGAGGTTGGAATTGCAAGTCAAAAGTGGGCAATTTGTATTCTTCCACACCAAAAAAGCAAGAGGTGTTCATGCCATCCGCAGCATCTATTACTGGACTGGCGATAATATTATAGAAACCACTTTTGCTCTTGTGTAGGGGAAACAGCAGTGTGGCTGTACCGAATTCATCTGTGGTGACGATCGTGTCAGCCACCGTGGTGGAAGCAGGGTCCATCAATTTCACCCGCAATTGCTCGCCCTGAAGCATTTCCTGATGATGGTTGCAATCGTTGAGAACAACTGATATGGCAGCCTGAACCTGTTGCCCGGGACGGTAGATTCTTCTGTCGGTAAATATGTGGATGAGTTTCTGCTTCGATGTCTCTTCTGCATAATGATGCAATGTCCAATTGAGCGGGAGCGAGAAATGGTCGTCATCGGTAAACGCAAAGATACGGGAATACTTATTGCTGCAGACAACCTCTCCATGGCTGTCGGTACGTACTATCTTGTTCGCCTTGTCGCCGAGTGAGAGACGTGCGTGGGGAATAGGCTTGCCCGTGGAAGTGTTGACAACGGCAAAGCGTATCATCTCATCAGGCAAGGCCTCCGAGAGCAGGGTGATGTCACTCACATGGAGAATGTCATAGATGGTATTGGCTTCTTTTTTGTCTGTAGACCATTGCATCAGATAGATTCCTGCGCCAAGTGCCGGAAGTTGAATACTGTCATTAAACATCTCATATTCGGGATGAGAAGCCAATTGTTTGCTGCAGATGACTTCATTTTTCCCATTGGCGTACTTCCGCAGGTCATTCAGTCTCTCTTCATCCATATATGATGAATGCAGCATACGATTTTGCTGGTCGATATCAAGCCGTGTCAACTTGACATTCACTTGTTTGATATTGCGTATATCCTTGAGTTTTACAACATAGGTGTGCTGTGATGGAATTTGACGGTCATGAGTTTCAATAGCAAGCTGTGGTTGGGTGAGTTGGCGTTTGAAGTTTTGGAGTTGCACTACATTTCGCCAATTGCTCCATTTTGATATGTTGTTGTCAAGGAAAGCATTCAATTGCTCGGCTGAGTAATCTGGCATATCTCTCATCACATTGTAACGTTCGATAACCAGTTCGCAGCATTCAGAAAGGTCTGAGTATCGTTGAATGAGTGAGTCGAGACTTGCCAAATACTGCGTGCGCCGGTCCACCATCACATGTCCGTATTTGGTATGATAATCATTGGTTAACAACCTGTAATCCAGCACCATCTGTGCCTTTCGGCTTCCTTTTTGTTTGTAGTAATCGCGGAGCACGGCCTCATTGCCTGTTTCAAAGCCGATGACAGACAGCATATCGTGTCCGAAGATATCAGTGTCGTCTCCTAAATTGAGGAAAGGTTGTAAGATATGGGAATCCGTCTGTGACAGTACATCGGGATTCGAGAGTGCCTTCTGACGGTATTTCTCTGCCTCATCACTGCCAGGGTCGTTTTCTTCAATGATTTTACTGAGTATGGTCTGATAGGTGGCGGCCAACATGGGTGCATGTGTAGCAGCCGATTGCTCTTCTGCAACGAGGCGGCTGATGAAACTGTCGAGCGAGTCGGGAGAGACTGTTCGCTGCAAGGAACCGTACATCAGCTCTGCAGTCAGCAGTTGACCATAATTCATCTCCGCTCTTGCTTTCATGGCGATGAGGCGCATCACCTCCATTTCCTTTTGGGGAAGGTCGGTTTTGGCGAGACGGTTGGCCTCTTTCCACAAAGAGGCATAACTCCTTCGGATGACATGATTGGGTGGCGGTGTGGCCGACACATTGACACCTTTAAGTTGCTTGGTGTCGGGGCTGAGAATGATTTCACCCATGTCGGTGACTTTGCAGCGTCTTTCATAAGTCCTATAGCCCACGTGGGTGACTCTGAGGATGACTTCCTGTATCGGACATGGTATCACCACGTAGCCATCATCGTTGGCCACACCATGGTTGACCTGACTGCTGTCCACGGGTGAGAGGAGTGCGACATTGGCATATTTCAGAGGCAAACCTTTCTGGTCAACCACCTTTCCGATGAGACGGAGGGAGTCGCGTTGCGTACATTCCACAAAAATATCATTGCCAAAGGTGATAATCCGCATGGGATAGAAACCGCAGACCTGTCTGACGGCATCCTGAACAGTGGCATTGGTGACATCTGTTGTCACACGGAAATCCTCCAGGTCGTCATAGACGAAATTGACGGTGATGCTGTCGCAGGCATCATCAATGGCGAGCAAAGCATCAGAGAGAGAACAGTCCTTGAATTGTTGGTTGATGGTCTGGGCTGTCAGTCCTTGTGTCATCAGAGCGATGAGCAATGCGATAAGATGGATGCGTCGTGTCATTTGATGAGGATGGTGTTGTCGTTGATGATGATGTTGAATTTCTCAAACCGGTTGAGGCGGCTGACGAAAGAGTCCATCGGTTGCTGCTGGTCCCATTTCACATGAAGCCGCAGCCGTCTGGGTTCCTCTCGCTCGAAAGAATAACTCATTCCATAAAAAACGGCAGTCTCCCGGATGATTTGCTCGAGTGATACATTGTCAAAAACGACACTCTTTGCTGTGGTTTGGACTCGTGATTCGGTGTGTGGCAGGCTTTCTTTGGGTGTGGCGGAGTTGGCGGGAATTGGCTGTGCCTGTTGTGTAGTCTCTATTGAATCCGTCTTGGGTTCTGTATGCCAAAATGGCCATAAGGCAGCGATGGCCAATCCCGACACCATGATGCCGATGATGATGGCAGCACTTCTCCACCACTGATGATGGCCGGTACTGACTGTGTTTCTCGATTGAAACTCCTTCCATGCCTCATCCACATTATCTGACTCATGCTCCTCCGCCCTTCGTGCGCGGTAGGCACTGGACGCCAAAGCCATTACTTCATAGTATTGGCTGAGTTGTTCGTCGCAGAACAACTTTTCCAGCATTTCGTCGCTATATTTTTCAGGATGCTCTATGATGTCGAGCAGTTGTGCAATCTTGTCCATGGTGTTGTTGACTAAATGGTGACTTGAGTGGTGGGAGACTCATCGTTGAAATGTGCTTTTAGTAGGTTGATGGCTTTCGCCAGGTGCTTGTAGACAGCCGCCTTGCTGATATCCAAAGTGTCGGCAATCTCTTGGTAAGAGAGGTGTCGGTCATGACGCAATTCGAAGACTTTACGGGTCTGTGGGGTCAGTAGTGTCTCCACCACATGAAGAATCTCATCATACACCTGTTGCTCATTGGCGATGTTGAGTGTCGGTTGTGTGACCAACGGGTAAAGGCGCAGTATTTTCTCTGTTGTCTTCTTGTGTTGTATGACGTCAAGGCATCGATTTCTCACACAAGTGAGCAGATAGTGCTGGCTGTCAGGCGGGAGGGTGATGCGCCCATCGCCGACGCGGAGCATGATGTCGCTTACGACATCCTTGCTTTCCTCATCGTCGCCAAGCATGCCGCGTGCCACTCGCATCATTGCCGCGTAGTTGCTCTTGAACAACTGTTCGAATTGCCTGTTGTCTATCATTGTTTTATCATAATAACGGATAGAATCGTGAAAAACCAACCATGAAACAATACTTTTTTCTTTTTCTACCTGTTTTTTTCAGTTTCATCATTCAGTTCTTCGGATTCAGTAGGGAGAAAAGAATTCATCAAAAGTCATGCATGTCGAGGACAAATGTACGAAAATTTTAAAAAACGGCAAAATATTTACTATTCAAGTATCCAAAGAGGTTATTCTTCTACTTTAAGGCAATTGTCCATACTTGATTAAGACAAGAAGAATCTTATGAGATAGGGGCTCTAACATTTTTTCCACCCATTTGAGATATTTTTCCACCTCAAATGGGTGTTTTTTTATTACCTTTGCCCGCAAAAGACGAAAAAACTAACAACTAAAGCAAATATGAGGCCATTACTGACCATTCTGGCTCTTGCCGCCGCCATCGGCATGCATGCACAGAAAACTTACAAAATTGATATCAACGAACCCAGTCGGAACAATGATGAGGTGCTGGAGCCTGGTTTCACGCCATGGAAGTTCAACAAAGACGTCAAAGAGTGCGTTCTTGAGATAGACGGTGTCACTTTCACCATCCGCTCGGGGCACACCATGCGCTCCGGTTGGAGCAAGACGTTCGTACAGAAAAAAGAGAACAACTGCCGCCTAACGGGCGACGGCATGAACTTCGACCCCAACGAGTGCGGTTCGTTCGACCTGATTATCAAGGGACTGGCTCCAGGTCAGCACAGCATCCAGACCTATCACAATGGATGGCAAGACCCTGCCAACACCGCCTCATGGCCCATCACCGTGAGTCTCAACGGCAAGGTCGTGCATCAATCTGTGCCCCGTACCGAACAAGTCAGTTCTGCACAGGATGCCACTGTGCTGATGACCCTCTTCACTGTCAGCAACAGCAATGAGGAGGTGGTGCTCACTTTCTCCACAAACGAGGATGAGGCTCCCGCTGATGCCGACACAAAAAGGGTCAAGGACAAGACACCGTTGCTCAACGGGTTGATGATTGATGTGACAGACTCCAAACTGCAAGCCAAACTGCCAGTGCCAAGCGACAAAGATTTCCATATGGATGCCGACAACGGCACGTTCGCGCTCAAATGGTCGCCAGCCAGCAAAGATGTCATCAAACATTATTTATATTTGGGCACCGACTCCTCAGACGTGGCCAACTCCACCTCAGCACTTTATGAAGGAACAGACACCACCTATACCGCAACCGACCTCTACAACCTCAACACCTACTATTGGCGGATAGATGAGGAGACTGCCGACGGCAACATCACCAAGGGAATCATATGGAGTTTCCGTCCACGTCATTTGGCATTCCCCGAAGCCGAAGGTTATGGGCGTTTCGCACAAGGTGGCCGCGGAGGAGTGGTCTATCATGTCACCAACCTCAACAACGACCATCAACCAGGTTCATTGCTCTATGGGCTTGTTGACATGGAAGGACCACGCACTATCGTGTTTGATGTGAGCGGCATCATCGAGATGGATTTCGGCTCCCAGTTTGTCAAGCCCTATGCCACCATCGCCGGACAGACGGCACCAGGAAAGGGTGTCTGCTTGAAAGCCTCCAACATCAACATCGGCTCCGACGTCATCTGCCGCTTCATGCGATTTAAACGCGGATTAGGCGTTTATGGGCAAAACACAGGCAATGCCATGGGCATGAGCGGTGCCGACCATGCCATTGTCGACCACTGTACGGCAGCCTGGGGCACCGATGAGACCGTCAGCGGAAGAGGTGCGAAAAACATCTCCTTCCAATACTCCATCATCAGTGAGGCACTTGGCATCGCCGGTCATAAGAACTATGCCGACGGCACCAACCATGGTTATGCAGCCACCATCGACGGAAAAATTGGCTCATGGCATCACAACCTGCTGGTCAACTGCGAGGGCAGGAACTGGAGCTTGGGTGGTGGCATGGATGGTGAGAACCGTGCTATCGGCCAAATGGACATTTTCAACAATGTCGTGTACAATTGGAACAGACGCACCACAGACGGCAACTGCCATGAGGTGAATTTCGTGAACAACTACTACAAAATGGGACCAGACACCCGCCACACCGTGCTCTTCACACAAAATTACGAAAATGTAGGACATCCGGAAAGCACGTGGCGGGCATACGTACACGGCAACATCCGGGAGAACAAGAACCACACACTGACACAGGACGCCAAGAACGTGACCTACAATGTGGTGCTCTCCAACGGCGACCCCGGACCCAAATATGAGACCATCGTCAACGAGCCTTTCTTCCCCTCATATGCCGTCATCCACACCGCCCAAGATGCCCTGAAGGTGGTGACCAGTTACAGCGGCGCCATCATGCCCATGCGCGACGAACAGCATGTGCGCAACATACGTGAGACCATTGATGGTACCTATACATATGTCGGTTCCAAATCCGGTATCAAAGGTGAAATCGACACCGAGGCAGACATCACCGAACATGCTGAAGGCAAAGGATGGGAAGTGTATCCCGAAGAGACACGGCCCTCCAATTGGGACACCGACCAGGACGGCATGCCCAACTGGTGGGAGAAACTAACAGGCAGCGACCCATCCACCGCAGACAACAATGGTGACCCCGACCATGATGGCTACACACTGCTGGAAGACTATCTTGAGTTCATGTCTCATCCCTATCTTATGATTCAGCCCAACTCCAGCGGCACCATCGACCTAAAGCCCCACTTTGCAGGTTTCTATGGTCAAAACGGCAAATCAGCAACTCCTACCTTCAGCCTCGATGAACAGGGATACGGCATGATTGCTCCCAGCATCAGCGGCAGCACACTGACCATACATGCCATACAACCCGACAGCCAAGGTATCGCCTATGTAAATGTCACTGTCGACGACGGCGAAACAACTTTCACACAGCGGTTTGGCATAGCCATTACTGCCGATGCCGCCACAGCCATCTCCCCTGCATGGCATGAAAGCAGCATACAAGTGAAGAGCCGTGAGTTCTTCACCCTTGACGGCAAGAAAGTCACCACATTGAGGGCACAGGAGACCTATGTGATGCGGGTGACCGACATTGAAGACCACACCCACAGTTTCAAAATCATCAAAAACTGACATCTGGCAATACCTCAGCACTATTCACGCTTTGGTGTGTTCTGACTGATGTCAAATGAGCAAAAATTCGCCATACTGGCGGGGAAAAGTAGTCTTTTTTAAGAATTTGAAAGTTTTTTTTCCTTTTTAGGAATAAAAACATACATGATATCACATTTTTTTGTATTTTTGTGCACTTAATGACAAGAGAGACACAACCTAAATAACGAGAAAACAAATCAATTGACTAATAAAAACTACTTCACAATGAAAAACCGAACCAAGAAATGGTATGCATCACTGTATGTGCTGTGCATCCTGCTGTTGGGTGGTTGTGCCGAGGGTTATGACTCGCCCGACGGCTTTAACTTGGGTGTGACCAATACCCAAATGAAGACACCCATCCAAGACAGTATTTCATTTATCGTCAGCACCGACGGCAAGACGGCCACCGTCAGTTGGCCTACTGTGGCTGGTGCCGACGGGCATGAAGTGACGTTCATGAATGTGGACGACCCTGCTAACCCCGTGATTATCGATGGCTACGACAAGAAAATTGTCGACGGCTCGAAATTCACTGTCTCTGTGACTGAGGATTCCAAGTACAAGATGACAATGCGCACCTTGGGCAACAAAAATCTGGGCAACAGCGATGCCGCCACTGAGAGCGTGTACGACTTCTCTACCCTCGTTCCCTCGGTGTTGACCATTCCCAGCGGTGAGGAAATCAGTTCCTACCTCGCCTCCCACCCCATCGACTCCGTGGGAGAGGAGGTGGCTATCGACCTTGAGGCCAACGGTGTTTACACACTGAGCGGCAACGTGGATTTCCAATACCACAAACTGACTTTCCGTGGCGACAAGGTACACCGTCCAGTGGTCAACATGACAGGCGACGGACATTTTGAAACCTGGAGCACCCTAAAGGTGAAATATATCAATTTCGACATGACCGATTGCACCGCCGGCGGTTTCATCGCCATGTCGAAGACGGCTCCCGACGCCATCAAGGTGGAGAACAACTGGCCCTACAACATTGCAGACAAAAACCCGTCACTGTCGAAGGGACACTACATGGTCGAGGACCCCATCTACATCGCCAACTGCTGGTTCAAGAACCTGCCTCATGCCATGCTCTATGACAATGAGCTCAACTGCGCCTTCTGGTATTTCACTGTCAGCAACTGTATCGTGCAGATGAAGAACGAGACGAAGTCGAATATCGGTTTCATCAACCTCTACAAAGCAGGCAAGGCTGTGAAAAACATTCTGATAGAGAACAGCACTATTTATAATGTGGTGGACAACGAAGCCGCCTGCTTCATCCGATACAACCACCCGTCGAACGCCCAGCCTGCCAAGACTTTCGGCAGTTACAGCGCCGACTACAAGAGCCAGTCGTGGATATTCCGCAACACAACCTTCAGCAAGACCTACACAGGGTGGCGCTTTGTCAACAATACCAGTGGCAACGACTTGTCGCTCATCGTCGACCACTGCATTTTCTACGATGTGGCACAGCTCTACCGAATGGATATGGGTTCAAAGACCTACCGCTTCAACTTCCTTTGGAGTCCGCGTCAGGATGACCTGAACCGCAACAACAACATGCTTGACTCCGGAAAAGCACCCTTTGCCTCTGTCTACGACCCGCAGTTCAAGGGCAACGTGGAACAAGAGATTGACTTCACGAAGCCCAACGGCGGCATCGACTTCACTCCCCAGGAATATGAGATTGTGGTCAACCGCGGCGGCGACCCCCGCTGGCTTCCCTAAGTCCTATGGAGAAAACAACCCAACCATTCACCATGCTATAACCAACAATCAACACGATGAATCAGTTTAAATATTTCAAAATATGTCTGGTGCTGCTGATGGCTGTCATGAGCATGCCCGTCTTTGCCCAGACCAAGACCGTGAAGGGCACCGTGGTCGATGCGGAGAACCTGCCCATCATCGGTGCCACGGTGACAGTGGACGGCGACAACAAGATTGCCACCATCACCGACCTTGACGGCAACTTCACCCTTGAGGTGCCCAATGGCAAGAAGATAAAAGTCTCTTATATCGGTTACCAGACCCAGGTGGTCAGCAACCTGAACAATCCCAACATCATCCTGCAGGAAGAGGAGAACGCCCTTGATGACGTCGTCGTCGTAGGCTACGGTGCCCTGAAGCAGAAGAACGTGACGGGTGCAGTCGAGGTCATCAACCCCGAGGAGTTAAAAGACCTCTCGGTGAGTTCACTCTCCGAGGCCCTCATCGGCCTTTCACCCTCACTGCATGTCAGCCTGCCCTCCACCGGTCGTCCCGGTGAGAATGCCACCATCACCATCCGTGCCGCCAGCGATGCCGTCGCCCTGCTGCCTAAGACCGACATGAACGGTGCCGCCGCAGGTGCCAACATCGACCCCCGCCCGCTCTACGTCATCGACGACTTCGTCTATCAGGACGGCGACAAGGGTGAGGAAGAGTTCAACAACCTCGATGTCGATGAGGTGGAGAGCATCACCATCCTGAAAGATGCCGCCGCCGCCATCTACGGTGCCTATGGTGCCTATGGTGTCATCTTGGTGAAGACCAAGCGCGGCCAGGCAGGCAAGCCCCGCATCTCCTACCAGACCCAGATGGGTTATGTCGACGCTGTCAAACATGCCGAGATGCTCGACGGCTACAACTACGGTCGCATCTACAACGCTGCCAAGGCTGCCCAGGTGCTTCAGGACAACAAGACCCCCGACCGTCTGATAGACTTCTTCCAAGCCGACGAGTTGGAACAGATGCGCAACACCAACTACGACCTCTTGGACAAATACTGGAGCAGTTCGCTCTCACAGCGCCACTCCATCAATGTCAATGGCGGTAACGAGAAAGCCACCTACTTCGCCGGCGTCACCTACCAGACACAGGACGGCAACATCGGCAAGCTCGACTACAACCGCTGGAACTACCGTGCCGGCATCACCGCCAACATCAACAAGTATGTGAAGGCCACGCTGTCGGTCAGCGGCGACGACTCGCACAAGAACATGCACCAGACCTCCAACTCGGGAGGCGGCAACCAAGAGGACTACCTCTACATGCTGAAGAATCCCTCCTACGTGCCCGACGAGATCAACGGCTACCCCATCTATCACTCCGGCATGGAGAACAACCCCTCGTTTAAAAACTACTACAACTACAAGTCGCTCTACGACTCGCAGAACAACCGTGAGCAGCGCACCAACTCCATGTCCATCCAAGGTTCGTTGGAGGCCGACTTCGGATTCATCAAACCGCTGAAAGGTCTGCGTGCCCGTGTCACCTACTCCCGCAACGTAGGCAACAGCCACGACAACCAAATCCAGATGGAGAACACGGTCTACCGTGTGAAAAACCGCGGCGGTTCGGGTCACCACCTCTATGTCACCGACCCCAATGCCATCATCAACAACATCGCCGACGACCCCCTCGACCCCCTGAGCATCTACGATGAGGTATCGCTGGAGGGATTCCGCTACACCTCGTTTGACAACCTTGAGGAGCGCGTGCTCAACAGCGGCCAGTCGTCGAAGATTGTCAACAACATGAACCGCAGCAGCAGCTATCAGCTCAACTTCATGCTCATCTACGGGCGGAAGTTCGGCCAGCATGACATCAGCGGCACCTTCTCCATCGAGCGCGGCGAGAGCGAGAGC
>Ga0247611_10004123_pt1 | contig 20518 bp, 17 predicted proteins | sample 177DNAGHGhighgp2_FD_192422 | JGI IMG/M metagenome (GOLD analysis project Ga0247611, IMG submission 192422) | Sheep rumen microbial communities from Palmerston North, Manawatu-Wanganui, New Zealand - 1770 DNA GHGhigh gp2 | ecosystem: Host-associated > Mammals > Digestive system > Stomach > Rumen...
CTCGAGTGGATGCGCAAGAAAATAGAAAAGGTCTTTCACACCGAACTATTCGACCATTATGGTCTTACTGAGCGCACCATCCAACTTTTTGAGTCACCCGACCACACGGGTTATTTTGAGTCGCCTGGCTACAGCATCAACGAATATCTTGATGACTGCACCATCACTACATCGCTCATCAACAAATCCTTCCCTCTTATCCGTTACCGTGTAAGTGATGTGATGGAGCTGCGTGACAATATGACAGCAAGTCAGGACTTGCAAGCAATCACTCCGACAATCAAGGCTGTGAAAGGACGTGCCATGCTTTTCATCAGCGGAAAAGACGGCACCCTTTACAGTGATTCTGCTCTTACATTTATATTGAAGGACTGTGAGTCAGCCAAATACACGCAGTTTATTCAGCATGAAGATGGACACGTAGACATGAACATTGTCACTTTCGGAGGAAAATTTCCCCAAAAAGACCAGCAACGTGTAATGGAGCTTTTGGAGCAAACTATAGGTCTTAACAATATAGATATTCGCATCAACGAGATTACGGAAAAAGAATTAATATACACTTCCAGGGGCAAATTCAGTCTTGTTGTCAACAAGAAAGCACAATCGCCCAACAACCAACAGTAAACACAAGTATATGAACATCAGTATTTTCGGATTAGGATATGTGGGCTGCGTGGGAGCAGCCTGTCTCGCCAAACTCGGGCATCATGTAATAGGAGTAGATGTGAATGAGAACAAGGTGAGACTCATCAACGAGGGCAAGCCTACCATCATAGAGGAAGGCATCGCAGAACTTTGTGCCGAAGCCCATGCTGCCGGACGGATGCGTGCCACCATGGACGCATCAGAGGCAGTTAAGTCAAGCGACATATCATTCATCGTGGTGGGAACACCTTCCAGCAAGGAAGGGCATCTCAACCTCAACTACATCTTCGCAGTGGCGGGACGCATTGGGCAGGCACTGAAGGAAAAACAAGGTTTCCACATCATAGCCATCCGCTCGACCGTGCTTCCCGGCACAAACGAGAAAGTGGGAGAAATCATTGAGCGAGAGAGCGGCAAGAAACGGAACATCGATTTTGCAGTCGTGAGCAATCCGGAATTCCTCCGCGAGGGAACAAGTGTGAAGGATTACTTCAATCCGCCACTCACCCTCATTGGAACAGACAATCCGCTGGCTGAGGCTCGGATGCGTGAACTATACAAAGACCTTCCTGCCGAACTGATTTGCACCGACATCAAGGTGGCGGAAATCATGAAGTATGTCAACAACACCTACCATGCACTGAAAATCGTTTTTGGCAATGAGGTAGGCAATATCTGCAAGGGATTGAACATCGACAGCCATAAGGTGATGGAGATTTTCTGCAAAGACCGCCAACTCAACATCTCACCATACTATTTCAAACCAGGCTTTGCCTATGGTGGGTCATGTCTGCCAAAGGACATGAAGGCGCTGCGCACCCTTGCCCATGACCTCTATGTGGAGGTGCCCGTGATCGACAGCATCCATCCCAGCAATGAGAAGCAGAAAGACAATGCCGTACAAGCCATCCTGTCCAAAGGCAAGCGAAAGGTTGGCATTCTGGGACTTAGTTTCAAATCCGGCACCGATGACCTGCGCTGCTCCCCTATCGTTGACGTTGTGGAGCGACTGCTCGGCAAGGGTTGCGAGATACGCATCTACGACAAGAATGTGGTGGTGAGCGAACTGACAGGAACCAACAAGGATTTTATCATGGCAAAAATACCCCACCTGCAGCACTTCGTGACCAGCGACCTCAATTCTGTCTGCTCACAATCTGATGTTCTTGTGGTCACCAACAAGGAAAAAGAGTTTGAGCATCTTCTGGAGCAGTATCCCAATAAAATAATCGTCGATTTGGTCAGGCAATGGAGGGATGTGGACTATGAAGGCCACTATGAGGGCATCTCTTGGGGTGACATCAACCAGAACTGCAGTGCACAGGGTAAACCAATCGACAAGGATTTCCAACAAACCGACTTCTGAATGAACAGGTGGGGATGGTATATTCACAGGCTGAAGGCAATGAGCCTCAAAGAAGTGGCTTGGCGGTTCAGTCAGAAATGGTCGGAGCATTGTGAGCGAAAATATGCCCGGCGACCCATTCCCGTCACCCAAAGGGTGTTCAACACATCCTATGCTCATCTGACCTTTGACGCACAAAGGATGGGGGTTGAATTCCACAATGACGGCCACACTCACCGGAATGACATCCATCTAATCGGAGGGTATGACTACAGGCAATACAAGACGAACTGGCATGCTGGATTCCAAACCTCCAATGAATGGGAGCGCATCTTCTCATACGACATCAGATACAAGCAGAATGATGCCGTGGGCGATGCACGCACCAACTGGGAACTCAACCGACATTTCCAGTTTGCCCTTCTCGCCAAAAACTACTACCATACCCAAGAACAGCAATATCTTGAGGAACTCACCCGACTCCTTGAAGACTGGTGCGAGAGCAATCCCTATCTCATCGGCATCTCATGGACCAGTGTCATGGAGGTTGCCATCAGGGCCATCAACTGGATGCTCATGCTGACCTACCTCAAGGAAGCTGGCAACACCAGCCAGCAACTACTCGACAGCATCAGCAGAGGAATCCTCAACATGCTGGACTTCGTGGACAGACATCAGTCTCGTTTTTCTTCAGCCAACAATCATCTCCTGGTGGAATCCACCGCCCTCGCTCTTGGTGGTTATATGTTTGGATATGACAAATGGAAGGACAATGCCATCAAAACGATGACCGAAGAACTGCCACACCAGACCACTCCAGACGGAGTAAACAAAGAGATGTCTCTCCACTATCACGCATTCGTCTTGGAAGCCTATTCACTTACAGCACATTGTATCTTGAACAACGGCGATTCCCTTCCCCCATCATGGTTGGACGATATGGAACGTATGAGCGAGTTCATTTGCCACTCCATGTACGACGAAACACATGTCATGGCGTTTGGGGATGATGATGAGGGCAAGATAATCGATTTGCAGGGAGGGCGGTTCTCATATTATGACTATGTGCTACAATTGTGCTCTATGGCTACTGGGAAAAGGTTTTCACGTTTCGACAAGACAAACGAAACCGTGAATTGTCTGTTTTCTCAATCCGCCATATCCAAGGTAGCCCAACAGCCACTGTATGACACCCATGCCGGTAAGTGTTTCGAACAAGGAGGATACACGTTTCTTCGCAGCCAAGACGGTGAGGTGCTCATCGGCATCGACCATGCCCCGCTGGGATTTGGAAGCATTGCCGCCCACGGCCATGCAGACGCCTTAAGTTTTCAACTGATGGTGGATGGTGTTTCTATGTTTACCGACCCAGGAACATATATTTATCATTGTGACCTTCACGCACGCGATGGGTTCAGAAAGACCGTCAATCACAACACCGTCAGCATCCAAGGCTCTGACCAATCCGAGATGCTCGGTGCCTTCTTATGGGGCAGGAAAGCCAACTGTCATCTTCTGCATCATGAGACCGACGGAAGGCATAGCGTATTGTCAGCTGAGCATGACGGTTACTCGCCTACTCTCGTGCGCCGAACCTTTGATTTTGACCATGAAGACAAAAGGCTCACCATCACCGATGAACTCAGTCAGGAGAACGACATTGTCCTTACATTGATGATAGGCCAAGGAGTTGTAATCCAACAGGAAGGAGATGATTATATTTTAATCTATGGAAAGACAAGATGCCGACTGGCTGTCAGCGTTTCGTCCCAATATACATCCAGTGTGGAACCAACGGAAGTTTCTGTCGAATATGGCATCAAGAGCCCTTCCCAAGCCATCAGGTATAGGACCCACAGCAAAAGCGTCAAAAGCATCATCACTGTTGAATAAGGAAAAACAGCACATCATGCAGAGAAAAGTATTGATTATCGTTGAGAACCTACCCGTCCCCTTTGATACGCGCGTATGGCAAGAAGCAACAACATTGGCTGAAAATGGCTACGAGGTTTCTGTCATCTGCCCCAAGGGGAAGGGATATGACAAGGAATATGAGTTGATGAAAGGTGTACATATCCACCGCCATGACATGCCTGAGGAAGGAAATGGAGCTCTGGGGTATGCACGTGAATATTTTTGTGCGCTGCGCGAGGAACTCCGGCTGGCACGGAAGATATTCAAGGAACGAGGTTTCCATGTCATCCATGGCTGCAATCCGCCAGACGACATCTATATGGTGGCTAAATGGTTCAAGCGCAAAGGAGTGGATTATGTCTTCGACCACCATGACATCTGTCCGGAATTGTTTGAGGCGAAATTTGGCAAGGCAAAAGGACTGCTTTACAAGAGCCAGTTGTGGCTTGAGCGGCAGACCTACAAGCACTGCACCTTTGCCTTCGTGACCAATGAGAGCTACAAGAAAATTGCCATTGAGCGCGGAGGCATGAAAGAGGAGGATGTCTTTGTACTCCGCAGCGGCCCAAAACTTGAACGTCTGCGTATCACACCTGCAAAACCGGAAATCAAGAGGGGCAGGCGCTATATGGTTGGCTACCTTGGCGTGATAGGTCAGCAGGAAGGAATAGAGTATCTGCTCGAAGCAGCAAAATATATCCGCGACGAACTCCACCGTGACGACATCTTCTGGGGTATCGTCGGCGGCGGTCCACATCTGGAAGCGCTGCGAAAGCAAAGCCATGCAATGGGCCTCGACGACATCGTAGAGTTCACCGGCCGTGTACCCGACGACACCTTGCTCGACTACCTCAACACTGCCGACGTATGTGTCAATTCAGATGAGTACAACGCCATGAACGACAAAAGCACGATGAACAAGATTTTGGAGTATATGGCATTGGGCAAGCCAATCGTACAATTCGACCTCACCGAAGGGCGATACTCCGCCCAGGAAGCCTCCCTCTATGCGGAACCCAATAATGCCAGAGACATGGCCGACAAAATCGTCTTGTTGTTGGAGGACGAAGCCATGCGCAAGCGGATGTCGGAATTTGGCCGCAACCGAATCATCAACGAACTGAGTTGGGAGCATACCAGCAAGGCTTTGCTTGAGGGATACGAAAGGTATTTCTCTTCACGGAATCTATAGATTACATCATAAAAAAACATAATATGTTGGATTTATTTCAAGCGTACCGTACATTTTTTGGAAAGGGCGACGCCCTATACCAACTGTTTTCACCTTATCGCATTTGTCCGTTGGGAGCCCATGTCGACCACCAGCATGGTCTGGTGAGTGGCTTCGCCTTCGACAGCGGCATAGAATTTCTGTTCTCTGCCACAGAAACAGGCAAGGTGGAGATGTGCTCCCTCTCTTTTGAGGGACTGATGACCTTCAATGTAAGAAGAGAGATTGACTCTAAGCAGCACAACTGGGGCGACTACCTTAGAGGTGCGGTTTGGTCACTTCAAAAAGACTTCCAGTTGCAAAAAGGCATCCGGGGTGTCGTGAAAGGTTCCATGCCCATCGGAGGCCTTTCTTCGTCAGCCGCTTTGCTTTGTGGCTTTGTCAAGGCACTTGACAAGGTGAACAACTTGGGACTGGACAAAATGCAGGTCATCAAGTATGCCTCCATGGCAGAACGCAATTATGTAGGACTCAACAACGGCATTCTCGACCAAGCCTGTGTGGTGCTGTGCGAGTCTGAGAAACTTCTCTACCTCGACACAGAAACCTCAGAATACAAGATACTGCAGTTCGGAGACGGAAAGCAAGACCTTCCTTTCAAAATCGGCATCTTCTTCAGCGGAGTGACCCGGAAGCTCACCGGCACTGACTACAACCTGCGTGTATCGGAGTGCAAGACAGCGGCATGGATTATGCAGGCATATGAGAACATACCCTTGAAGGAACTGCAGGACACCCGGCTGCATGATGTTCCGGAGGAGATTTTTGAGAAATATGATGACCGTATGCCAGAGCGTTTTGCGAAAAGAGCCCGCCATTTCTACACGGAATGCGACCGCGTGGAAGCAGGTGTCAAAGCATGGCAAAAAGGCGACATCAAGACGTTTGGACAACTGATTTTTGAGAGCTGTGAGAGTTCGATGAACAACTACGAATGCGGCTCTCCTGAGTTGATAGAACTATACAAAATCATGCGCCGGACAGATGGCATCTATGGGGGAAGGTTCAGCGGAGCTGGCTTCAAGGGCGCCTGCATCGCCTTGGTTGACCCGATGAAAGAAGACAGCATCCGTGAGTATGTGACCAATGAATATCTGAAGGCATTCCCCCAATACCGCGACTCATTCAAGGTCTTCTTCTGCAAGACGAGCAACGGAGTGGATTTCCTATAACATTTTCTTTCTACATTTATGAAGAATATCATCATTGCAGCGGGTTATGCCACAAGACTATACCCTCTGACGGAGAATTTTCCCAAGCCACTGCTGAAAATCGGCAACAAATCCATATTGGAGCGTATGCTCGATGATATCGACCTCATTGATGACATCGATGAGCATATCATAGTCACCAATCATAAGTTTGCACCTATTTTTACGGAATGGCTCGCAAGTGTTAACTATAAAAAGCCCATACGCATCATTGATGATGGGACAACCAGCAACGACAACCGTTTGGGTGCGGTCAGAGACCTGCTTCTTGCTATTGAGCAAGGCAACATCGATGATGACATCATGGTGCTGGCTGCCGACAACATCCTCAATTTTTCCTTCCAAGGATTCGTTGACTTTTTCAAGCAGAAGAAGACATCGGTCATCATGTTCTATCATGAGCCATCTCTGAAAAAACTTCAGCGGACGGGCGTGATTGATTTGGATGAAAACCATCGGGTGCTTCAGATGCAGGAGAAGCCCCAAGAGCCCGTCTCCGAATGGGCTGTTCCTCCCTTCTACATCTACAGTCGTGCGGACATGCCGCTTATAACAGACTGCATGAATCATGGCTGTGGTTTTGATGCGCCCGGCAACCTGGCCCATTATCTGGTGGATGTCACCACCATTCATGCATGGCAGATGCCTGGCAGCCGCTACGACATCGGTTCGCTCGACAGCTACGAGGAAGCCCAGAAGCTCTTCGGCTAATAATCAACCCAACAGGACTGATTGGGCAGTCCATAAAAGCAATCACCGCCGTCATTGATAAGAATGACGGCGGTGATTGCATAATCAGGGCATTATGTGTGAGAGTACCACCACTTGCGGAACTTCTCGTCAAAAATGGCATTGAGACGAGAGTAGCGTGTGTCCACATAGCCACGGGTGCAACCAAGGGTTTCGGCAATAACCACGGGCTTGGTACCCATACGCCTCTCTGTGAAGATATAGACATCACGCTCATCCCAGTTAAGCACATTGGTGACGAAGTTGTTGATAAACTCAACAGTGCGAGCCGGAACCTCGGCGCTGGAGAGATTGACGCCAAAGACATCATAGAATGGGCTGTCTGACGGCACAAACATTCCCATGGCATCCTCCACATCCACAGAGGTGGTGTAATAGCGAGGAGACTTGTCGGTAATGACATACTCCTCATACATGTAGTTGGAGTTGATAAGGCGGAACTTGAAGTAATGTTCTGCCATCTCCTTTACCTTTTTGAATTCATTCGAGTCCACTTTCATAGCTTTCATAATCAGGTCTTCATTTTCCCTTTCCACGTAGATTTTGATGAGCAGGTCATGCTCGGCTCCATGGGGTATGACCTCATCAATAATCATCTTGCAACCCTCTGGGGTATGCTTTTTCAGCAAAACCTTGGTGTTGTTGGCAGTACGCTGCTTCACATCCTTGATAATCCGCTGTTCTTTGAGATAAGCGGTAATGGTGTGGAAGGTTACCGTAAAGAGCCAGTTGTCGAGAGACTTTCCAGAGAAAGTGTCAAGCACATGCCAAGTACCTTCATCCCAGAACTTCTCATACATGATGGTTCCGAAATCCTCCTTCGAGATGTGGTACTGATAGGAGGTGCTGACACAACTGGTGATATATTTCCTGATGTAGCACAGTGAGTAGGTTTCATTTTCTTCTCCATAGAAGAAAGCATAGCAGAACTTCTCGTCTGTCTTGAGGCGATGGAAGAGATTCTTGACATCCTCCGGGCTAAAGGAGGAAAATGGGCGTTTGTTCAATTGAGACATAGGAGTTAATGATTTAGAAGTTGTATGCATTGCAGCTGATAGAAATTCTGTGAAGAAAAAATCCGAACTTCTCTTTATTTGAGCAAGTCCGGAACTTCTGGCGAGGGGGATGGCCGTTTCTAATTGAGGGCAGGTGTGCCCGTTCTTTTTCGGCGGCGGTGAAGTTCCGTGAGGGTATTTCCCTCTATGAGCAACAAGATGTTGCCGATGAGATTTCCTATGATTATCCTCACCTTTCGTACTGAGGAAACATAAGAAACTGCTTTCGGTAGTTTGGCGGTGGCCAATCCTACAAAAATAGTTGAGGGGGTTGTCAGATGGTTGTCGGCTTTGTGCATCATGATAATACTATTTCCAATGCCCAGTTTTGAGTTAATGTGACCTTGATAATTCTCGTAGTAATCCGTTAATAGTACAGATTTTTTTCAAGTAGACAGGATGATTAAAAATCCTCTAATGCAATCAATCAATTTTTTCAACGCAAAGTTAAAACAAATTTTTAAATAATGTTTCATCCATACAATCTTTTTTTCAAGCGTTATTCTTTTTTAACAAATCGGCATCCCCCACGCCTTAACCGTTAATAATAATTAATCACGAATTGCAAATTGAATGATTATTATTATTTTTGGAGTCCTAAAGCAAATCCAAAAACATAAAACATATATATTATGTACAAGTACTATCTAAACATGTTGTTGCTGATGTTCCTGACAATGAACGCATCAGCAGCCGAACGTCAACTTGACATCACATTGGAAAACAAGAGCAAAATTGACTTATCGAACTATCCGCTCAGCATTTCGCTTTCCAAAGAACCCATGAATGTCTTGTCTGCCCTTGTCACTGTCGATGGCAGGGAGGTTCCATGCCAGTTGGATGACCTCAATGGGGATGGGAAATATGATGAATTGTTCGTCTTGCTCAATCTTTCAAAGAAATCAACAACCAAACTCCATGTGACATTGGCCGACAAAGGTACTCCACGCAAGTATGAGCCAAAGGTGTATGTCGACATGATGCTCACCAACAAAAAGATTAAGGAGTCAAACAAGCAAGACCTTTATATATCTCAGCTGACTGTTGACCGTGATGTGAACCCCTACTCGATGCTGCATCATCATGGGGCTGCATTTGAGAATGAATTGGTGGCCTACCGCATCTATTTCGACCATCGCCAAACGGTGGACATTTATGGGAAATACCGCAAGGGACTTGAGCTTAAACAGACTCAGTTCTATCCAGACACATCTCAAAAGGAAGCTGGTTTTGGCGATGACGTATTATGGGTAGGCAACACTTTGGGTGTCGGCACCTTGCGAGGATGGGACGGAGAGGCACCAACCATGGTCAGCGATGTGGAGCACCGTGGCCAACGACTGGTGGCACGGGGACCTCTGCGGACTATTGTGGAAGTGAGGGATGAGCAATGGCGCCAACAGCCAGGCAGTCAGCCAACAGATATGGTTACTTATTACACGCTCTATGCCGGCCGGCGCGACTGCAAGGTCGACGTAGTGTTCAACCGCAATGTGGATGACCTCAAATTTGCCACTGGCATCATCAATGTGAAAAACTCAGTAGAATACAGCGACCACAAGGGACTTCGAGGATGCTGGGGAACAGATTGGCCTGTTTCTGAAAAAGACTCCGCCGGCCACAAACGTGAGACAGTGGGACTGGGTATCTGCCTTGCGAAAGACAACATTGACAAAGAACTGCCTGCCGACAAGGACAATTTTCCCTTTGTTGTCAAGGTGGCTGATGCACACCTCACCTACCATATCACCTTTGGCAGCGACAACGAGAGTTTTGGAGTCCACAACGCCAAGGACTGGTTTGCCTGTCTTGAGGAATGGAAAAGGACTCTATCTGCAGAGTCACAAGTCATCAGGTCTGAGTAGACTTAATCGTTGGGAGAAGCCTTTGGTTTCAGGACAGTCACGTAATTGACAAAAGCCTTGTCATAATGACTGCTGTGTCTTGGCAATCTGTTGTCATCGTAAACACCAAGATGCAGGGTGTCTACTTCCTGCAACACCTTGTCGGATAATTCGCTCGCCAATGGCTTTTGTGTCAGCAGCATGCAAGGGGCCGCTTTGGTAACAGCTTCCCCGTCATTCAGGTCAAGGGGCATTATTGGCTTGTTGGCTGCACATACCAGTTCTATTCTTAAAGACTCCTCCTTATTATAATAAAGAGGAAGGACCTGCAATTCATCGTTATTCTGCAGTATGGCAACACTTTTTTGATGAGGATTGCCAAAAATGTCGCCAACAGCACCAAGCATAAAGCACTCAACTAAGAGGAAAAGGGCTATCAACCCTCTGACTATCCCCAACATGTCTTTTCTTGTGGTGGAGAACAAGAGATAGAGCGAGATGCCGAAAAGGAAGACTCCGATAACCAAGGCTGTGCCGAAGTCAATAATATCCCAATTGGTCATTCGGAAATGAACGAAGAAAGGCAGTCCGAAAACCAACAATGTCAAAAGATAGCCATTGAGGAAGAACACTCCCCTTCCCCATTCATCCTGGGGCCAGCGCTCTCCATAATAAAACAACAGGCACGCCACCGTCAAGGCACAGGGTGGAACGAGGGGCAACAAGTCAGTCATCTCTTTATTGGGAATGACCGACAACAGCACCAAAGCGATGGCAAGCCACGCCAAAGCCATTCGGTAAAGACGTTTGGTGCTCAGCCGCTTATACCAATATGGAATACAGAATGCTGCCAGCAACAACAAAGTCCAAACCCCCATCTCCACAAAGAAGCGCCAATAGTAGTACCAAGGACGGATGCCTCCATTGGTGTGCACAGCAAGCACATCGGCAAGTGTTACATCCTGATGTGATGAGAAAAGATGGGCAACCCACCAACCACATGTAGCCATGCATATCAGGCACATGGTGAGCAGAGGCATCCATCGTCCGTCCATGACAGGTCTTTTCAACAAAAGGATGACTATTACCAAAGGCAACAACATGGAATAAAACGGTTCTGTGCCGTTTCCAAGATATGACAGTCCCATCATGATGCCCGCGACAATGGCCCAACGCCATTTATGCGGCTTGGCATAATAGCGCTCGTCATACAGCATTCTAAACAAGAAATACACAGCTCCCATCATCAGGGAATAGCCATAAATGTCTCTGTTGACGACCCTCCCGTGGTAGATGACGTTATAACTGGTAAGGAAAACGAAGGTTGCAAGTTCTGCGAACCCTCTCCTTCTCTCCATATACCTCGCCACTCCAAAGAAGAAGAGAGCCCATAAGGTCGCCAACAATGCCACGATGCTGCGCTGAACGCTGATATTGTTCGGATATACCTTTTCAACAACTGCTGCCACCCAAGCGGCAAGAGGAGGAGCGTCATACCGTGGCGTACCATTCATCGTGGGATTCATCCAGTTGCCGTCAGCCACAATATCCCTCGCCGTGACAATGGTCTTTGCCTCAGCAGCATCAGTTGGAAACATACTGTTGTTGACGAAGAATGCGGCAAGGCACAAAACGACGAGAAACAGCGTTTCCTTTCTTATTTTCCTTACAACCTCCATATTTAGTTTTTTGCAAAATTAATGCAAATCAAACGCACTGCAAAGAAAAAACTAAAAAACTTTCAGTCTCTTCTTTGTCATCCTTTTATCTAAAACAGCATTTGGCTCACTGCCTTTTTCTTATTGTGGCTAAAGAACAGACTGAGGACCGTGAACTCGCTTTAATGACAGGCACGAAGGCGATATGCACGGTCCTCTGAATAGTCTGTTGGGAAATGCTTATTGATGCTGGTCCCTGAGAAGGTCGTTGACCGTCTTCACCGGATTGAATGTGGAGAGTGGAACCTCAACAAATACCGTATTCCAGTCGCTCATGGCACCATTCCACAATCCAGGCAACTCCAGAGCCTTGAGTTCCTTACCGTTCTTGCTCTTGCTGCTGATGAATCCCGTTGACTTATCAACGAACTCAGGCAGGTTGAATGGTTGTCCCTTGTAGTCCTTGACAGCGCAGACCAGGTCAACTGGGTTGAAGTGAGTCCCCTCAGTGAACATCCGCTGATACTCAGCGTTGCTCTTGTCTATCTGGCTGCTTTCAAGAATCTGCAGACTCACCGTGCCATCTTGGTTGTATGTCAGGAATGGTCCGCCTCCTGGTTCACCAACATTCTTCACGACACCGCATACACGCATCGGCCTGTTGAGTTTCTTACGCAGGTAGATGACCAGTTCCGCATCCTCCAGATGTTTGATGTCTTGTTTTCTGCAGCATAGGTCACGTTGCACGAATCGGATGATTTCCTCAAGTTGGCTGTGGTCATATTTGCCAGTGTCAAGCAAGCACAGATATTCAAATGCCTTTTTCTGGAGAGTGACAAGGACGCCTGCTATCAGTTGCTTGTAAGTGACGGTGTCTTCCTTCAGTCTGTCTGGCACCACATTGTCGATATTCTTGATGAAAATCACATCGGCATCAATCTCATTGAGGTTTTCTATGAGGGCGCCGTGTCCGCCTGGACGGAAGAGCAGTTTGCCATCCTCCGTACGGAATGGAGTATTGTCGGGATTGGCGGCCACAGTGTCAGTACTGGGTTTTTGCTCGGAGAATGAAATGTTGTACTGAATGCCATATTTTTGTGCATACCCATCCTTCTTGGCCTTCACCTTTTCCTCGAACAGCTGCATGTGCTCATGGCTGACCGTGAAATGGACATTGGCCGCACCATTGCTGGCAGCATAAAGCGCGCCCTCCACAAGATGCTCCTCCATAGGTGTGCGGGCTCCTTCCTCGTAGTTGTGGAAAAGCAGCAGACCTTTGGGCAACTGACCATAGTTGAGGCCTGCAGGATTCAGCATATTGGCAACAACAGCCTTGTAGTTTCCTTCTGCCATGAGTTGGTCGACACCCTTGCCCTCGTTCTCACGGCATTTGTCATCGAGTGTTGCAAAGAATGCGAACTGATGAATATGGTCAAAGTATGTCTTCTCGAATGCTGTTGTCGGCTTGTCATAGTCTGCTGACAAGAAAGCAAACATATCCTTGAACATACGGCTGGCAGCACCTGAAGCAGGGACGAACTTCACGATTTTTTTACCCTTCGCCTTATATTCGTTCCATGCTGCGATATACTCGCAACGCTCATTCTCTTCCGGAGAGATAATGCCATTGCCTATAGCTGCTGCAGCCTCCAACCTGAGGAAGGGGAATCCGGTCTCGAATTCCTTCAACTGGGCGTCAATTTGCTCAGGCGAAATGCCTTTTGATGCGATTTGTCTTAAATCTTCCTGTGATAACATAATATTGATGATTTAATGTATAAAGTTGGTTGTTATGCTTCTTGGTTTGATTCTGCAAATATACATAATTAATTCAACTCTCACAAAAAATCTTCTTATGTTTTTTCATGAAAGACAAATTCATACAGAAAACTGGGCTATTCATACAATACAGCCTGATTTCCTCATTACAAACTGCAAAAGGAGGTATATTTTTATGTGTATTTAAAACTATTATCATTATGAAACAATTATTCATTTCCTTGATCCTTATGCTCATGAGCGTGACGGTATCAATGCCCGCCAGTGCAAAAACTGGCAACGATGCAAAAGACATTTCAATCCAAAACATCATTGTGAAACAAACCACCAATTACGATGACGGACGTGTATTGACCATCTACTACAAAAAACATGGCAATCAATGCATGATTTATTCACCTTGCGACGTGAACGTATACACCAAGGATGATATATCAAAGATAAAATCCACCAATCTCGAAGTCGTCGACAAAACCGAGGGAAAGCTATACAGGAAAGCGACAATGGGTGAAATCATTCGTGTGTTCAAACAATTAGCCGAACAGTTGTAAATATGATTCTCACGGCATTTGAAATCATTCTGCTGTGTGCCACCATCGCGGTGGTCACAGCAGATTCACATCACAAAGAATAGTGTAAAAGAATAATGTTTAGAGTTTGCCATCCACAATAAAATGTAAGAGATGACGTTATTTACATGACGTTAAATCCACATATATATGGAATGGTTTACAATGAAAGCACCAAGAACACTGCTTCGCATAGCTGTGGATGAGATTGTATATGTGAAAGCCGATGCTAATTATTGTGACATTATTCTCATCAATGGTGAAAGTTACAAGATACAAAGCCAATTAGGAAAATTTGAGCAATATTTTCAGTCGTTGGAACATGCCGACTGGTTTATACGTGTAGGCAAAAGCCTTATTGTCAACTATCAATACATACGAATCATCAATCTCAACAACAGGACTATCGTTTTGGGCGGCAAACATCTCGTCAACAAACCGCGAAAAGGAATCCCACAAGCCATGCAACAAGAAAGTGGGGAAATTGGCAGCAACCTCTACACCCTGACGGCCTCACTTGACGCATTGAGTTCATTGAAAGAAAAGCTGGAATCAATAATAAATAGAGACAGAAAATGAGCGAAATCATCATAGATATTGGTCAAGAAGAACCCCAATTCATCATTGAACGTGATGAAGAGGAACCGCCATCTCCCCCAAAACGAAATAAATGGTTGCGGAGACTGTTGAAGGCTATTGCCGTCATTGCATTGATGGCTATGGTTCTGGCTGCTTATGAGTTTTGGAATTATTACTACAACATAGGAGTTGATGTGTCCACTTCACCAAGTGAGAACATCGAAAAACTGAAATCACCCATTGACAAGGAAACTGCTGAAGTGAAACATGTCACGGACAGCATTTTTGGTGTCGAATTTGATTTATATGCCATCTTCGGACTTCGTGCCAGTATTGAGTTTCAGGAACCAGACACAGCAGATACCTCTGTATTTCTCTATTGCCGTTCCGCCGACCATAAGGAAGACGGCTCCTATTTGGGCACACTTATCGCTGATGGAAAGGAAATAGAAAAAAAGAATACCCCGTTCCGTTTGGGCTATATGGCCATGGCAGACAACCGAATGGTCATAGGAGTGTCACGCTTTGAGAAAGTAAAAAACTATGTGAAGGAGAGGGGTGGGTCTTTCTTCCGCCAGTTTGTCCTTGTTAGCGACGGGGGCATCCCCGAAAAATTCTTCCTTCATGGAAAAGTTGAGCGAAAAGCCATCGGCATCAAGCACAACACAGACAAGAATGGCAACAGGAAAGAAAGGATGTATTTTATCTCTACCCGTAACAAGGAAACACTTTGGGACTTCGCCGACGCACTTCGCGAATATGGTTTTATTGATGTCATCTACATCACCGGAGGAACTGATTATTGCTATTATCGCGGTTCCAACGGAAAACGCCATGACATAGGCGACATCAATGATTATCCTCATCAACAATGGAAAGGCATCATCCCGTGGTTGGTCTTCCGAAAAGCAGAATAGAAGTCTTGGTGAGTTGATTCAGAAGGTAGGTAAAATAGGTTTGAAATATCGAGAATGTGACTATTATCAGCGACAGGATGACGGCAAAGTGGAGTGTCATCTATGTCCGCATCACTGTCGGATAGCCAATGGGATGTCTGGCAAATGCCGCAGCCGCCGCAACATAGACGGCACATTGGTCAGCGAGGTGTACGGCCATCCATGTGCCTTGGCCGTCGACCCCGTGGAGAAAAAGCCATTATACCATTTTCATCCTGGCTCCCAATGTCTTTCTATTGCATGTACAGGGTGCAACTTCAGATGCCTCAATTGCCAGAACCATGACATTTCTCAGGCTGCTCCTGATGAAGTGGGATATTACAAACTTCTTCCTGAACAAGTTGTCGCCCTCTGCCTTGAGAAACAATGTCCGGGCATCGCCTACACCTATACCGAACCACTTACATACATCGAATATGTGGCAGACACAGCAAAATTGGCTCATGAGAAGGGGCTTTGGAACATCCTTGTCACAGCGGGATATGTGTGCAGTGAGCCACTCAAGGACCTCCTCCCATGGATTGACGCCGCCAACATCGACCTGAAATCTTTCAGTGATGATATTTACCGGAAAATCAGCGGCGGAAGGCTGGCCACCGTGTTGGACACCATTCTAACCATGCACCATGCAGGAGTGTGGATAGAACTGACCAATCTCGTCATCCCTGGTGTTAACGATGACATGGAGATGATACGCCAAATGTGCAAATGGATGAAAGATAACCACTTGGAAAAAGTGCCATTGCATTTCAGCCGTTTTTTCCCACAATACCGAATGACCGACATTGCCCCTACCCCATTCAGCACTTTGAGTCAAGCCCGGGAAATAGCCCATGAGGAAGGCATTTGTTATGTCTATCTCGGAAATGTATGAGTGAAGAAAAAAACAAAACAACAAATAACGCTATCAAATATGCGAAAAAAACTATTTCTGTTAAGTTTGCTTTTTTGTGGTATGACAGCAGGAGCACAGGAGTTCACTGTCCCATCCACCAACATCAACGCCAAAGGCTGGCCTCATATATTGCCAGACAACAGTGTTGAGTTCAAAATCCGTTCAAATGAAGACCTGAGCCAGATGAAATTATCGCTCGACCTGTCGTGCCGGTTTGAAAAACAAGCTGATGGCACATGGATGGCACATACCAAACCACTGGTGCCTGGTTTTCATTATTATTGGTTCAGTTTAGGTGGGATGGATGTGTCTGACCCTGCCAGCAAGAGCTATTTCGGTTGTGGCAGGATGACCAGCGCTATTGACATACCCGAGGCGGGATGCAGTTTCTACGACATCAAGGATGTGCCGCATGGCAAGGTCAGCATCGTCACCTATTACTCAAAAGTGAGAAATGCAAACGCCACGATGTATGTCTACACACCTGCCAGTTATTCAGAAGGCAACAAACGGTATCCTGTTCTATACCTGCAGCATGGAGGTGGAGAGGATGAGTCAGGATGGACATTGCAAGGCAAGACCAACTACATCCTCGACAACCTGATAGCAGAGGGAAAGGCAAAGGACATGATAGTTGTCATGTCTAACGGCAACATCACAGTTCCTGGAACAGGGTTTGGCTATTCCATTCAGGGTATGAAAGGTTTTGAGGAAGAACTCACCAGGGTGATTATTCCATTCGTTGACCAAAGTTTCCGAACCATCGCCGACAAGCAGCATCGTGCGCTTTCAGGTCTGTCCATGGGTGGTGGACAGTCGTTCTTCGTGGGATTGCAGCATACAGAACTCTTTAGCTATATTGGCGTGTTCAGCACTGGTGTCTTTGGGGGCATCCGTGAGACCAAGTCTTTTGACGCAGAGGCTGCCATGCCCGGCCTAATCTCACAACACGACAAATACAACAAGGCGCTGAAACTGTTCTACATCTCTGTAGGTACGGACGACCCACGTTTGTCATCTACCCAAAAGGCTGTTTCAGATATGAGACAAGCAGGACTGGCCATCACCTTCAACTCTTTCCCTGGGGATCATGAGTGGCAGGTATGGCGAAAATCGCTACATGACTTTGCTCAGAAATTATTTGACTGAATCGCTGTCCGACAACGAGAAATGCGCCGACTATGGTCGATGCTACCGTTTGCCTGGAGAATGGACGATGGTGACACGTTTGACATTGCGGTAGTCGATGGGAGCATGACCATCAAGGAATTGGATGAGCAGGTCGGAGCATCGCTTGCCGATGCTGTGCCCTTGGTCCTTGCGCGGTGCATCGCAGATGGCAGCCACATAACTGTTGCAGACAACACGGTATTTCTTCTTCAGATTGAGTTTCTTACCATCGAGGGTAAAGAGACGCAAATCTTTGGCTTCGCGCGTCAGCGTATCGGCTACAAGTTCGCACTTCACACCAGAGACAAATGGCGGATCATGGCTGTCGTTGGTAAAGCATGAGATATACATTTTCTTGAACTCCTCGCCAGTGAGTTCCATCTCTATGCATTCATTGCCAAAGGGGTCGAGTCGCAGCACATCATTGACGGTAAATGGTCCGGCCTTCTTCTCTGAGAAACGCACACCGCCGCCGTTCTGCAGGGCGATATCTGCCCCTGTTGTTTCCGTGAGTGCATCGCACATAAGGCAACCTAATTGCTCCAAATTGTCGAATTCTTCTGCTGTGGTGAGCACACGTTTGAACTCTGGATTGGATGCGAAGAATTCCACCATCGACTCAGCCACCTCGTTTTTCTTCGGGAAACTCTTTACATTGATGTTCTTTGCCGACTTCCCCACCAGTTTGCCATTCTCCACTTTGAGTGTGATGTATGTTGCCAGTTTGAGCTTGTTCTCATTTTGGGTGACAAGCACACCGTTGTGCAGTTCGCCGCCTTTAAGTTGGGTGTGTGTATGTCCGCCGATGATGAGGTCGAAATAGGGGAATTTCTCTGTCAATGCCACATCATCCTCAAATCCCACATGAGAGAGCAGGATATAGATATCCACCTTGTCGCGCAACCACTCATACTGACGGATAGTCTCTTCCACAGGAGTGAAGGAAAGCCCTTGGAGCAAATCAGGATGAGCATCGGGTAAACCTTTGGTGCCCAACTCCACCACACCAAGCACTCCTATCTTGATACCGTCGATGACAAAGATATGATAAGGTTCCGTCTGGATACGATATTCTGGGGACGCCTTGAGATTGGCACACAGGTATGGGAAATTGGAGGTGGCGATGACCTGCGCCAACCCCTTTTGCCCACTGTCGAACTCATGGTTGCCGAGCGCCGTGGCATCGAAGCCGATAAGGTTCATCAACGCCGTCATGGGGTAAGTAGGTATAGGATAAAGGTCATTGACTGGATCACCCGTTCGGTTGTCACCCGCAGAGAACACCAGTGTCTGTTTGTCGATGCCACGCAGGCTGTCGGCGATGGCCGCCAGCATCGGCATATGGCCGAGGGTGGCGTGCATATCATTGACAGAAAGGATATGCAGTTCGCGTGTTTGTGCGGTGGCCGATGTCAGTGCTGTGAACACCAGAAGCAAGGAAATAAGGAGTTTGCGCATATTTAATTAGAGTTTTGGGAGTTGAGAGTTTGGTTTTTTAGGCGTTTGAATGGATTGGGGAGACGAATCAATCTGTATCTTCAGTGTTTTCCGGGTTCGTGGAAAAGGTGATTTCCTGATTGTCACTCAAGGGAGAGTCATGACCGATGGTGTGGCCCCATTTGTCATAAATGACAGCCTGCTTGACGAGACTCCTGTCGATGTCGCATCGGGCGAAGTAGCGAAGTAGTGCATCACGGGCGGTTGCCCCCTTGAAGATAACGATTGTTTTTTCGTTTACTTTTATTCTCATGGATTTGAAGTTTAGGAGTTTAGACGTATGATTTGTTGATATGGTTTCCTTAGTGAAGAGACGGGATTTCCCCGTCTCTATCACATTTCGCTCAAATACTCAATCTTTAATCTTCAATTTTCAATATTTATGGTACGAGGACAACAGTGGCGCTGCGGGCAGCCTGGGCTCCCATGACAAGCACCTGTGCGATGTCGGCGGTCTTCGATGGTCCGCTGATGAAGGTACCATACCCATAGTCATTGAACTCGATGCGCTTGTACGCCTCATGCATGTTATTGACAATCTCAGATTTCTTCAACAGAATGACAAGATTCTCAGAGATGAAGCAAACGGCCTTCTCCACCATAGTCTGGGGAATCCACACACAGGCATTCTCTGCTACGCCAAACATCCCCTTGATGACACCCACATCGGTTCCGTTAAGTGCCTGTGGCGACCCAATGGTGTCGGGATTGCGCGTAGCGATGGTTATTTCTGGCAGGTTGCTTGCTATCTCCTTGGCATCGGGATAGAGTTCACGTATCAGTTCGTTGAGGTCTTTCCCTGGTTCCAATTCGATGACCTTTCCACCCACGTTCTCTGTCATTGAGATGAACTGTACGAGCGGGTCGGGATAGGTGATGCCCCGTATGTCGTCAAGGTTGGGCATGTCATACCTCTCCCTGACATTGCTTCTGTATTTTGACAGTATATCTTCTTTCTTGCTCATGGAATTGAGGTTTTAGATTTGAAACTAAAAACTTACTTCACTTTTCCTTTTCTCCACAGTTCCTGGAAGGAGTAGCGTGGGAAACGCATCATCTTATGGCCCTCTGCCCAAGGATTGAGACCGCACTCCATGAGGAATGACGGCACCCAGTTGGCCATGGGTGCAAACTTCATCGCAGTGTTGTACATGCCGCTGCTTCCGAACAGCATCTTCATACCCTTGCACATACGCTTTTTCTCTGGATTGGCTGTGCCGAAATCATCAAGTTGCTGTCTCCATTTGTAAACTTGGTCGCCAAGGTCGACTTTCACAGGACATACCGTCTGGCAACTGAGGCACAGGGTGCAGGCCGACACATTGCCGCTGTGCTTCTGCTTGTCGCGCAACATACCGAGGTTGATACCTACCGGTCCAGGAATGAAATAAGTGTAAGAGTAGCCACCGCTGCGCCG
>Ga0247611_10004124_pt1 | contig 20517 bp, 12 predicted proteins | sample 177DNAGHGhighgp2_FD_192422 | JGI IMG/M metagenome (GOLD analysis project Ga0247611, IMG submission 192422) | Sheep rumen microbial communities from Palmerston North, Manawatu-Wanganui, New Zealand - 1770 DNA GHGhigh gp2 | ecosystem: Host-associated > Mammals > Digestive system > Stomach > Rumen...
GCTGACTATCAGCAGATCCACACGCTCACGGATGAAACTGTCAATCTGGGCACACTGCAACTCATTGCTGCCGTAAGCTATACGGCGCGTGAGCGCCATATCGGGATGAAGCAATAGCTCACGCTCCATCTCATAGTTCATCTTCTGCCGCCAGGCATCATCCAGACACTGACTCACGCCGATGCGATACTGCGGCGTACGCGAGTTACAACCCGTCATTAACAGACATAATGCGACGACACTTACAATGATGTTTCTCATAATGCAACATTTTTCGGGTGCAAAGATACGCATTTTTTTGCATATACGCAAGAGTGGATGCGATTTTGCACAAAAAAAAGCGCGCGGGGCACCCACTAAACAGTCAAAGTTAAAGGAGGCAAGCAGCAAGACAAAAAAAGTAGCCCTATCAAAAACAGGGCTACTTTTTCACTCGTTTGGCTGCGATGTAAGCCATGGCGAAGAGGGCGAAGAGGAGGCAGGGGATGTCGCCGAGGGGGGTATCGAGTTGTCCTAATTCCTCGTCATCGGGTTCGCCGTCCCAGATGGATTTACGTGCTGTTTTCGGGGAGGGTGCAGGTGAACTGCAACCGGGTTCATAGACCGTGACTTCCACCATCGGCGCCATGGAGGAGGTGGACTTGAATTGGTACTCCGGCAGCGTAGCCGGTTGGTAGGCACCAACCGTCTGCGCTCCTATCAGTAGCCACAAGGCTATCAGCCATCTATATATTCTGTTTCTTGCTTTCATGATCACCTCACTTTCTGTCCAAACATGGTATATACATGGCCGTTTCGGATGATGAGCACATGGCCTTCACGGATGATCTTGACTGCTTGTTCATCGTCCTGCTCGTAGTACTCCACACCGGTTGTGATCGGTGTTTCGGTAGCGTTTTCATCAGGCGTATAGCCCATACGACGGATGAAATAGCGTTTCTGATGGCTCTGAGTCGGGGTCTCAATGGTGAGGCATGCACCGTCGAGGATCCTGCGCTCGGTATTGGTCCACTCATCATAGAGCACGAGTTGTCCGTCGATATTATTGACACCGGTGAACCACAGATGCGTTACGGGTTCATAGGGCAGGTCGCTGATGAAGAACGCAATCGGTATATTGAGCACTTCGTCCCTCAGGTCAATACTAAGGCCGTAAGTCCCTTCCGAAGCGTAGATATTGAAGGGCGTAGCGGGCGCGTTGGTATTGGAGTAGTTATCGATATTGATGGTGGTCAAGATCGCATCTTCTCCTTCGCGTATACCGTTATGATAACCTTGTCCGACGAGCAGATGGGAGGTGCAACGGGGCGAACAGGGGTTCTTGGCGATGACGGTCATGATACCGGGTTGCAAGCCGGCGGCACTGAGTCGGCGCGGTGCGCCGAGGGGTCGTACGATCTGGCCGACATCGGTCACCACGCGGTTCGTATTGAGCGTGACGGTGAGGGACGTAGCTGCCTCGGCTTTCTTGAGCACGATGGCGTGCATAGGCGGCAAGTAACGCATCCGTTCGCTTATCTTATCGTCGGTGGCATCGGCTGCCGATTTGCTGATGGTCTTATAGAGGCTGGCACCGCTGTTGCTCTCATCCATGAAATCGAATTCCAGAGACAAGGTCGGGTTATCGGCGATGAAGCCCCAGATGTCGATAAAGCCCATGGTGGGGTTACCGAAGATAAAGGAGGTGGATGCTACGCCATTGGTGAGGGTGAAGTTCTGCGAAGTAGTCGCGGGATGGTAGAGCAGATCACCGACGACGCCGCTGGTGACCAAGGCCTCCCGTTGGGCACGCAGATCTCCCTCGTACCTGCTGTCGATGCGCTCGCCGTAGGTACCATAGTAATAATAGGTATCATCGTCTTTAGGCAGACGGATGATCGGTTTGTCCAGACCTTCTTTCGCACGGGCATAGATCGCGAGACCTTTACCTTCCTCCAAGGGTAAGGTGAGTGCATTGGTCACTTTCGACCAGTCGGCGGTAGCGGTGCGTGTGGAGTCCTCACCGGTATGGTTGATTTTTTGCGTCTCGGTGTTATAGACGGAGAGCCAGAAGGAGCCGTTACCGGTCTTATAGCTACGTCCTGCGGCATCGAACGAGCCTACTTCCCAGAGGGGCGTGACGTCATTGAGATCGGCATCTGCCATGTAGAGGTCGCCGCTGATCATACCCTTGACGGGGGCGGTACGGAAGGCCCATTTCTTATTGGGCAGGGACATATCGACCACCACATCGGTGTAGTTCATATAGTGCTGGTTGGCGATAGCCGCATCGGGCATGAAGCGAATCGAACTGCATTGGTTGTACTGGAAGCCCACTTTCTGGACGGAGTCTTTCCTTAGCGTCGGTAAGGGTTGCACGACGGGATAAGGTTTGCCCTCTTCGGGTGCGGGGATGACCACCCTTGTGTTCTCCAAGGGCACGAAATGGGCCTCGCTATGAATAGGGTTGTTATTCTCATCGATACCGATCCAGTTATCGGCATCATTCCAGTTGCTGTTTCCGGTAGCTTGCGGATTCCATCGTACATGGTTGGGCACGATAGAGACGGTGAAGGGCACGGTACCGATCCGGCATCCTTCGCTTTCAAGCTGCTCGGTCCAAGTCTGCATGACGATATCGAAGGTATAGTTATATCCGGCTCTCATGGAGTAGTTATTGGTAGAAGCCGGTTGCAAGGTGATGCTATCGCCTTTGACGTAATAGTCTTCGGCGGGATAGGGTTTATCGGGCACCAAACGGATATGGTGCATACCCTCGCGGAACTCGGGATCATCGGTCGAACGCAGGTCAATGGAGTAGATACCTATGAGGGGCATGATGGAGTCGACGCGCAGTTTGATCTCGCTATTGGCATTCGTGACGCTGGCGAGCACGTTGACGGGCAGCGCGGCCTCTGTCGAGTCGCGATTCAAACCACCGACCATCAAGGGTGCCTTATCACCCTTACTGGATTTGAGTTTGATGAGGATGGGGTTCGGGCAGACCTCTACGCGTGCTTCGGACATCTCCTGCGAGCCGGTACCGACGATAGGGAAGATGACGTACTGGACGGAGTCCCCTTTGATAACGGAAGCGGTCAGCTTGGGTTGATAGAGTTTGAGGAATCCTTTATTGACCAGAGAAGCCAAGACCTCGTAAGGATGATCGGTCGTTTCGAGGGTATCTTTCTGGAGCAAGAGGATCTGGTATATTCTCCTCATCTCGGCGCTATCAACGGAAGCGAGGTTCGGCGCAAACTGGTTCGCGTTGGTGACCAAGGAGGTCGATTCGAACCGTAAGATATTGGTGACGACCATCTTGATATCCGAATAGGTATAGCCATACCGTTTCAGGCTGGACACATCGGAGGTATCGCCATAGAGCAACCAGTCGTTGACGCAGGATCCGGACACATCGATGGGCGCCAAGCTATCGCGATACATAGAACCCTTGACGCGGAGACTGATATCGTAGGTCTCATTGGCGCAGAGTCCCAGCTGCTCGGTCTCGGGCTGTTCGTCGCCATTGAGTTCGAGGACCATACGGTTACTGATCTTGAGTCGGCTGGTCATACCGCAGATACTGCTGAGCAGCTCCCCGGGCACCCCTGACATATGGACCTTATAGTCATTTCGGGATTTCATAGGTGCGCTATGGACGATGTACTTGACGGGTCGGATGTCTCCTTCAAGGATCTCGTATATATATCCCTCGCGCACTTTAGCCGGGGCTTCGGTCGTATCAAAGCGGGTGATGAGGTCGTTCATATTCCGGTAGATGGAATCCTCATCCTGGGGTTCATAGTCCTTGAGCGGGATATAGATCTTACCGTAGAGGGTATCGCCGGTAGCGGTTCTGCCTTCCTCGATATAGTGGTCGGTCATGGAGACGTAACTGTACGTACTATCGGGCGTCATCTGCCGGACGGTATAGCAGACCTTGTTACCATTATATCCTTCTCCGGTGATGCCCTGGTAGTCAATACGCAAGAGGACATGGGTATCGGCATCGGACTTACCGTAGTCGCTACAGGTCGTCTGTGCCTGATAAGCGATGAGCGGCTGTTTGGTAGCGAAGATACACATGTCGTCGATGATAAAGTCGTTTCCGTCGAAGTTCGCCGCCACGTTATAGATACGCACGCGGAAGTAGGAGTAGTCTCTTCCACCCTCGTTATGCAGGATCGGGAAATAGATCTGGTACCACTGGCTGGAAGGCGGTATATCACCGGTCATGTAGGAGGTGATATCATCCCAGGCTTCTCCATCGGTTGAGCCCTGCACGGAGAAGATGAAGCTCGGATTGGCCTTACCGGTCTGACTACTGGGGTTTCCCACATATCCGGAGAAGAACATCTTCTGTCCGGCGCAGAGGTGGGTATTGAGCGTGAGGGCGGCTACCTGCCCTGCAGATGCCATACCGTCGCAGTAGATCATATAACCGTTCGCCGCTCCACCGTGCTGCTCCATCTTCCGCCAATAAGCGCCGTAAGGGATACGGTTGATCAAACCGTACTCACCATGGTTCGGGAAATCCGACTCATCGTGGTAGCGGTTATGGGGCAGATCGGATACTTCCGGATAGGTATAACCATAGGAGGCATCCGCCCAAGGCAGCGGATGCGGGTAGATATGGTAGTCATTACCCGGCTGGATATAATCGAAATCCAAACGCTCCAGCACATCGTAACGATGGGCAATCTCCTCGTTGGTTATGAGCGCTTTGGTCACACCTTTGTTCGTCACCTCGAGCTTCGGCCCATAGGTACTATTGTTATGATAGATGATCTTATAGCGGCATATGTTAAACCACCAGTCACCGTCCTCCGGTTCTTCCGGATCGGGATTATCTACCGTACCGGCAGTGGTCGTTTTCTTACTACGTGCACGCAAGCAGTAATAGACCGTATCGGCACTCCCCTTCATCGTAGCAGGCACTTTCAAGAAATCCTCCTCTTCGGAAACCGGATAGTTACAGATCGTATAGGTCTTGGAAGTCGGATTATAGGTGTACCATTGGCAGACCGCATCCCATCCGCCGCACCATATCATCGAGTCACGGCGACTCCATCCTTTGGCGTCCTTGGTGGCACTCATCGAAGACCAGTTATCATCCCTCATGTAATAGCCCAGTTGCGACTCCGAATGTCCTTTTGCAGACAGGTGCTCGTAGTTATACCGCTGTTCGGTACGAAGCAAGAGGGCATTCTCCCGGGGTGCCATCATGACATGATCCTCCATGTATTTCTCTTCCGCTAAGGGGAAGATATCATCCGAAGCACTACTCTTGTAATGCTCCAAGGTATCCGCCATCTCGGTCCAAGGATGAAGTTCGAAGATCTCACGCAGGGACAGTGTCGGTTCCACGATCTCCAGCATCGTATCCATCAGCGCGGCATCCACCTGGTTCTTATCCTTGATGGACAAGGGTAAGTTATCGTAATAGTTACTGATATCCACCGCGAAGGTTACGATGGGGTGTTTTCCCCTATTCACACCGACACGCATCGTATCGGGCGGTACAACACGCGGGTTCTTAGCCGGCGGATCGTTCTTATTGGCATAGTCCTTCGACCGATAATGGAAGACGGTCCAGCGACCCATCGTCACCAGTTTCTTCTTACCCGGTCTCGACGGATCGGCCACCGAGTCACCGATGATACGGAAGGGGAAGGTATATTTTCCGGTGTTACGCGGCGCGTTACGCCACAAGGAATCCGGTATATCCGTATCGGACACATCGATGCTATCGACATCTACTCCTTCGCGATACCACCGCCACCATCCGTAGAAAGCACGTTCACGCACGGGCAGCTCCACATCCTGATCGGGATAGTAATAGAGGACACGTTTGTTGGTGTGCACTTGCTGCATACCGTTCGCCATCATCTCGTCTCCGGAGGCACCGGCACTATGAATAAGCGTCTGGTTGTTCGCGTATTGGAAGTTGCTGGCCTGGGAGACCGACAAACGATAGTTGACAAATCGCGTGGTCGTGTTAATGGTAATGATATACGCGATATAGAGGTAGGCCGTACGCGGGGAGCGAATACCGTCTTTGGTACATTTGACGGTAACGGTATTACTCGAGGTAGCAGCTATCTCACACCAGTCCGGTGTATTACCATAAATATCCATCAGTCGCACCTCCGCCAACTGTTTGTTATCGAGGTGCATACCTACGGTATCCGTTCGGTCTTCCGTCACATCGATATACCTCTCGTCGGTCACCGCCACCACTATATTCTCCACATCCAGTATCTGCGTCCCCTCGTGGAGGATCGTACGCAGGTTGTACTCATTGGTGGTATTTTTACCGTCAGCCGGGAAGGTGAAGTTCTCATCATCGCCGTCCACCGCGCAGGACAATGTACTGAACGTACCCGTATGATAGGTCTTACGGATGAGCGGTATCTTGAGGTTGGCATCGCTGACGGACTTGAAGTCACTCCAATCGCCTTTGAAGCGATAAGCGGGCGCCCCATCTTTGAGCGAAAGGGTCACACGCAGGGTATCCACGATATTGATATACTTCCTTGCACCTCCGTAGGTAACACCGGTCGGGCTATCTCCGTCGGCACTCACGGTAGTGGTGAGCGTCTCAGTGTTAATAGCGCGGGTCAATCCACTTAAGGTAGCGGTACGACGATCGCGGAGCGTATCAATCACGCAGGTCGTTTTCCATTGCTTGTCGGCAGCCGTCAGACTGTCGATACGCGTCTGCTCTATATGGCAGAGATAGATGAGTTCATCATCCAAGAGTGTGGAAAACTCCCGGTAGGCTTTATAACGGGTCTTAATCGCCTTGGTGTCTGCCATGTTAAGACCGAAGGTCGCCATGTCTTCACTCGGATAGGTGCCGTTATTGAGCAGACTGTATTCGGTGAGCAGATAGCTCCAGGAGAACACCGTTGCGGTTAAGGAGTCATCCTGCAGCACGATCTTAGAACCATCAAACTTCAACCATTTATCATCCAGATACTTGATACGCACCTTTTCCTCGTAGTTGGAGTTATCATTGGTGTTGATTTCCGCCAGACGATAGGTGAATAAAACCGCCGCATCTGCCAAATCGCCTTGGTTGCTGCCGTTGATGGCGAAATACTTACTGATGCCATATTCGGTCAAGAGCGACAGTTTATTATTATCCTCCTCGTCATACGCAAACGTCCAGGGCGTGATATATTTTCCGTCGGAGTTAACGCCGGTATTGGATCCTTTCTCCAATTGGATTTTCGTACCCAGCTTATAGAGCATGGAACCGGCCTTGGTGAACTCACGGAATTGCAAGGTCTTGGTGCTACCATTATTCACCGCCATGATGAAATAGCGATGGCCGTTATGGGTTACCGACCAGATCAACTCATTGGTCGTCAGCGCCGCTTGTACCAGCGGCACACGCGCACTGACAGCGGTGGCGACTCCGTTTACATTCACACTGGATATGATCAGCGTATCGTAATTGGTGTTCTTTGTATTCTCGTCGGTCACACGCAAAGTAACAATACTGTCTGCGGCAGCGCTGACTGCGTAAGAGGCACCCGTATTGAAACTGCATCCACCGGAGAGCATACCCAATTGCTTGGTCAGCGTATCGATTTTAACGATCTCTTCGCCTTCTTCATGGCCGTCCTTATCCAGCATCTTATGATAGTGCTCGCGCGTGAGCGTGAACTTGATGGACTTGGTCTGACCGGCTAAGGGACCGAAGTTATAACTCTCGTACTCCGGCGTCAGTACCAGACGCATCTGTTCCGCACCATAGTGATAGGTTTTGGTACGCACAATGATATCGCGATGACGGGTATCGGTAGGATGTGCAGGTTTGAGACCGGGAGCCCCTTCTTGCCAACGACCGCGGTACTCCTTGATCTTACTGATCGCATCATGACTGAGGGTGATACGGAAGGTATCGATGATGTCGATATAGTTACCGCTACCGTCCTTCACGTTGATGGGGCTATTGAGACCGCTGACGATATTATGATGCCAGTAGTGATCGGTCGTTTCGTGTTGGGCACTGTCTCCTTCGTTCAAAGGAGCACTCACACGGCTATCGCGGATGTATTCGAAGAGCTGCGTCACACGGAAGTCCGAGGACAGATACAAGTCATTCGGGTCATTGATGACCTTTTTGCGGTTCGGGTGGAAATAGACGGTATCGCCATCGACGATCATCACCGCCATCAGTTGTTTACCGATCAGGGCCGACCAAACGTCCTCGCGCGTTTGTTCTCCAGCATGATAACCAAACTCTATCGTGTCGCGCCATGCATGCGAGGTATCCGGCAGGATGATATAGTGCTCATCGGCTACAATCACCGCCGAGATCTGGAAATCCGTTGCTTCGCCCGCTGTCGCCACGCCATCGAACTGGTCAAGCGCCGTATTATACTTAACGAAAGCCGGTAAGGGATCACCGGAACCGTCTTTTCTGACTTTCAAGATCAGCGAGTCTTTCTTATTCTCCGGATCGTATTCTTCGACATACCGTTCGGATTTGATTTTGGCACTCTCGATATACGGCACCTTATAGGTCGGCCAACTGAGTTCGGTAGCAGCACTGGTGGTTGTAAACAAACCTGCCCAGGTCTTGTTGGCCAAGATGGTATTCAACGCCGATTCATAATACAAACCGATGTACTCATCTTTATTCGGCGCAAAATTCTCATAGAACGTCAGCGAGTCCGTAAAACCCTTCATCGTGTAATGGCGCGGATCCAAGACATGCTCTTTAAGATCCAAAGGTCCGGTGCCTTCTTCCCTTTTCTTAATCTCCGCTATCGGACAGCGCAACTCATAGGTAGTCAGGTAATTCGGATCGGCGTTCTCTGCATCCTCCATACCCTGCCAGGTATTCTCCCAACTGTCGAAATGACGGGCACGGGCATAACGCGGTGTTTCGGTACCCGGGTGCGTGAGGAAGTAACGCTTGCTATCCGTAGGATGGATGAACGAAATCGCCATCTGCAAGGTACCGTCATACCTTGCTTGGGCATAGAGTTTTACTTCGCCTGTACTTGAGAACGTAAACTCATCGCCTGCCTGATAGCGCGTACCGTTACCGTCTGCTTGCGTATCCCAACCCTCGAAGGTATATTCGGGTTTGATACGCGGTTCCATGAGTACCACCTTATTGGTTTCATCGTCCAAAGGATACTGCTTGGGCATCTCCAGACCCATGAAGCCGTTGTTGTCATACTTAATCCATCTGGAGTCATCCGCCAAGATGAACACCATATGTCCGTTCGAATCGGTATTATTGACGGTGATCTGCGCATAACCGGACTTGTCCACAATACTACCGCCGGTACTCGTCGGCACGCTATCGCCTCGAACAAACTTACTCCATCCTTCGACGGCTGCACCCGGATCGGTAGCACTGAACTCCGAACCGGTCATGAGCATGGTTTTAATACGCAAGGAAGCATAATAACCGCTGATCGTCCACATCTCCTCGGAGAGCCATGTGTTATCGCCGGTCTTATGCATACGCACGTTCGTACCGGTACTTACCTTCAAGAAATAGCCAGCCGGTTCGAATTGAACGCCTAAGTTATTGTCCTCCGAAGTAGTATCGACCACCATCCGTCCGTACGCACCTGCCGGCGCCTTAAATTCGGGCATGGTCGATAACGATAAGGTACGGATCTTCTCGAACTGCGAATACGCACCGGGCGTACCCATCTTCTCTCCTGTTGCTTTGGCCTTATAGTCGTTATTGTAGCCGACAAAGAAATACGTACTGTCGTTCGTAGGCACGTTCATATACCCCGTTTTGTAGAGTTTCGAAGTCGCCTTGTTGACCGCCGTCATCGGATACATCCAGTCGATGGTATAGATCTTCTTTGCCGCCGTACTGTCCGCAGCGGATTTAGGGTTATCCACCTTACGGTATTTCATGACATTCTGCTCGTCGGTTGCGAAGTAGTACGAAGGACAGAATTCGAACGGTCTATCCAGCAGATACATACGGAAGAGCGTACGGGTCGTCGGATGGTGCTTCGTGTCCGCATAGGCATAGGCCGTACGGCCGGATGCTATCGTTCCGGCACTCCAGGACTTATTTCCTTTGGTGGTATTGAAGGTCACCAGCGCCGCGTTGGTATAGGATTTCGGGCTATTGGAACGCGGGATCTCCATCCAATATACCTCGCGGTAGGTCATACCCAAGAAACCTTTGCCGATCTTACCGTTGATCTTACCTGTGCTTGCATTTTGATCCGTACGACCGCGTTCGTTTCGCAAGGTCTTATTCGGGTCAAAAGAAGTACGGGAGTCTTGATCGGTAGGAACGACAAACACCACATCGCAGGCGTCGGCGTTGTTGTAATCATCCGTGAGGTGACCGTAGAACTTATACTTATCTTTACCGAAATCCGCTCGCAGCGTCTTACCGTCGTTCCACATCGTATAGACGATACCGCCCAGCGCGTAGTTACCACGCTCCAAGGGAACGCCTATCGACCAGATAGACATCTCCGAAGGTTCGGTCGCATCACCGGCTTGCTGATACAACTTCAGATAATGACCCCCATTATCTTTGATCGTACCTTTATCGGCATCTCCGCTCTTGTTTGTGTACTTGAAATAGTCATCACCCGTGGATCGGGTATAGTTCATCACGAAATACTCCCTATCCGGTGTGGCGGGGTTATTATCATGATCCACCATCACCGACAGCAGGAACCGGTCGCCAGTCTGCAGGTCCACTACCAAACCACCGTCGGTAGGAGTCCATCCTACAGCCAACAAACGCACTGCCAAAAGCAGTAGAACTACACTACTTATTAATCTTTTTAACGTCTTCATACCACTAAATAAACAGAATGAGCGGCAAAAGTACTGCTTTTTTCTCACGCGTACAAGAAAAAAATTACTTTTGCCACATTGATATAGCAAAAAAAACGACCATTAGGTCGTTCTTTTTAGAGACTTTTGATGTATTTGTCGGCTTCGATGGCGGCTTTGGCGCCGGAGCCGGCAGCGACAACGGCCTGTCGGTAATGGGGATCGGCGCAGTCGCCTGCGGCGAATACTCCCGGCACATTCGTGCGCGGGCTGTCGCCTTCCACAAGGATATAGCCCTCGGCATCACGAGCGATGTAGTCCTTGAAGAGCTCGGTATTGGGATGATGACCAATGGCGAGGAAGAAACCGTCGATGGCTATATGACGAAGCTGTTCATCGGGTTCGCCTTTGCGGTAAACGAGGTCGGCACCTTGCACCTTACCTTCACCGGTCAGTTGGAGTGTGTTATGCTCGAAGAGGACTTCGATCTTGGGGTTATTGAGCACGCGCTGCTGCATGATATCCGAGGCGCGGAGGAAAGGTTTGCGGACGATCATATAGACTTTCTCGCAGAGTCCGGCGAGGTAGTTCGCTTCCTCGCAGGCGGTGTCACCTCCACCAACAACGGCTACGGTCTTCTTGCGATAGAAGAACCCGTCGCAGGTAGCACATGCACTCACGCCGCGACCGCGGTAGGTGCGCTCGGACTCGATACCGAGGTATTTGGCGCTGGCACCGGTAGCGATAATGACGGCATCGGCTTCATATAGGTCGGTGTCTTCGACCCAGACCTTCTTCGGACTGACGGAGAAGTCCACTTTGGTGACGATACCGGAGACGAAGGTCGTACCGAAACGTTCGGCTTGGCGACGCATATCGTCCATCATCGTGAAGGGTTCAACACCATCGGGATAACCCGGGAAATTCTCCACCTCGGTAGTGGTCGTAAGCTGTCCGCCAAGTTGCGGACCTTCGATGAGTACCGGTGCCAAGTTAGCACGGCTCGCATAGATAGCAGCTGTGTAGCCCGCAGGGCCGGAGCCTATAATTAAACATTTTACTTTCATAATCGCATATCGTTGATGAATGTATCCTTTTCGGGGATGATCTCGTATTTCTGTTTCTCGTTTACAAACTTAGGGTCTTTGAACTTGAGGGTAGAGGTCTTTTTACCCTCTTTGATCTCGGCCTGGAGGGGCATGAGATCGGCGTTGCGCACGCGGAGCGTGAAACGGTTGATGCCGGCAGACTGATCCTTGGGCGTGAGGGTAATAATGGTGATTGGTGATTGGTCATTGGTTATTGTTCTCTCCGTGACGTTACAAGCCGGCACGAGCGCCTCGGCATAGAGAAGCGGATTGGCTTCGATCAGTTCCTGACTGGTAGGATTGGAGAGGGTGAGCTCGTCCGTCTCAGGAGTGTACATATAGAGGGTCTTGCCGTCATAGGCTGCCTCGATATTGAACATCGAGAGGCGGAACAACTGCCCATGCATGGTGAGCGTGCCCGGATAGTTCATCGGGGCATTGATCTCCTCGGCCACCGTGACGGTGAAATCCGATTGGAGGGTCTTCGTTTCCAAGTTCGCAAGGAACGAACTGAGGATGGCTAATATAGTTAGTATTGCACACATATTTACTCTGATTTTCTACCGAGATACCTCCGACCCGATTCTCTCTCGATAGTGTCTCGCCAGTCTGATTTGGCTATTTAACGCCCAGCTCTTCGAGCAGTTTATCGAGTTGGTCGAGGTCGGTGATGAGGACATCGCGGCCCTTAGGTCCTTTGTTCGGACCAACGATGCCGGCGGCTTCGAGTTGGTCGGAGAGTTTACCGGCACGGTTATAACCGATCTCGAACGCACGCTGCAGACGGGAGGTCGAGCCTTCCTGTTTGGTCACTACGTAACGGGCCACATCGGCGAACATCGGATCGAGTCTTTTCATATCAACCGATCCCGGAGCCAGCGCCTCGCCTTCGCCACCTTCGCCGACGTATTCGGGCAGTTGGTAGGGCTCGGAGTAGCGCTGCTGTTTGGCAATATGCTTGACGATCTCGTCCACTTCGGGTGTATCCACGAACGCACACTGCACACGCGTGATGGATGCATTGCCGGCATAGAGCGAGTCACCTCGACCGATGAGTTGCTCCGCACCCTTGGCATCGAGGACCGTACGGCTGTCGATGACGGACTGCGTACGGAGGGCGATACGGGTCGGGATATTGGCCTTGATGACACCGGTGACGATATTGACAGACGGACGCTGGGTAGCGAGGATCATGTGCATTCCGACGGCACGGGCTTTCTGGGTGATACGTGCGATCGGGGTCTCGACCTGTTTGCCTGCCTGCATGATGAAATCGCCGTACTCATCGATGATGATGACGATATAAGGCAGGTACTGGTGGTGGAGGCTATCTGCCACCAATTTGTTCGGATTGAGGCGACGGCGAACGAACTTATCGTTGTAGTCCTCGAGGTTCCGCACGCCGGCATCCATGAGCAGTTTGTAGCGGTTCTCCATCTCGATAACGAGCGAGTTGAGCGTATTGATGACGCGGTCGCACTCGGTGATGACGATCTGCTCGGGGTCGGTGTCCGGCATGGCTGCCAAGTAATGCTTGAGCAGCGGTTTATATGGTGCGAACTCAACCATCTTCGGGTCCACCATGACGAGCTTGAGCTCCGCCGGATGCTTCTTGTAGAGCAGCGAAGTGATGATGGCGTTGATGGCTACGGACTTACCGGTACCGGTGGCACCGGCTACGAGCAGGTGCGGGGTCTTGGCGAGGTCGAACATAAAGACCTCGTTGGTGATGGTACGACCATAGGCGATAGGCAGTTTCATCTTCTGCTCCTCCTGGAAACGCTTGGAGGCGATGACGGAGTGCATGGAGACGACTTGCGGTTTCTCGTTCGGCACCTCAATACCGATCGTTCCCTTACCCGGCATCGGGGCGATGATACGGATACCGGTCGCCGAGAGCGACATCATGATATCGTTCTCGAGGGCTTGTATCTTCGCTACGCGAATACCGGCTTTCGGCACTATTTCATAGAGCGTGACGGTCGGTCCGACCGTTGCTTTGATACTATCAATTTCTATGCCATAATTGCGCAGGGTGGTGACGATACGTGCTCCGTTGGCGCGTTGCTCCTCTTCGTCGATGACGGGTGCTGCCTCGTTATCATAGACCTTAAGCAGGTTCATGCTCGGGAACTTAAAGAACTCGAGATCCTTTCGTGGATCATAGGGTCCGAGTTTCTCGAGGAGCTTGTCCGGATCTTTGGTATAGAGCTCGTCCTCCTGAATATCCTCGATCTCCAATTCGGCATCTTTGGAGATTGGTGATTGGTCATCGGTGATTGGTGATTTGTCATCCTCCGGGATGGGTGCATCGCCGAGGGGTTCGTCTTCGTCATCGAGCGTAGGAAGGGGTTCTTCTATTTGCTCCGGCTCTTCCGGGATCGGGTCGATGGTGAAGGTGACTTCTTCTTCCGATTGGTGATTGGTGATTGGTGATTGGTGATTGTCATCGACCGGAATGTCGATGGTAAGTTCTTCGCCGGAAGGTTCGTTTTCAACTACCTCTTTCGGCTTCTTTTTGAAGAGTCCTGCGCACCAAGCGCCGAAGGCTTTGCAGCGGTCGATGAATCGCGGATCGGTGACGACGAGGAAGATGATGAGCAGCGCCAAGAGGATGAGGATCGCGCCGGTGGTGTTCACATAACTGACGAGCCAGCGCGAAGCGGCTTCGCCAAAGGCGCCACCCCAACGGAACACCCCCATCTGGTGGGTCATGTTATGCGCAAAACCGAGCACTACCGAGCCCCAGAGTACCCAGAAAGAGCCACCGCAGAAAAGGAGGATTCCTCGTATATCCCGGAGCACATGCATCAGCCGCAGCGCATAGATCGCGAGCATGAAAACGAGCAGGATGGACACGAAACCGAAACTGCCGTCAATCATGAACTGCGCCAGCATCGCGCCCGGCAAACCGAGCATGTTGCGGATAGCTTCACGATTCGCCAAACGTCCGGCCCGATCGAGACCGAGAATGTCCTGATCGTAGGTGCCGGTGAATAGGAAACTGATGTAAGAGAGCAGGGCAATGACGGAGAAGAGCAGGAGCAAGATACCTATCACCATGCGGGTCTCACGGGCGGTTAAGAACCGCTTGAGCGACTCCCGGAAATCACTTTTCTCCACCCGAATCGCCCGTTCGTTCGAACGCTCATCGATACTATTTTTTGATTTTGATATAGTTCTGGGCATAAAATTATTTACAATTTGGTCATTTATTTGGTCATTTACGATTAGCGATTTTTACGCAAAATAACACGCAAAAGTACAAAAAATACTTGAAAATTGAAAATTGAAAATTGAAAATTTGGCGTTTTTGGGCGAAAAACGTTCTTTTTTATTAAAAAAGTTCGCGCGCCCTTGCGTATATAAAAAACTTTTTGTATTTTTGCACCCGCAATTTGTGTTTATGGATGAACAGATCAGACATACGGGTGTTGTAATGAACGTCGAGGGCGAGTTGGCGCACGTGCAGATCGTGCAGACGAGTGCCTGTTCGGCGTGTAAGGCGCGGAGTATGTGTATGTCGTCGGAGAGTCAGCAGAAAGAGATGGATGTCATCATGCTAGAGCCGATGAAGGTAGGCGATAAGGTAGAGGTGGAAGTTCGCGAAAAGCTTGCATGGAAAGCGGTGTTACTCGCGTACATTCTGCCTTTTATTGTGATGATGGGTGTGATCGCGGGATTGGATTTTGCGACGGAATGGTCGGAGGCGGTGGTAGGCACGTTGTCGCTCTGCGGCATTGCGGTGTATTATATCGGTTTGAGTTTTTTCAAGGACCGGTTACAAAAGCAATTTGTTTTTACAGCGAGAAAACTATAACTAATTAAAAATAAAGCATTATGAATTTAATTCTGATTTCAATGGGAGTGCTGGGTGTGATTGCCTTCTTGGCAGCCTGTCTGCTGTATGTAGTCAGCCTGTACTTCAAAGTGGAAGAAGATCCGCGCATTGACCTGGTGACGGCTGTGTTGCCGGGAGCTAACTGTGGCGGATGCGGCTTCGCCGGCTGCCGTAACTTCGCGGAAGCGTGTGTGAAAGCCAACGGCATTGACGGTCTGGCCTGCCCTGTAGGCGGTGAACCGACGATGGAGCAAGTCAAACTGATTTTGGTACCGGCAGACGAAGCGGTTGCTGCGCCTGCGGCTGCAGGTGGAGAGAAGAAGGGCTTCGATCCGGTTATTGCTGAAAAGATCAAAGCTTTGGCGACACCAAGAGCGGTCTTCCCGCTGGCGCTGGGAATACGTTAAACGGTTAAAAGGTTAAGCTGTTAAATCGTTAAGCATTATGAGAACATTTAAGATAGGCGGAGTTCATCCGCATGACAACAAACAATTCTCCGCACACCAGCCTATCACGGAGTGCCCGCTGCCGAAGCAGGCAATTATTCCGCTCGTGCAGCATATCGGTGCACCGGCGCAGGCGGTGGTAGAAGTCGGAGCGAAAGTTAAAGTAGGCGAACTGCTGGCCAAGGCCGGTGGGTTCGTGAGTGCGAACATCTGTTCGCCGGTTAGCGGTACGGTGACCAAGATCGGAGACTGGACCGACGCATGGGGCGCACCCGGTCAGGCTATCTTCATCGACGTAGAAGGCGATGTATGGATGCCGGAGATCGACCGCACGCCGGATATCGCGCGTTCGTGCGCGATAGAGCCGAAGGCTATCATCGACAAGATTGCCGCAGCCGGTATCGTGGGTTTGGGTGGTGCTTGTTTCCCGACGCACGTGAAGTTGTTGCCGCCTCCGGGTAAAAAAGCGGAGGTGCTGATCGTGAACGGCGTGGAGTGCGAGCCGTACCTGACTTGCGACCATCAGTTGATGCTGGAGCACGGCGAGGAGATCATCATCGGTATCGAGATTCTAAAACGTGCGCTGGGTGTGGACCGCGCTATCATCGGTATCGAGAACAACAAGAAAGATGCGATCGAGCATATGACCAAGTTGGCCCAGACTAAGTTGGGTATCGAGGTGATGCCGCTGAAGTTGAAATATCCGCAAGGCGGTGAGAAACAGTTGATCGACGCATGTATCGGTCGTCAGGTTCCGAGCGGTGCGCTGCCGATCGAGGTAGGTGCGGTAGTCGATAACGTAGCGACTATCTACGCCGTTTATGAGGCGGTTCAGAAGAACAAACCGTTGATTAGCCGCGTAATGACCGTGACAGGTAAGAAAGTGGCGAAGCCGGGTAACTACTCCGTTCGTTTCGGTACGCCGATCGAGGAGGTGATTGCGTTGGCAGGCGGTGTTCCGGTTGATACAGGTAAGATCATTGGTGGCGGTCCGATGATGGGTCGTGCGATGGATCATATCGAAGGTATGCCGGCTAACAAGCGTCTGAGCGGTCTGCTGTTCCTGCCGGAGGCAGAGAGCATCCGTCCTGAGGAAGAAAACTGTATCCGCTGCGGTAAGTGCGTACAGGCTTGTCCGATGGGCTTGGAGCCGTATCTGTTGCAACGGATGAGTCAGCTGGAGATGTGGGAGGACTGCGAGAAGCACGACGTGATGGACTGCATCGACTGCGGTTGCTGCGTGTTCGCATGTCCGGCTCATCGTCGTCTGCTCGACGGTATCCGTCCGGCGAAAGCAAAGGTCGGAGCTATCCTCCGTGAACGTGCCGCCGCTGCCGCTGCCGAGAAAAAATGACCAAATGGTCAAATGAATAAATAAATGAACAAATGGTAAATGACAATATGAAAAAATTAATTGTTGCTCCGGCTCCTCACGCGCACAGTGGTGATTCCGTTCGCCGGAATATGCTGCTCGTCATTCTCGCGCTGCTGCCCGCTTATGTGGTATCGGTGATCGAGTTCGGCGTAGGAGCACTCATCACGGCGGCTATCTCGGTTTGCGCCTGCGTGCTGACCGAATGGCTTATCAGCCGTTTCTTGCTCAAAGAGCAAAGACAAACGATCGGCGACCTGTCGGCCGTTCTGACCGGTCTGCTGCTCGCCTTCAACCTGCCGTCGAGTCTCGACTGGTGGATCGTACTGATTGGTGCAGTGGTAGCTATCGGTGTAGGTAAGATGACCTTCGGCGGTCTGGGTCAGAACCCGTTCAACCCCGCTTTGGTAGGTCGTGTATTTCTGTTGATTTCGTTCCCAGCCCAGATGACCACCTGGCCGACGCCGCAAGGTTTTGGTACGAGTTATCTGGATGCAGAGACGGGTGCTACCCCGCTCTATTACCTGAAGCATATCGCGAAGACAGGTGACTTGAGCGTGATGGACCAGCTGCCGGCTTTGAAGGATGCGTTCCTTGGTGCGATGGGTGGTTCGCTCGGTGAGGTCAGTGCGTTGGCACTGATCATCGGCGGTCTGTTCCTCATCTGCACGCGTGTGATCACATGGCATATCCCTGTTTCGATCATCGCTACGGTAGCGTTGTTCTCGTGGATCGGTGCTCCGGAAGGTATGCCGGCCGGTCAGTACGTAGCATACGAACTGCTTTCCGGCGGTCTGATGCTGGGTGCGTTCTTTATGGCCACCGACTACGTGACGAGCCCGATGAGTGCATGGGGTAAGATCATCTTCGGTGTGGGCATCGGATTTATTATGATGGTGATCCGTACCTGGGGTGCTTATCCGGAAGGTATGTCGTTCGCTATCCTGATCATGAACGCTTGCGTTCCATTGTTGAACAAGATTCGTCCGCAACGTTTCGGCGAACCTAAGAAAAAATAAGGAGGACAGCTATGGAAAAGTTACAGAGTTCATTTAAGAACATGGCGTTGAGCCTGACCATCATCGCGATGGTAGCTGCAGCTGCCCTCGCCGGCGTTTATATGTTGACGCTGGAGAACATTAACGCGCAGAAGAAAGCGAAACAAGAGGCTGCCAAACTGGCGGTATTGAACGGTCAGGAAGGCTTCGCAGTGGAGACGGCCGTCGATGGTTTCGGCGGTCAGTTCCGCGTGATGGTGGGCTTCGATGCAGAAGGCAATATCTTAGGCTACGAGATCCTGGAGCACCAAGAGACTCCGGGGCTGGGTTCGCACATGACGCATTGGTTCAAGAACGCAGATAAGCCGGGTCAGAACATTATCGGCCGCAAGGGCGGTAAGTTGACGGTAAGCAAAGACGGAGGTGATGTAGATGCCATCACGGCGGCTACGATCTCGTCCCGCGCGTTCCTCAAGGCAGTCAACCAAGCTTATGCCGATCAGTTCGGCGTGGAGGCACATACCGGTGCAAGCCAGCTGAACAAAGCAGAAGTCGATAGCGTAGAGGTTATTGAGGAAGAAAATTCTGCAGAGCAGAATAATCGTGCCCTTGAGGGCAAAGAAGTAATAATCGAAGAAGAAACGGAGGTAAGTCATGAGTGATAGAATGAAAGTTTTGACGAACGGTATTCTCAAAGAGAACCCGACATTCGTCCTCGTACTCGGTATGTGTCCGACCTTGGCGACGACGACCAGTGCCATCAACGGTATGTCGATGGGTCTGGCGACGATGTTCGTGCTCATTTGCTCGAACGTAGTGATTTCGCTGCTCAAGAACCTGATTCCGGACAAAGTGCGTATCCCGGCGTTCATCGTGGTAATCGCGACCTTCGTGACGATGGTTCAGCTGCTGATGCAGGCTTACCTGCCGGCTATCTACGACGTGCTGGGCTTGTTTATCCCGCTGATCGTGGTGAACTGTATCGTGCTCGGTCGTGCCGAAGCTTTTGCTGCGAAGAACAGCGTAGGCCTCAGTGCACTCGACGGCATCGGTATGGGACTTGGTTTTACGCTGGCGCTGACGCTGCTCGGTGCAGTCCGTGAGTTGCTCGGAACGGGCGCTTGCTTCGGCTTCCACCTCTTCCCGGATAACTACGGCGCGCTGGTGTTTGTGCTTGCTCCGGGTGCATTTATTGCGCTCGCGTATTTAATGGTCATTATTAACAAAATCCAGAAAAAATAATTATGGTATACTTTTTGATTTTCATCTCTGCGATATTTGTTAATAATATCGTATTGAGCCAGTTCTTGGGTATCTGCCCGTTCCTGGGAGTAAGTAAGAAGATCGACACCGCGATGGGGATGAGTGCAGCCGTTATCTTCGTGCTCACCCTCTCGACCGTTGTGACCTATCTGCTGCAGATGCTGCTCGTAGCATGGGGACTGGAGTTCCTGCAGACCATCCTCTTCATCCTCATCATCGCTGCCCTCGTGCAGATGATCGAGATCATCCTGAAGAAGATCAGTCCGTCGCTTTATCAGGCGCTGGGTGTGTTCCTGCCGCTGATTACGACCAACTGTTGTATTCTCGGTGTGGCTATTCTCGTAGCGAACGGCACGGAGAAGCTGCCGATGGGTGCTGAGCACGGCATGTTAACCGGTACGCTGTTTGCTTTTGCAACGGCACTCGGCTTTGGTCTTGCCCTGATCCTGTTTGCAGGTATCCGCGAGCAACTCGCTTTGGCGAAAGTGCCCGAAGCAATGAAGGGTACGCCGATCGCGCTGCTGACCGCCGGTCTGTTGGCCATGGCTTTCATGGGCTTCAGCGGAGTGGTATAACGCACGCATTAAATAAAGGTACGCGCACATGCGCACGAAACTTTAGTATTTATTTTCCTCGGGAGGAATGCTAGTATAACGATATTCCGACCGAAGAGCGTAGAGCAAGGCGTAGCACTACCACGAGCGATGTAATCGCGTAGTCGTGCGAGCCTTAGCTCTAG
>Ga0247611_10004125_pt1 | contig 20516 bp, 19 predicted proteins | sample 177DNAGHGhighgp2_FD_192422 | JGI IMG/M metagenome (GOLD analysis project Ga0247611, IMG submission 192422) | Sheep rumen microbial communities from Palmerston North, Manawatu-Wanganui, New Zealand - 1770 DNA GHGhigh gp2 | ecosystem: Host-associated > Mammals > Digestive system > Stomach > Rumen...
TTTAAATATATTATTATTTTTGCAAACTTCTTTCTTTTATATTTTGTAAATTATTAACGAGTTGATTATGCCGTTTAAGATTACTTAAATTTTTGGATAAATTTTGTACTAATTCATTATTTTTAACTGTTTTGCTGGCAAAATCCCAGATATGTCCTTTGACCATTGCAATTGTGCCTGCAATTTTGCCAAACACAGCTAGTCCTATACCTGTAAACATTGGTTCTTTTGTTGCAATACCTCCAAGAGTAAATGCCATGCCAGCTCCGGCTTCAAGTGTTGAAATACAGGCTAGAGCAATGGCTCTTGTTCTCTCACTTTCAGGGATTTCAATAGTTCTTCCACTGATTGGTAATTTATATTTAATTTTTCTTTGTAATTCGTTCATTACAGGTATTTTTCTGATTTTCATAATTTTTCCTTTCTTTAATAGCAGGATTAGTAAATTCGGCCTGCTTATTTTAATGTTCGCAAATTTTGTACAATTATAAAGAGATTTTGTTTTACAGGATCACCATTGTTAGTATCAGGATGATATTTTTTACACAACTGTCTATATAATATTTTAGCCTTTGAATTTGTTTTGTCACCAAACTTTGTGAGCAGTTGAGGATTATCAACCCCCATTACTTTTGCAAGATTATTTAAATCCTGTTCATTCAAAATTTTTCTGCCTCTTGCAGATAAGAAATCACGTATCCTTACTATAAATTCTTCTCTGGTTTCATTTGCACCTGCACTTGTTGTATATACACGTTCTGCCCCTGAAGAATTTTTATTTTCACCGGTATTGTAATTGGTTTCTTTCTCCTGTTTGTACCATTCTGCGGCACGTTCTTCTTCTGATGAGTATTTATATTTCGTTCCGTCCGGATTTATTCTTTGATATCTGCCATCAAAATATCGGGTTTCTTCTTTACCGTTAATGTTTCTTGTAACATTTACTCTTTCTAAAATAGTATGAGGGAATGAAGTAAACTCATTTTCACCTTTTTCATATCCGAATGAAAAATATTTTTCTAATGTTTCTTTTGTCTGCGGGTCAAATTTTTTCTCAAACATTAAATGTCCGTTTTTACTGAACTTTTGATATTCGGTTTCAACTCCCCCTCGTAATGTTTGGAATATCATTTTACCATCAGGAGTTTTTGTTTTTATCTGGGTAAGTTTTCCGCCAAGTCTGTCTTGATAATATCTTGTTGTTTCAACATAAGAGCCATCATTATTAACGACTTTTGTGCAGTGAGCTTTGAGTGATACATAATCACTCATTTCCTCAATGTGACCGTTTTCTGTCGGAATCGTTCTTTGTTTTCTCCATAATTCTCCGCAATTATACTGAAGTTTGCCAATCACGGCACCATTTTCATCAGTTTGAGTAAGGGTTTCCCAATAAGGATTTTTTCTGTATGATTTGTATTCATCTAATTTTTTTGAATATTCAATATGACTTTTCATTGTACCGTCAGGATTAAATTCTGCCATATTTTTATCCTTAACTATAAACCGCAGATATTGTTTTTCTTTTCCTTCAGCATCAGTATATTTTGAATAATATTCACTTTTTTCAAGCTCGTCATCAGCAGAATAAAACTTATGAGTTCTTACTTTTTGCGGTTCATCTATATGCAAAAGGTATTGGTAAGGCTCAAATTCACCTTTTTCAAGCTTTCTGCCAAAGGTACCATTGTATTCTTCGTATCTCAGGATTCCTTTTTGCCACTTTTCTACGTCATACAAACCATGTTTATTCAGACTTTTTAGAACTTTTATGTCTTCAAATGGATCATAAGTTTCGAGTTGAAGAATTTTCCCATTTTCATCCCAAACGGTATGTTTTATCCTGTAATTACCATGAAAAACTGATTCATTTAGTTTCCTTGTGCCATCAGAAGAAAATATTGTTTTAGTATATTTTTGCATTGATTTTGGTAAAAAGTTACTCCAGAAATTTTTCTTTATAACTACCGGTAAACCGGTATCTTTGTCTATTTGAGGTTTTCCTTTAATTCCAAAATGTTTATGTATAATATTTTGAGTTTTAGTTTGTACCTCTGTCTGCACATCAGAATTTATTTTGAATTTTCCTATTTTTATTGCCGGCATTATGTAAGTTACTCCAAATTTATTAAATCAACAACATAAACGAAAAACACGTTAAAAATTGCCTTTAATTTACAGAATATTAAAAATTTGTAACAAAACAGATTTCTGTAGTATTGTTATTATGTTATAAATAGCCTTAATATTTTATATTAAGTTATGTAAAGTTAATTTTTCAACAGCGGAAACACTTTTGAGGACTGTCTTTTACATTTTAAGAAATTTAATTGCAGGCAATAATTTTAGAATAAATGTTTTATATTACATGTGTACAAATTAGGTTAGAAAGGTTGGAAAAAGATGCCAAGTGTAGATACTATTAAATTTGCAAGAACAATTGGATTAGAAAATATTTCAGAATTAAACAAGTTAAAAAAACTTATTAAGGGTGCTAAGGTATCAAGTCCAGCGGAGCCTTTGGTTGCTGAAGCAAAGTTGAGCTTGACTACAGAGCAATATGAAGCTTTACAAAAATTATATACTCAAAGATTTAATGTTCCGACGAATGCCTCTGACATTGTAAGACAATATTCTCCGGCAACTTTTGCTTCTGGTAACAGATTTAATACAAATTTAAAGGTTCAAAAATTAGGTCCGAGTAGCGGGAAAGTAGAAGTAGCAGTCAGTGATACTGCAGGTACCGTAGATAGTAAAGTTAAGCTAGTAGGTAATGATGCAGGTTTCAGAGCTACTATGTCTGGTGGTACTAAAGGTCTTAGTAATGGAACGGTTGACGCTGTGTATCTAAAAGATAATCCAGAAATCAAACCGTTTGATATAGCTAGAAGCATTCAATATTCTGAGGCTGATGGAGTTACTAGAATGACAATTCCGGGAAATGTAAAAGGTGGATTACGTGTCAAAGCTGATGTAGGGATGAAAACAGAAGCTATAGATGCTATTACATCGCAGTCATCTGGTGGACAGATTACAAAATTTTCAGATCTTATTGAGCAGTCTAACAAAGAATTGTTATAATGAATCAGATAGTGTGTGAAGTGTAAGCAAAAATTGGGGGTGATAATTGCCCCCAATTTTTTGTTAAATTTTACTGATATATTCTTTTGTTTGTTGACGAATATTTTCATCAACTCCAAAAATCTCATCTATTGTAGGTTTTTTAATTATTGTATGTTCGTCAAAAATAGCTTTTGTAATTTCATAAATCTGGTATAGCTTAATTTTTCCATCAAGAAATGCAAATACAGCTTCTTCATTTGCAGCATTAAGGCAAGCAGTCGCCGTACCGCCTAATTTACCGGCTTTATAGGCAAGTTTAACAGTCGGGAATTTGTCAAAGTCAGGCTTTTCAAAATCCAATCTTGCTATTTCAGCAAAACTGAAACTTTTTGATTTTATTCCTTCAAATCTGTCAGGATACGTTATTGCATACTGAATAGGGATATGCATACTAGGCAAGCCAATTTGAGCTATAACGCTGCCGTCAACATATTCTATTGCGGAATGTACAACACTTTGCGGATGGATTACAACATCAATATCATCATAATCAAAACCAAACAAATGATGTGCCTCTATTATTTCTAAACCTTTATTCATTAAAGTTGCACTATCAACAGTAATTTTTTTGCCCATATTCCAGCGAGGATGTTTTAAAGTTTGTTCTACGGTTGCATTTTTAATATCTTCCACAGTTTTGTGAAGGAACGGACCGCCGCTTGCAGTAATTATCAATTTGCTGACTTGTGAAATATCTTTTATACATTGATGAATCGCACAATGTTCACTATCTACAGGAATAATTTTTACACCGTTTTTCTTAGCTCTTGCCATAACAATATCACCTGCCATAACAAGTGTTTCTTTATTGGCTAAAGCTATATTTATCCCGTTATCAATAGCCTTCAGTGTTGGTTTTAAGCCGATTTTACCGGAACATGCAACAAGTATAATATCATTTTCTTTATTCTCTGCAATTTCATCCAAACTTGATAAAGTTTTTATTCCGTCAACAGATATAGGCTTTGTGGCATAAACATATTTTGGTTTATATTTTTCTGCTTGAGATTTAAGCAATTCTACATTACTACCGCCTGCAAGTGCTATTATTTCAAACTTATCTCTTAATTTATCTATAACCTCTAAAGCTTGAGTACCTATAGAGCCTGTAGAACCTATTATACTTATTTTTCTTTTTGAATTATCCATATTATATTTCGCTATCTTTTTATTGGTTGTTTTGAACCCTAATCATACTGTTTACTTTACTAATACTTTCACTTTGCTCAAATTGCTCTATTGCAGAACGGATATCTCTTTCTCTGCAAACTTCGGTTATAACCGTTATGTCTGCCGTATTATTATCCATCAAACCTTTTTGCAATATACACGCAACACTGATATCATTTTCTTCGCATATTTTTCCGATTGTAGCTATAACACCTTTTTTGTTTACAGCATTTAAAGAAAGATAATATTTATTTTCAGTATCAAGTATATCAATTACTTCTGCCGTTTCATTGTGTTTACACCTCATCATCGGAAGCAAATAATCAGTTTTATCCAACTCCGCAGAAATTGCTAAGATATCACCTAAAACAGAACTTGCAGTAGGAAATTCACCCGCACCCGGACCTGATAAAGTAATATGTCCGACAGGATGCCCTTTCAAACTAACCGCATTTTTTACGTAATTGATATGTGATAATGTAGACTCCTTTGATACAAGCATCGGATGAACTCTAACATCTGCTCTGCCATCTTCATTAAGCTTTGCAGAAGCAATCAGTTTAATTTTATACCCGAGGTCATTCGCCATTTTCATATCTTCGGCTCTGACTTTTGTAATACCCTCTCTGTATACATTTTCAAGTTTTACTCTTTTTCCGAAAGCAAGTGTTGCCAGAGTAGTGATTTTATAAGCAGCATCAAACCCTTCGACATCGCCTGTAGGATCAGTTTCAGCATAACCAAGCTCCTGAGCTTCCTTTAAAACACTTTCATAAGAAGCTCCATCACTATCCATTTTTGTCAAAATATAATTTGTTGTACCGTTAAGAATTGCCTCAACCTGACTAATCTTGTTTCCAGCAAGAATAGTTTTTATTGGCATAATAATAGGTATACCACCGGCAATGGCAGCCTCATAAAGTACCACCCTATTATGTTCTTCAGCATAGTTAAATAATTCCTCACCGCACTTTGCAAGCAGTTCTTTATTAGCAGTTACAATATGTTTACCATTTTTTATTGCAGTTTTGATTAACTCAAAAGCAGGTTCAATTCCGCCGATTAATTCTACAACAATATCCGCATCAGAATTAACAACCTCATAAGGATTATCCGTTAATATAGATGTATCCAAACCATCTATATTGCGAGGTTTATTAATGTTTTTAACTGCAATTTTCACGATTTCTATAAAATCATAATCACGCAAAGACTTGTAAACTCCGGAGCCGACAGTTCCAAGTCCTATTAATCCGATTTTTATTTTTCTGTTGTTTTCCATATTTAGTTTTACACAACCTATCTTATGCTATATCTATTCAAAAACAGTCGGTAATAAAGTAAAAAAGCCTATAACAAGTCCAACAATAGCTGTTCCTGATAAAATTAACGGAGATAATATTTTATTGTAATCATCCAATTCAATTCCATATTTATCCTTATAAGAATTAAAGCATAAAGATACCAAATCAATCAGCCACCAAATACCAAATCCACCTAAAGTACACAACTGCAAAAAGCCTAATCTTTTATAGCCTGTATAAAATCTGTGTATACCAAAAATACCCAATATCCAGCATAAAAGTAATGCTACTGTATGACTTTTAGGATAATGAGGAATTGTTCTTTTTCTTACTTTAATCATATTCTGCTCCTTAACTTATTTACCGGTAGATCCAAAACCGCCTTCACCACGTATTGTATTACTTAATTCCGTTACCACTTCAATTTTAGCCTGTTCGACTTTTGCAATAATCATTTGTGCAATTCTTTCATCCGGCTGTATTGAGTAGGTTTCATTTGAAATATTTACAACAGGAACACATACTTCCCCTCTGTAATCCTCATCAATAGTCCCAACACAATTTATGAGAGTTATTCCGTGTTTTATGGACAAACCCGAACGAGGTCTGATTTGAGCTTCATATCCGTGTTCCAATTCTATCTTTAATCCGGTAGGAACCAACACCCTTTCTAAAGGTTTAAGAGTTATAGGTTCTTCTATTGCGGCACACAAATCCATACCTGCCGCACCCTCAGTTTTATATTCAGGAACATATTTATTATGTTCCAATCTTTTTATTTTTAATATTGTTTTATTATTTTCAAGAGTCGGCATTAAATATTTTCTCCTGTTTTAATTTTAATATAAGTTCGTATGAATTTTCAATATTACTCTTTAATTCTATATCATTTTGAGCTTTTTGGGCAAGTGTTTCAATAATATTTACAGTATCAGGAGTAGAATTTCGATAAATAAACATATTTAACCCGGCTCTTATGCCCATTTCACAAGCTTCAACACTACCGAATCGTGAAACACCTTTCATTATCATGTCATCAGATATTATTATTCCTTTATATTTCAAATTATTTCTCAGATATGATATCGCATTTTTACTGAGAGAAGTCGGTATTTCATCTTTTTCAAAATAAGGTACATGAAGATGTGCAACCATTATCATTTCGATATTGTTCTCTATTGCAGCAGAAAAAGGCGGAATATGATATTTTTCCATGTTGGCAAAAGATAATTCCATTTTGGGCAAAGTCAAATGACTGTCGGCATTGGCATCACCATGTCCGGGGAAATGTTTTACACATGGAATAATTCCGTTTTTGCGATATGTTTCCGCAACAATGGTTACACCTTTGATAACATCATCAGAATTATCCGAGAATGCTCGTTCCCCGATTATAGGATTTTTTGGATTTGTATTTACATCTGCACAAGGTGCAAAATTCAGATTTATGCCGTAAGATTTTAATTCTTCTGCAATATTCTTTGTCTGCTCTTTTAAAAACTCTTCACCTTTTTCATATGCATAACGAGCCGAAAGATATTTTTTACCGTTGTGAAGATTTTCAGTTCTCTCTACTCTGCCGCCTTCTTGATCAATAGACAAAAAAGGCTTAATAAGAGCCGCCTTTTTTATATCTTTAATTAAATTAATAAATTGCTTCTCACTTTTAATATCTTTTGTAAAAAATATTATTCCTCCAAGCCCGTTTTTTAGTGCTTCAACATACCCGCCACCTTCAGTGCCGAGTATAAACATTTGGTAAAGCTTTGTTTTTAAATCCGGTTTTGTCAAATTAGTCACTTTCAGCAATTACAGTAGTAATTAACTCTCCGTAATTATTGACGTGTCCGTCAGTTTCTTCAACGATATAACGTAAATCAGGTCTGTTTTCTATGGATTTTCTCGCTTTTTCCATAGCATCTTCTAAATCCGTAAATTCCCCTACTAAAGTTTTTGAAAATTCGGAATAATCTTTTTCAGTATAAACGTGATACATAATTAAATCCCCCTTTGATTTTATGATACTACAAAAAGAAATTTTCCGTAAACATTTATTAAATTTTTACTAATACACTATGTTTGAAATATAATAATAATATGATGTTTAGTATAGAAGAAATAAAAACTGCAACAAATGCAGAAATTATAAAAAATACAACTGACAGGGATATATTTACTTTTTCAACAGACACAAGAACAATCGAAGAAGGGCAAATTTATCTTCCTTTAAAAGGTGCAAACTTTGACGGAGAAAAGTTTTTATCTCAGGCTGTCGAGAATGGTGCTGAAGGTTGTTTTATAACACAAAAAAAATATCCTGAAACGGCAAAAATAGTTTTAAAAGTTGAAAACACTTTAACTGCATATATGCAGCTTGCGAACTATAAAAGGAAATCTTTAAATCCGGTAACCATAGGTATTACAGGCAGTTCAGGCAAAACTACAACAAAAGAAATCGTATACAGTGTTTTGAGTAGTAAATTCAGAACACATAAGACTTTTTCGAACCATAATAATGAAATCGGCTTTTGCCAAACAATTATGTCTATGCCTGAGGATACGGAAGTTTTGATTGTAGAAATGGGAATGAGAGGTTTAGGAGAAATAGAGTTATTATCAAAATACTCCGAGCCGGATTATGCAGTAATTACGAATGCCGGCTCCGCTCACATTGGCAGACTCGGAAGTCTTGACAATATTGCAAAAGCAAAATCTGAAATTGTTAAATATCTCAACCCTGAAGGGGTATTGATAGCACAGAATAATGACCGTATAAAAAAATTCATAACAGATTTTAACGGTGAAAAAATCTATCACGACTTGAATGATGTTGAAATTATTGAAAGGAAACCGTCTTATACGAGATTTGTATACAAAAATAAAGAATACGAATTAAATGTTGAAGGCGATTATAATGTAGATAATTCCGTAACCGCTATTGAACTCGGTTACCTGCTTGGTATGACTTATCAGGAAATAAAAGAAGGGTTACTGACATATAAACCGATAGAAAAACGTTGGGAAGCTCAAGATATAGGCGGCTTAAAGGTTATAAATGACAGTTATAATGCTAATCCTGAATCAATGAAAGCTTCTGTTTCAACTTTTTTACAGTTATACCAAAATCCTGTGGTTGTACTGGGAGATATGGGGGAACTTGGAGATTATACGGATGAATTGCATAAAGGTGTAGGCGAGTACCTCTCAACACTGCCTCAATCTAAAACTGCAAAATTTTTAACAGTTGGAGAATATGCAAAAGAAATCGGAGAAATATTAGAAAAGTCAGGCGGTTTTGTAAAGAATTTTGAAAATAATGACGATGTTTCAAAATATATTGTTGATAATGTTGATGTAGGTACTACAATATTCTTAAAGGCATCCCGTTCAATGAAATTTGAAGAAATTATCGGGAAGCTCGGCGGAGGTAAATAGCCTTATGCTTCTAGATAATATAAAGGGATATCTTAAACGATTTTGGCTGTTATTTTGGTGGTTAAAAGCACCTGAGAATAATAACCGTATCGAACAACTTATAAGAGGAGAAAACAGCAAATGATAATGATGGCGGTAGCATTTTTGCTCGCAATGATATTTTGTTTATTATTCGGAGTTCCATATATTGATTTTTTGAGAAAAAAAACAATCGGACAGTATGTAAAGGATTGTGCACCCGAAGCTCACGCGAAAAAGGAAGGTACACCTACAACAGGCGGAGTTTTTATAATTTTGGCTATTGTAATATCTTCGGTTATTGCACTTTGCCTTGCTGAAAATTTTGAAAATTCTTCAATAATTATCCTGATTACTCTTTTATTTTACACTTTTGCAGGATTTCAGGATGATTATCTTAAAATTAAAGGTCACGCAAATGACGGCTTATCTGCAAGAGGAAAGCTTTTAAGACAAATTGCCATTGCACTTTTACCTACTATTTATATTGTTATTTCTAATCCGGGTGGGACATGGTTCAACATTGGAAGTCACGTTTTAGACTTAAAATGGTTTTATCCGTTCTTATCCGTGTTCATAATTACAGGAGCTTCAAATGCTTATAATTTAACTGACGGATTAGATGGTTTAGCAGCTTCAACCGGAGTTTTCGCATTTGTAGGAACGGCACTTGTTGCATTTTTCAGCGGTTATAATGATATTGCAATAATTGCAGCTACCGTTGCCGGAGCTTTGTTTGGTTTCTTATATTTCAATAAACCAAAAGCACAGGTATTTATGGGAGATACAGGCTCGCTTGCCATAGGCGGATTATTGGGAACCCTTGCCGTTATGGGGAAATTTGAGTTTCTTCTTATCTTTTTAGGCGGGGTATTTGTATGTGAAACATTATCCGTAATCATACAGGTTATAAGCTTTAAAACCACCGGAAAAAGAGTTTTTAAAATGTCCCCGATACATCATCATTTTGAATTACTCGGTTGGAGTGAAAAGAAAGTTGTTGTTGTTTTTGCATTATGTTCTGCAATACTTTCGGCAATAGCTTTAGGTTTGTTTTACTTATCAGTTAAAGGAATAATATAATTATGTTACCAAATTGGTTTGAGAAAAAAGTTTTAATATTAGGTCTATCCGTCAGCGGAATTTCGGCAGCAAAATTTTTAAACAGACACGGTGCTGAAGTTTATATAACAGAATATTCGGAAGCTAAACCCGAACAATCTTCGTTAATAAAAGAACTTCAGCTAATGGGAATTAAAGTTGAAACAGGCGGACATAGTGATAAATTTATAAAAGATTCGTATCTTGCTGTTACAAGTCCGAGTGTTCCTACAGATAGCCCTGTTATGCAAAAATTGAAAGAATTAAAAATTCCTGTAATATCAGAAGTTGAGCTGGCATATTCACAAACAGGAAAACCTTTTATTGCAATTACCGGTACAAACGGGAAAACTACAACAACAGCCTTAACCGCACATATTTTAAGCAGCGAATTTAAAGCTGTACCATGCGGGAATTATGGGAAACCGCCTTGTGATTCGGTTGACGATAGCAGTATTGATTTCTTTGTATGCGAATGTTCATCTTTTCAACTAACTTATTCGCCGGCATTTCAGCCTCAGATTTCAGTATTTACCAATTTTACACCTGACCACATAACATGGCATAAGACTTTGGATAACTATTTTGAAGCAAAAGCCAGAATTTTTAAATATCCGCAAGCTCCTGCCTTTTCAGTATTAAATGCAAAAGACACAAAACTTTTAGAATTTTCTAAAATAGCCGACGGTGAAGTCTTTATGTTTGGAGATGAAGTCGGAGAAAATTGCTGCTATGTAAAAGAAAATTCAATATTTTTTAAACGCAGAGGTAAAGAAGAAAAAATTATTGATTTGGCGGATTGTCCTTTTATTGGGGAACATAATTGGCAAAATGCGGAATGTTCAATCATTTGTGCCAAAATTGAAGGGGTATCAACAGAAAATATAAGAGAAGCAATTAAAACTTTTAAAGTACCTGAACACAGGTTAGAAAAATTTGCACAAAAAAATAATACCGTATTTTATAACGATTCAAAAGCAACAAACCCTGAGGCCTCTCTTGTTGCAATAAATTCTTTTAATAATTGCAACGTTGCTTTAATTGCAGGCGGCAGAGATAAAATGACAGATTTATCGGAATTTTGCCAAGCCGTAAAAGAACATATAAACACTGTCATCCTGATTGGAGAAGCAACAGAGAGATTTGAAAACAGTTTAAGAAACGCAGGTTTTGAAAATATTATAAAAGAAGGTTCTATGCAAAGTGCCGTCGATAAATCAATAGAATTAAATCCTGACGTAGTATTGTTATCACCTGCCTGTGCAAGTTTTGATATGTTTAGCGGATATGAAGAAAGAGGAAGGATCTTTAAACAAGATGTCTTATCGAAGATCGGAAGAGCTTAGAGAAAAATATATAGAACAACACCAACAAAAACATTTAAGAAGGAGCTATATTTTATCTGCTCCCGATAAAGTGCTGCTGATAACAGTTGCCTTCCTTATTATAATTGGGTTTATGGCAATTTTTTCCGCCTCGGCACCTAAATGTATCGATGAAGGAGGTAATCCTGCTCAATTTCTCATTAAACAACTTATATGCTGCGTAATAGGATTTATTGGATTAAAATTTTTTACAAATTATGATTATAAAAAACTAGCCGATTGGAATGTAATTTTTGCCGGAGTCATAATTGTTTTACTTGTCTTAGTAGATTTTACCGGTCTAGGGGTAATGGTTAACGGTGCCAAAAGATGGATAAATCTTTTGGGATTTCAACTGCAGCCTTCCGAATTCGCAAAACCGGCAGTTATCTTAATGCTGGCTACAATATTCAGAAACAATGCAAATTTATTAGACCAAAACAAGTGGACTTCAACTTTTATTCCTATAATATTGATGCTGGGTTTAATTTTTATCCAGCCTAATCTGTCAATGGTTATTCTCTTGATGGCAACTTCAGTCGTAATGTTTTTGAGTGCAGGAGGTTCACTAAAACTCTTCTTCAGCATTGTAGGTGCAGGTATTGCAGCCATAGCTGTCGCAGCGGCAACTATAATAAAACCATACCAAATGCAGCGTATTGCAACTTGGCATCATCCTGAGCTTGATCCACAAGGCGCCGGATACAATATTATTCAGTCCTTGATAGCTTTTGCTTCCGGCGGATTTACAGGAGTAGGTTATGGCGGCTCTATCCAAAAACTTTCCTATTTACCGGAATGTCATACCGACTTTATATTTGCAATCATTGCAGAAGAATTAGGCTGGATTGGATGCGTATTAATTATAGGACTATTTTGGACATTTATTCATAGAGGTTTTATTATAGCTTCCCGTTGTCCTGATATGTTTGGCAAATTGTTAGCGGTAGGTATAACGTTCTCAATAGGATTTCAGGCACTTGCAAATATGAGTGTTGCAAGTTCATTTTTCCCGACAACAGGTGTGCCGTTACCGTTTATTAGCTATGGAGGTTCTTCTCTGATTGTATCTATGTGTATGGTAGGAGTATTATTAAATATCTCTAAAAAGCGTATTAAATCTATAAGGAATACTGAAGATGTCCGACAATAATAAAACTTTTTTTATAACAGGCGGCGGAACCGGAGGTCATATATATCCTGCCGTTGCAGTAGCAGATGAGCTTGCAAAAGAAGGCTATACAATTTATTATGTCGGGAATCCTAAAAATCTTGAATATAATATTGTATCTCAAAAAAACTACGAATTTTTACCCGTAAATGTACACGGGATGCCTCGAAAGTTAAGTTTTGCGCTTATTAAATGGACATTACAATTATTTGTGGCGGTACTAAAAAGCATAATATACATAATTAAATATAAACCTGATGCCATTTTTGGTACGGGCGGATATGTTTCTGCACCGGCAATGATAGCAGGGAAATTATTAAATAAACCCTATATGATGCATGATTGTGATGCTCAACCGGGATTAGTTACAAGAAAATTGGGAACATATGCAAAAGCTGTTTCATTAGCTTTTGAAAGTGCAAGTAAATTTATTAAAAATAAAAATATTTACATCAACGGTAACCCTATAAGACCGCAATTTCAAACTCTTACAAAAAATGAGGCTCGTCAAAAACTAAAATTGGCAGATAAATTAACCCTATGCGTTATGGGCGGTTCACAGGGTGCCAGAACAATAAATGATGCGACAGTCTTCATGCTGAAAAAATTGAGCACAGAATACAATTTGCAAATTATCTTCCAAACAGGAAAAAAGAATTTTGAGAGAGTTATTGAACAGATTATAAGAGTATACCCCGAATATGAAACAGATAATAATATAATAATCAAACCATACATTGAAGATATGGTAACAGTTTTAAAGGCTTCGGACATTGCAATTTCAAGAGCAGGTTCTTTAAGTATCTCTGAAATTGAAGCGGCAGGGTTAGCTTCAATTCTTATACCATATCCACACGCTGCGGCAGACCATCAACGAAAAAATGCAAAATTTATGGAAGAAAAAGGAGCTGCATTATATCTTGAAGATTCTCAAACTGATGAAATACACCTTATGGAACTTTTAGAAGTCTTAATTAACAATCATGATAAATTAAAAGACCTGCAAACAAATGCTCAAAAACTTGCAAAATACGACGGTGTTAACAAAATAGTTGAACAACTTGTAAATATTAATTAAAGGATAATTAATGTTAAATAATAATTACAATATTGAAGAAATTGACAGAAAACTTGAAGAAGATCTTATTAAACACAAAAAACACGTTACAAAAGTAACCATTATAATAATTGCAATAGTTGCATTTATATTTAGAGGGCATATTTTTTATTGGCTTAAATTTGGTGGAGCTATAGCGTATAGAACGGATAAAACACCAATATCTGTCCTAGAAGATCCAATACAACGAAATTACACAGAAAAAGAAAGTTTGCAAAAAACTTTTATTTATAAATCACTATTAAATGGGAATAAAATAACAATGATACCTGTTGCAGATTACAAAATATCAGGACTTGTAGTTGCAACAAACAGATTTTTCCTTATTAAGACTGAATTTTTTGATAGTGCAGCACTATATGACATCGGTATTGCATGGGGCAGATTGGGGGATAAAAAATTCTACAAAAAATATTTTGAATGTTTCAGCCGCAAAAATGAAGTTACAGGGGCTAGAATGCTTTGGACAAAATATAAAACAACAGATATGCCTGTAACTCTGGACTATGCAACTTCACATTGGTCACACACACACGTTGTCCCAGCAAACTCCAATATCATGGGAGCAATGCTCAGAGTCAGAGAATGGGACAAAATTGAGATGGAAGGTATGCTTGTCGACATGAAATATGATAACAAAAAAGGCAGACTATACTCGTCACACACAAGTATGTCAAGAACAGATTCAGATCCCGGAGACAGAGGTAACGGCAGCTGTGAAACTATGTACGTCACTAAAGTTAAACTCAAAAACAAAATATATAAATAAAATAAAGTAGACTTAGAACAAACAGTTTGATTATTAGAAACAGACAGTTTAAGATATACAACAAACGAAATTCAGTACGGGTGAAACTCGGATAGCGAACAGATTGAGCAAACTATGATGAAGTCATAATTGCGAAACGCTGTGAGCGTGGAGAAATTTCAAGACACGTTCTAAAAAAAAATAAGAAAATAATGTCAAATTTGCTAGGGTAATTCCTTTGATTTTTAGAGAACTAATTTTGTTTGTACAATTTTGTAGAATAATTATCTCCAGAAACAAATACATATTTACCAATCTTTGTTAAATTTGTTTTTTCAAGCATAAACTTAGTAGTTTTTTTGTTTTTTATTTTATTTGTTTTGTGATTGTATATTGCATGTTCTAAATATGTATTAAACCAAAAATCATTCGCTTTTATGCATCCATGTGAAAATAATATATTATCATTATCAAGTAAGATGGCACTACCGGCTAATGCACTTGGCAACTTATTATAATATGAAAAACTCTTATCATAACTATCAAACTTTATAACATCTCTTCTATCTTGACCTAACCCAACAAACAAAATAGTATTTTTGCTTATTAAAACAGGAGAGCCATAGAAACCATAAGGAATAAAATCTTTTGGTATATTTACAGAAGAAGTTTTATTTGTAGTGATATTATATATTTCCATAATAAATTTATCTTTTGATGTATCAATACCATAAATTAATACTTCTTCTTCATTTAAAACCAATATATTAGAGTCAAATAATCTTGGGGTATTAATTTTAACAGTTTTTTCAAATTTTAAATTTTTAGTATTAAAGATTTCAATATTATTACCTGATATAATTATAACATTACCATTTGGTAATAAAGCCGCATTATTATTGAATCTATAATTTAAAGTTGTGTTATCAATATTAAAAAATTTATTATTTTTAATATCGTATATTTCAGCCTTATTGGAACAATCTTTGAATTCTTTACAATAGCCACCAAATAAGAGTATATGATTATCTGAAAATTTTATTGCTCCATATTGATATCTGGGAATATTCATAGCTACCTTAGTATCAAAAAGCGTACTTTTTGAAATATTGTAAATTTTTGCCGTAAAATCTTGTTTTTTAGGATAATTTTCAAAACCACTCAGAAATATCAGTTCATTATTATTTAAAAGAATCGGTTTTGAACTTATTGGTGGAATGTTTAATTTAATAAAATCATCCATAGCAAGGGTTTTACACCCTGTATAAATTAAAATTACACATATGATAAAAGCCCGAAATAAATTTTTCATACATTACCTCTCTTACTGCATTATTGCAAATAATAAAAATATAATACCACATTCATAATCAAATTTATTGAATATATTATTCAAAAAATTAATTCTCTCTTAAAAAAGTTAACTCCACATTTTATTTACTATAAAATTACACATACAAAAAAAGAGGATGTACAAAATGTACATCCTCTTTAATCTTATAAGTTACCGCCGCTTCCATCATTAAAGTAATCGTAGTGACGAATATCGTCGTAGTTATTAACAGGTTCCGGCGGAGGTGGAGCCGGTTGAGGTTTAGGTTGAGGTGGAGCAGGCTGCTCTTTAACTTCAACATGACGTCTTCTCAACAACGCATCAATGTTAGGCTCCATAGTTAACTCGAAGTGGAATCTTCCGACTTTTCTGTCACGGTCAAAGTATGTACTGTTAATTAATGGGAAGCCCCAATACAAACGACCTGTCAAATCACCCGGTAGCTGAACCCTGAAACCTGCACCAACTGATGCCATAAAGTAAGAACCATGGTGACCGTTACCTACACCGTACTGATATTCATCAACTTGAGGGAATACACCACCGAAGTCAGCAAATACAGCACCTTTAATATATCTTCCGATAAACGGTATTTTTTCACCGCTTCTAGGACTTGTAATCTGTCTAGGTCCCAATGGGAACATCAACTCAGCACTTGTGAAGAATCCGTTTTTACCAATCATAGAACCTTCAGCATAACCTCTGACTGTTGCCATACCACCTGCTTGGAATTGATCGATGTACGGAATATATTTGTTATTAGGAATAACCTGATAATTTCCTCTTAACTGACCGATAAAGCCGTGAGAGAAATCGTGTAATCTTACAGCTCCACCGAATATTTTAAAGTAATTAGAATGTTTATCAAATAGAGGTGCAGCATATCCTATACCCTGATTCAAATACCAAATACCGTATCTGGTATCTTTTCTCATATTCAATGCCAAATCAATACTTGTTACTTCATCCAAACTTATTTCATCATCCATATTGAATTGTTTTAACAAGCCCATTGACGTACGAGCACGTTTGTAATTCAAAGAAGCATAGCTCTTTAACTCAAATCCCGGTTTTCTGATAAGCGGTTGAGTATAGTACAAAGAATAAGTATATGAACGGCTCTTCAAATCCATTGGAGTATATGGTCCCCATTTAATTTTTGAGAATGAAGAACTGAACATAAATCCGACTCTGCCATCCTTGCTGTTAACAGGAATATTGTAATCAGCAAACGGGCTGACAGAACCACCTGAGAAGTATGTACCTAAACTCAATTTATCTCTTTGATGGAATAAACTGTCTGCAGTAATCATACCGCCGCCACGAATACGACCGGTTGTATAACGACCTGCATTATCCATCATAGCAGTTAAATGGAACGGGAAGTTTTCATGAGCTTTAAGTTCAATATCCGTTGTTCCTTCTCTTTCACCTGCTTTTAAGTTAGCAGTCAAATTAACACCTTCGTTGTAACGGTTGAAATCCATGATATCTTTTTCTAACTCAACGATATCAAATAATTGACCTTCTTTAGGATCAATTCTCTTTTTAATATAATTGTCAGTTGTCCAACGATTATCTTCAACCGTAACTTTACCTACTCTACTTTCAACAAGTTCTATTCTTATATGGCCATTATCAACTGATTGTTCCGGCAAAAATGCTCTCGCCGTGACAAAACCTTTATTAGCATACAATTTATTAATTTCTTCAACAACAGCTTTAATATCAGACAAGTAAACATTTCTACCAATGATAGATTGAACAATATTGTTTACTTCAGTCTTAGAAAGTATTTCAGAAGGAGAAACTTCTACAGAACCTACATAAACACTTTGGTCATCTGCCTGATTAATTGTTCCTTGTAAATTAGGATTATAGTTATCATTAACTACATTTCCCTTATTTGCAGGATTTCCCTGTCTTCCGTAATTGGAATAATCTTTGTAGGTATCCTTAACGTCCTGTAAATAATGACGATACATTAAATCATCTTCATTATGCTTATAATTTAATCCACCTTGCATTTCTGCTTCGGATCTTAGCCCTGCCGGAACCGGCATCCCCGGATCGTAGGAATAAGCAGGAGTAATAGATGCAGGTATTGCAAATGCAACAAGGGTCCCTAATCCCAAAACTGCTTTAATAAACTTTGTACTTTTTGTTGTCTTTTTCATTACACACCTTCAATTTAGTAATTAATCTTTTGCTAATATCATTCTGTTACTTAATTAAGAAATAAAAACTGTTCTTATATTTTTGTTACGCTTTTTTTACAAAAATTCACATTATAGCAAATTTTTCCGTTTAGCTACTTATATTATATGGGATATTATATTTCTTGTAAAGTTGCTTATAAAAAGTTCACATTTTTGGATGAGAAATATTTTACAAATTCATCTAAATGGTGTAGAATATTATTGTTGATTATATCTTTTATTTAAGGAGGGAATTATGAATAAATATGTAAAAGCAATGACAATCGGGTGTGCAGCCTTTGTTATTGGCATGGGTGTAAATAATTTTGCAATGTCTGATGCTTTAGGCAACTGCAAAATTGCAGTTGTTGACGTTCAACAAGTTGTTGCAGCATCTTCACAAGTTAATGATTTAAAGAAAGAAAATCAGGAAAAAACAAACGAAATCATCAACTTTATCGAGAAAGCAAGAAAAGATGTTGCGGCTACATCGGATGCAGAAAAGAAAAAATCTTTAGAAGAAAAATATTCTAAAGAGCTCAATACAAAACGTGAAGCTTACGGTTTAGAATATAACAACAAAATGCTTAATATTCAGAACAATATTCTTAATGCTGTTGCTGAACAAGCAAGAGCTAACAACTATGATTTAGTTCTTGCAAAAGATGTTGTTTTATACGGCGGAGATGATATTACTGCTGCTTTAAAAACTAAAGTAGCATCTATTAAATCATCAACTCCTGCTAAAAAATCAACACCGGCTAAGAAAAAGAAATAATTGATATTATTATTTAGTAAAAAAGCTATCCCTAAACGGATAGCTTTTTTATTTTGCTTAAAATCTGAATATCTAAAAATACATAAGTATTTGTATTTCACAAAAGTTTACATAACGTTTTGCCGTAACATATTTTAATAAAAGGAGAAATTCTATGGCAAAAATAATTGAAGGTCAAAGAAGAATTGTAAAAATGTCAACAGATGATATTATAGCGGTTGTAAGACAATACCAGCAGCTTACACAGAAAGCCTGTTGTTATGAACACATACGGGAAATTTTAGATAATACAAATTTTTATCTACCAGAAGATAAATAACAAATATTTATGCCCAAGTCCAATTTTTACGGGAATTGGCAGTAAATACTAAATCTTCAAGTTTACCTTCAGGGTATGCTTCAATTTCATTTTGACCGGTACCATCATTATAATTTCCGGCACCACTGTTATCATAAAGTGTCCATATATGATTTATTATTGCATCTTTTTCTGAAGCACTTGCAACCGCAGTATCAATTTGTCTGTTTCCAAAGCTGTTTCCGCCTGCGTTATTGAATACATCACCTGCAATACTATCCATATAGTCAGCGTCAGCCTGATATGCGGCGTATTCGCCCCACATACAATTTGTAGCATACATCAAATTAGCTACAACCTGCATAAACTCGCTTAAATTTGCCGCACCGTTGGCACCGTTATATATATCGTTTATACTTTCATTTTTATGTGCTTGATAATAACTCCAATCAGATTCACTAATTGCACCTTTTGAGTGTAATTTTTCTATTTCGCTATATGCAAAATTCTTGAGAAGACAAGCATCGTCATCATCACCTGTATATTGAGAAGCAGTAGCATGAGTAAGTTCATGAACCATTACATCAACCGCTGCATACCAAGGATACCCATCTTGTATCAATGAAATATCAAGAGTTAATCCTAAATCAGCACCACCCTGATCTGTATCAGTGAACCACAATCCTATTTCGTAATGTTTTCCGTTTGCCTTTGGATGAGCAGATGAATCAACATTCCACGTCTTGTTAATAGGACTACCCAAACTTGCTACACTACAGCTTGAACTGTACGCACCCTGAGTAATAACTCCTGAGGTTGCCCCGCCATTCAAATCTGCTATAACAATCTGGCCTACTTTAGCAACTGCTGAAGAATTTGCGGTATCTCTTTCTCCAGAAAGTCTATTTAGAGCTGCTAATTGTTTTGTTAAACCTGCAGCAGTCAGATAATCTTTTGTCTTATCTATTATAAATTCAAGTCTTTTTTGGTTACTAAGACTCTTATATTGAGTTTGAATTTCTTCCGTATATTGATTAATTTTGTTTAAGAAAGCTGAAGGATCTTCACCCAATTCATCACCAAAACCAAGAGTCTTGAATAAATTATCAATTTCTTCAAATGAAATTACTTCGTTACCATCTTTATTAAAGTGAGTTGTATTATCAAATATACGATTTAATGCACCAAAGAAACATTCATTATCCGCTTCAGCCAATTCATTCTGAGTCAATTTAATTAATTGAGCTCTTGTAATACCGGTAGATTTTGTAACTTGCCCACCCGTCAAAGTTGACAAGAATTCAAACATTGTTTCTGCATTATAAAAACTATTATATTTTTCAGTGATAAACGATTTA
>Ga0247611_10004126_pt1 | contig 20514 bp, 18 predicted proteins | sample 177DNAGHGhighgp2_FD_192422 | JGI IMG/M metagenome (GOLD analysis project Ga0247611, IMG submission 192422) | Sheep rumen microbial communities from Palmerston North, Manawatu-Wanganui, New Zealand - 1770 DNA GHGhigh gp2 | ecosystem: Host-associated > Mammals > Digestive system > Stomach > Rumen...
GAAGTCAAGTGGCTCATTTGAAAGAATTGGTTGATATTCTGGTCCTACTTGAACAGCCTTACCAGTAACCTTATCCTTTAATAATTCATCCTTACCACCGTTGATAGCGTATAGTAAGCACTTAGCTAAGTTAGCACGAGCACCGAAGAATTGCATATCCTTACCTTCTCTCATAGAAGATACACAGCAAGCGATACAGTAGTCATCACCCATCATTGGACGCATTAATTCATCTGATTCATATTGAATTGATGAAGTAGTGATTGAAATGTGAGCACAATACTTCTTGAACTCAGCAGGTAATCTCTTTGACCATAAAACTGTTAGGTTTGGTTCTGGAGCTGGTCCTAAGTTCTCTAATGTGTGTAGAACACGGAATGAGTTCTTAGTTACTAATGATCTACCATCAGTACCCATACCTCCGATTGACTCAGTTACCCAAGTTGGGTCTCCTGAGAATAATTCATTGTATGATTGAATACGTGCGAAACGAACCATACGTAATTTCATAATGAAGTGGTCCATTAACTCTTGAGCTTCAGACTCAGTTAAGATACCTCTCTTTAAGTCTCTTTCAATATAAATGTCAAGGAATGTAGAGTTTCTACCAATTGACATAGCTGCACCATTTTGGTCCTTAACAGCACCAAGGTAACCAAAGTATAATGCTTGAATAGCTTCCTTAGCATTAGTAGCTGGTTCTGAAATGTCGCAACCATAGCTTTGAGCCATAGCCATTAAAGCCTTTAAAGCTTTAATTTGTTCAGCGATTTCTTCTCTGTCTCTAATCTTAGATTCAGTCATTTCACCAACTAATAAAGACTTGTCAAATTCCTTTTGCTTAATTAAGTAGTTTACACCATAAAGTGCTACTCTACGGTAGTCACCAACGATACGACCACGACCATAAGTGTCAGGTAAACCTGTTAAAATGTGAGCTGTACGACAAGCACGCATTTCAGGAGTATATGCATCAAATACACCGTCGTTGTGAGTCTTACGATACTTTAAGAAGAAATTCTTAATAGTTTCATCAACTACGTAACCATATTGCTCTGCAGCTTGGCATGCCATACGAATACCACCATTTGGCATAAATGCTCTCTTTAATGGTTTATCAGTTTGTAAACCAACGATCTTTTCAAGGTCCTTGTCAATATAACCTGGCTTATGAGAATTAACTTGTGAAGGATTGTCGATATCACAATCAAGAACTCCACCCTTCTCACGTTCTTGCTTCATTAAGTCAAGAACTTCGTTCCATAACTTAGTTGTAGCTTCTGTTGGTCCTGCTAAGAAACTTGCATCACCATCATAAGGTGTATAGTTTCTTTGGATAAAGTCTCTAACATTAATTTCGTTAGACCACTTACCTGGGACGAAATCTTCCCATGCTTTGTTCATAAAATAATACCTCTTTCTTCTTTTATAAATCACGTTGACATAACGACGTGGTGTTATAAATTTATTCTTTTATAAATCTGGTGATTAACTCACCACGACATATTATAGAATATTGAACATACTTTTTCAAGTATTATAATTTATCAATATTTTTTATTTTAATAAAGTCTCTAGTTTATCGTCTAACCATACTTCAAGAATTTCTTCTGGTTGGAAGCCAACAACCCTTTCAACTACTTTTCCATCTTTAGTTATTAGGATAGTTGGAGCTTGTCTAACTTCAAAACGTTGGATTAAATCTACTGTTGTAGGGTCAGCTTCAATGTGAACTAATTTTACATCTTTTCTAGGGCTAACTAGACGATCTAAAATTGGCATTAAAGTTAAGCAATTAGCACAAGATTCACCGCTTACCTCAACAACACATACACCTTTTAATATTTCATCAATATCTTTCTTATTAAATGAATTAACTGTTAACATTATTTATTACCTCTTAAAATATCTTTTGCAAGTTGAACCTGTTCCTTAGTTGGAGGTTCAACACCTTCTAATCTATAAGCGATTCCTAGCTTTTCATATTTTACTTTACCTAATGTGTGATAAGGTAATACTTCGACCTTATCAACAGTCTTTAATGTGTCAATGAAAGCTTTTAAATCTCTTAATTCTTGTTCATCAGTTGTAATACCAGGAACTAATACGTGTCTAATCCACATATGTACATTATGATCACTTAACCATTTAGCAAATGCTAAAGTGTGTTCATTAGGTACACCAGTTAATTCCTTATGTTGGTCTGAATAAATTTGCTTAATATCAAGTAAAAATAAATCAGCATATTTAATTAACTCTTCATGTTTTTTAACACTTTCTTCATCATCAGGATTAAAAATCCAACCTGAAGTATCAACAGCAGTATGAATTCCATTATCATGGAACTTTTTTAACAACTCAATTGCAAAATCCATTTGCATTAGAGGTTCTCCACCTGTAATAGTAATTCCACCATCTTCACCCCAATAATTTTTGTAGCGAAGTGCTTGGCTATAAATTTGATCAACAGTATACTCATCAGCGCCAATTTGACTCCAAGTATCAGGATTATGACAATACTTGCATCTTAATGGGCACCCTTTAAAAAATATAACGAATCTAATACCTGGTCCATCAACTGTACCAAATGATTCAAATGAATGAATTTTACCAATCATCTTAAGTACCTAGTCTTTCTTAAAATAATATAAATAATTATTCTCAAATTTTGTCTCAATTATACCTTTATTAAATAGATATGCTAAATATGAACGTATTGTAGAAGTTATTAATAAGAACTTATTATAACTAATTTTAATTTGATAATGATCAAATACTTCTTTTACAATTTGTTCACAAGTCTTTTGAACAGTTAAAATATTTAAAATAACATTAATTATTTCTTCTATCTTTTGTTCATTAATCTTACATAGTGGCAAAATATTTCTTGTAACTTCACTATGGCTTGGCACAACAATCTCGCCATCTAAGCCTTCAATCTTATGTAATGAATTTAAATATCCATCAACATCATAAATCAATAAGATATGTTCTTTATAAATAGTATCTTTATTTCCGATTGCATCTGCAACAAAATAAACACCATCACTTGTTTTATAACCAACCATATCATAATGATGTCCTGGTAATCTAAAAGATTCAATACCACTAGGGAGCTTAGATAAATGCAAAATATCTTTTTGCTCATCAATATGCATTAGTGGTGTATCAAATTGATCTAATGGATAGCCACCATATAAGAAACCTATATCTAGCTTATCGTCTCTTGCAAATGCTCTTTCAATCTGAGACGTAATCATTTGAGCAGATGTAAGATTCATTAAATATTTATTAGCACCTATATGGTCAGCATGACTATGAGTGTTAATAATATATTTTAAATTGAAATGATTTTCTTTAAGAATTTCAAAAATTCTAGGTCCTACTTTTGCAAATCCTGTATCTATTAATGCGCAGTCTAAATTCTCATTTAATACATATAATCCAATATTAGTACTACCATCAATATAATAAGTATTACCTTTAAGTTTATGAAGTTCCATCAAATCACCTCAAAATCCGGGATATCTCCCGAGTTATAATTATATACTAAAATGACATATATTTAAAGAAAATAACTCAAAAGAGCGTTTTCAAAGCAAAAAAAAGAAATGATATATAGTAAAAAATATCATTTCTAAGTTAAATTAATTTCTTTCAAGTACTCTCATTTTCGCACTATGAGATCTATTATTATTTTCTAATTCGTCTTGACTTGGCAAAACAGCCTGACGAGTTATTAAACTAAAATCAGCTACTTTATCTTTTGTTGCCATAGGTACTCCAAATGGAATATCTAATGTAGATTTTTCTTTAAATGTGTGTTTACAAATCTTATCTTCTAAAGATTGGAATGTAATAACTACAGCTCTTCCACCTTTATTTAGCATAGATAGTGCGTCATTTAATGAAACTTCAAAGACTTGAAGTTCATCATTAACAGCCACACGTAATGCTTGGAACACTTGCTTAGCAGGATGTCCTTTTTGTCTTAAAACTTTTGGTGGTAAAGCGCTCTTAATTATATCTACAAGTTCAAATGTGGTATTAATAGTTTTAGTTTTACGAGCTTTTTCTATTGCAAAAGCAATTTGTTTAGAAAATTTTTCTTCACCGTATTTATAAAAGATAGTGATTAAATCATTAACTGACCATTCATTAATAATAGTTTTAGCATTTAATTCTTGGTCTCTATTCATTCTCATATCTAGTGGTGCATCAAATCTATAAGAAAAACCACGCTCAGCATCATCAAATTGGAAACTTGAAACACCTAAATCATATAAAACTCCATCAATATGAGTAACACCTAATTTATTTAATTCTGACTTTATATTCTTAAAATTAGATTTAATAATCGTATAATTACTACCAACTTTATCTAAAACTTCGCGAGCTCTTGTAATAGCGTAATCATCTTGATCAAAAGAATATAAATGACCATCTTTTAATTTAGATAAAATAAGTGATGAATGACCCCCACCACCTAAAGTCATATCAACATAAATACCATTAGGTTTAATATTTAAAGCTTCAACAGCTTCATTTTTTAATACAGTAATATGTTCTAACATGATAACCTCCATAAATAGAAAATAGATGCTCAAAAGCATCTATTTCTATAAACTATTCAGATTCTTTAGTATTCTTAATAGTTAATACTTGCTTACCCTTGTAGAAACCACAGTTTGTGCAAGCACGGTGAGCTAATGTTAATTCACCACAGTTAGGACATACGATCATACCTGGAACATTTAAAGCTAAGTGAGAACGTCTCATTCTCTTCTTCATCTTTGATGTACGACGTTGTGGAACGATTGCCATAAAAACACCTCCTACTTATTTTAAAAGATCTGCTAAGCTACTAAAAGCTGGATTGATTTTATCGTCATCATCTTCTTCAATATCATCTTCAAACTCTTCACCATCTAAATAGACAGTCATAGGTTTATTACATAATATTTCAGTTAAGATAGCTTCACGAGTATCAATTGTACCATTTTCAATAACAATCGCATCACTATTTTCTGATTGTTCAGCACTTGAAATATATTCAAATTGAGCATCAGTATCTACCACATAGGGAACTTTCTTTAAAGATATGCAGCTTTCAAGTGTTAAAGAAATATTAATATGTGCCTTAACAAGATAGATATCTCCATGTTGTTCAAGAGTTTCTTTGACATTTGCAATTCCTGAATCAAGAATATCTTCAAAGCCATTTAATTCTTCCTTGAAATCAAATGTCTCATCTACAGTTAAAGGTAATTTAGTTTTCTTTAATTGAAGTAATGTATATTTCATTAAAATCACCCTAGCATATCGATTATACTATTTTTAGACATGATAGTCAACATAAAAATAATCTCAAGTTCGATTTTTATTACTTGTTATTTTTAATATTTAATTAGCCAAATATAACGCTATATTTAGTAAAAAAACATGTCTATTTTAAAAAAATAATAATTATAATATAATCTATATAAGAGGTATATCATGGTTAAGATTGGTTTAATAGCTGAATATAATCCATTACATAATGGACATAAATATCATTTCAACAAAATAAAAGAACTATATAAAGATAGTATTGTAATTACAATTTTATCTAGTGAATTTAGTCAAAGAGGAAATTTATGCGTATTTAATAAATTTATCAGAACTCGTCATTCTCTACTTTTAGGTTCTGATTTAGTTTTATCTAATCCAATATATTATTCAATGAATAATGCATCTACATTTGCATATTCTAATATCTTTTTCTTAAACAAATGTAAAGTAGATATAATAGTTGCAGGATCAGAATCAGCTGATACTAAACAATTAGATGAAATTTTCAATTTAGAAAATAGTCAAGAATTTAAAAATAAATTAAATGAGAATCTATCTTTAGGCTATTCATTTAAACTAGCCTATACAAAATCTTTAGAGTTTTTTAATATAAGTATTAAATCAAATGATTTACTAAATTATTTCTATTATAAAGCTATAAAGGAAATTAATCCAAAGATTAAATTAGTATTAATAAAGAGAATTAATAATGATTACCGTGATGAAAATGTAAATTCTTCTTCTATTCAAAGTGCTACATCAATTAGAAAATTAGAAAATATTTCTAAATATGTACCCGAATTTGTAAATAATGATTTTACTAAATATAATTTTAGAGATATAAATAAATTAAATGATTTAATTAAATATTCATTTATTAATCCTAGCAATTTAGTTCGTGAAGATAGTGAAGGATTATCTAATAGATTTAAAAATATTTCATTTGAAAATTATTCCTTCTTATTAGAAATTACAAAAACTAAACGCTATAGTGAATCTAAATTAAATAGATATATAATATCTAACCTTTTAGATATTAAATCAAATGACATAAACTATGAAAATTATATAAGAGTATTAGGATTTAATGAAAAAGGAAAAAAATTATTAAATGATATTAAAAAGGATGTAGTCGTTTATACAAATATTAAAGAAGGAATAAATGAAGCTTTTGATTTAGAAATAAAAGCCGATAAAATTCTTGATATAGTTTATAAAGAAAATTTATTAATACAAGATTTAAAGGGACCAATTAAAATGTAGCAGCGCTACATTTTTTTCTTAATTTGCATTATACCTATAAAAGTGTTATAATGACTAACCGTAAAACTTAATAATATAGAAAAAAGGTGATTTTTTATGATTTTAGGAATTGAAACATATCAAGTTTTACTTCCTCTAGCACTTATATTAGCATTAGCTAAGATGTTTGGTGTTATTTCTAAAAGAATCGGTCTACCACAAGTAGTAGGTATGCTTGCAGTAGGTATTATTCTTGGACTACTTAGAAAAATCCCATTCGTTTCTGAACAGCTAATAACAAATGATGGAGTTGAAGGTATTTCATTCATTGCTGAAATTGGTGTTATTTTGATTATGTATAGTGCAGGTTTATCAACTGACGTTAAGCAAATTAAAGCTTCAGGAAAATCTGCGATTGCTATAACAAGTTTAGGTGTAATCGTACCATTATTATTTGGATTCTTAGTTGCAGGATTCTTCCAAGGTTTTAGTGGTGAAGTAGTATTTGCTGGTAAGACTGTAAACAAAGTTTATTCAAATTTATTCTATGGTGTAATTCTTACAGCTACAAGCGTATCTGTAACAATTCAAACCTTAAAGGAACTTGGAAAATTAAATTCTAAGGTTGGTACTTGTGTAGTTTCTGCAGCAATCATCGATGATGTTATTGGTGTAGTTGTATTATCAGTTGTATTATCAATTGCAAATGGTTCTACAGCAGAAATTGGATTTGTTATCTTAAAGACAATCGGATTCTTTGTTTGTTCAATTTTAGTTGGAATATTAATGCGTTTATTATTCAAACATCTTGAGGCTAAATATCCTCATCATAGACGTTTACCTATTTATGGACTTGCATTCTGTTTCTTCTTATCTTTCATTTCAGAAAGAGCATTCGGAATTGCAGATATTACAGGTGCATATGTTGCAGGTTTGATTCTTGCAGGTAGAACATCTACTTCTTATCTTGAAAGACGTACAGATATTGCATCATACATTATCTTTACTCCTGTATTCTTCGCAAAGATTGGTATCACAACAGAATGGAAACCAATTGATCCTCAATTCTTAGGATTTGGTATTGCATTCATACTTGCTGGTATTCTAGGTAAATTATTTGGATGTGGTCTTGGTGCAAAAGTTACAGGTCTATCATTAAAAGATTCTTATAGATCTGGTGTTGGTATGATGTGTAGAGCTGAAGTTTGTTTAATTTGTGCTCAAAAAGGTATTGATGCAGGATTAATCAATCCAAACATTCAAATATTTATTATTATATTAATTATTTTAACTTCATTCGCAGTACCTCTATTATTAAAATTATCATATAAGAATGATAAAGATGATTCAAATGATAATGATACTAAGAGCCAAATTATTGAAGATGGTGAAACATTTGTTAAAAATGTAAATGAAGCTGAAGTTGAAATACCAAGAGTTGGTACTAACTTAGGTGATTTATAGTTTAGAAAAAGGCATACTTAAAAATATGCCTTTTTTTAATGCTTGAATATATTAAAAATTCCATAAGTTTAAACTCATGGAATTATAACTTTAAATTTCTTTGTACATTTCACTTTTTTCTTGATTTAATAATAAATTATCTCTATTAGATTTAATGAAACTAAATATTTCTAATAAGATTACAATTATAAAATATAAGAAATAGAAATAAAATCTAAAATCAATTTGTCCTACAACTAAATGTTTTACTACTATAATAGAAATAATTAAAACTATTATAGAGATTGAATTAAACACTATATTTAGAATAAAAGATAATTTTCTCTTCAATAATAGTGAAGATAAGAATGTTAAAAATGGTAATAGAACTAATGATAATATAAATGGATAATTATTATGTTCATTACTATCAAATGTATAATATGCAAGAGAATATATATTATATGAACCATCACCTAAATCCTTATAATATAATCCAAGTCTTATATATAATAAGATAGAAATTATAAATGAAGCGAATGATAATAAAACATGGCTGTTAAGGAAATTATCTAGTTTAGAAGACTTGCTAACATTTAATTCTAATGCTTCTACTACTCTTTCATTCTTTTCGATAGCCTTAAATACAGGAACACCTATTAAAGAAACAACTACAAATTCTCCTGCAAATACTTCAATTGCACCAATATAGAAAGGAACTTGATAAGCAAATTGTAATTCAAGACCTATTACAATGGCATTTACAATTGATGGAATTAAACTTGCAAGATACTTATTCTTCTTAATAAATATCATTGGAATACATGATAATAAAGTAGCTAGTGTACCAAAAATAATATCAATTAAACCCATTGGACTTGCAATATTTGCAAGTAAACATCCTACAGTTAAACTTATAGAATACAAAGGATTATAACAAACTAGAATCATTAAGAATTCTGATAATCTAAATTGTATTGCACCATAGCTTAAAGGATATAATGAAATAGTTAAAGCTACATATATAGCTGCAACTACTGCTAATTTGACAATAGTACGTAATTTTTTATTCATAATTAATATCTCCTAAATAAATTAATAGAATTAATACATTAACTATCATAAGATAAAGAAAAAAAATGTCAAGTTGAAATATTAATATAAATCAATTATAATCAATTGAGGAATTTTATTATGAAAGAGATTTATCCATTAATTAGAGATGTATATTATAAAAGAAGCGATACACCATTTTATAAAAGACAAGCATGTAGAGCCTTCTTATTTAAAGATAATAAATTTTGTTTACTTCATATTGTTGGAGAAGATAAATTTGGCAAAAGAGACCATTATGAAACTCCAGGAGGTGGAGTTGAAAATGGTGAAGATAATATAACTACACTTAAAAGAGAAATATTAGAAGAAACAGGTTATACTATTAAAAATATACAAGAAATAGGCTATATTTCAATTGAATATGCCTTGCTAAATAGAATTGATGTTGAAAACTATTATTATTGTGAATGTGATACATTAAACGAAAGACATCTTCTAGATTATGAAAAAGAATTAAAATTCGATCAAACATGGTTTTCAGTTGATGAAGCTCTTGAAATGTATAAAACTAAAAAATGCGTTAAATGTGGTCAAATGATACATGAAAGAGAATATAACGCATTATTATATCTAAAAAAATTATTTGAATCAGATTCAATTAAAAAATAAGATTAAATATAGTCATAATAAGGCTATACTTAATCTTATTTTTTTAGTTATCGCTTCTATTATATCCGTTCTTCATCTTATTAGATGCTTGATATAAGACATCATTTAAAGTCTTTATAGATTCTTTATTTAACATTTGTGCTAATTCTTCATTAGCTTTTACTAAAATTGACTTATCTTTTGACTTTATAAATAAATCATCATATTTATTTAATATTTGATGAGCATTAGTCATTGTCTTATTTTGATATCTTTCAATAAAAATTGAACAAGGTCCAAAATGTGCATCAGCTAATGCGCCAATAAGTCTACTTTGCCAATATAAATTAGATGTATCACAATCTAGTGTAACATTTGAAATATATTTAGGTAATTTATTAACATTTGTATAAATAGGCATACAAGTGTTAAATGCATTAGAGCCATATGTAATCCACTCTATTGCTTGAATTTCTTGAGGTAAATATCCTCTAATTTGGCAAATTGAAGTTACACCTGTTCTATTAATACCAATTGGTCTATAAATACCTCTCTTTAATGTATCATATTTTAAATATGGATTATAATCAGTATCTTGATAATAAGAAGATAAAATATATTTAACATCTTCTACAGTTATCTTTCTATCAGGTACAAATGACCAAGGAATATTATTTGAAATTGGAGTATATTTAGCATTAGGTCCATCAAAATTAATACTATTTCTATTAAAATATCTAGCCATATACCAAGCACGAGGTGTGTTATATATATGATCACTATCAGCATCTGAACCAAATGCTAGACGAGGATTAAAATCAGAACCTAGATTTAAGTCTAAATGATTTTTTTTAACAAAATCTAATAAATCCTTAGAACACATATTATTTTCTTGTTTACCATATGCATCTTCAAAATCAAATTTATCTAAACCAAATTGGTTAGGCATAATTACATATTCATTATCATCAACTTTTCTTGCAATCCAATGATGTCCTCCAATTGATTCAAGCCACCATACTTCATCCTTATCATTAAATGCTATACCATTAGATTCATATGTACCATATTTTTCAAGTAATGAACCTAATCTAATAACACCTTCACGTGCAGACTTAATATAAGGTAATACAAGAACAACTATATCTTCTTCTCCAATACCTCCAATTTTATCTTTTTCACCTTTCTTATTAGCTTTTTCATAATAAACTAAAGGATCAGCACCTAAAACTCTTGGATTTGAAGTAATAGTTTCTGTTGCAGTCATACCAACATTTAATTCATTAATTCCTGTTGCAGCCCAAATACCATTCTTATTATCAACACTAGGGCTAGCTGTATAAGATAATGGATTTTCTGGTAAATCTATTTCTAAATGTGAAATTTTACTTTTATATTTTAAACCTTGAGTTTTTTTATCAACTACAATTGTTTTCTTAACATCAAAATGTCCATCATCAGTTCTAGCAATCATTGTAGAACCATCATATGAAGCATTCTTTCCTACTAACAAAGTTGTACAAGCCATAATCTAAAACCTTCTTTCTAAATTTATTATAATTAATTTTATTTTAATAACAAGTAATATACAATTATAAACAAAAAAACTACATCAAAATGATGTAGTAATAATTCAAAAAAGAATTCGTTATATAGTTTACAAGAATTAGTATACTCTCCGCCTTTTTTGGAGTTTCTGCACCAAAATAAGCATCTTAGGAATATCTATGTTCATTAATATAGCCTTCACTTTTAAAATTAGTGTGACGTTACTGACATTTCATAAATCCACAACATCCTATTTCTGACATTTTTGCAAAGCCCATTGATTTATAAAAGCCCACAGTTTTAGCTGTATTATCAGTCACGAGCTCTATCTGTCGCACATTAGGATAGCGATTCAATACTTCCTTAAGCAAAGCAGTTCCGATTCCCTGTCTTTGCTTGTCGGGAAAAACAAGTATATCTTGTACAAAAACTATTGTTGCTCCATCACCTACAGTTCTAATAATTCCAAGAAGTTCTTCTCCATCATATGCTGCCAATACCAACATAGAATTTTTGAACCCATCTCGTAAAGCTGGCATATTATTCGTGTAAGCAATCCAACCAACTGCATTATAAAGGCGAAATATTTCTTCCTCGTTATAATTCGTATATTTTCTAATTTCCATTTCTTTACTCCTTATCCTCAATCTGCAAAATATTAGCCAATTCCTGCATTTACAAGATATATTGTATTTAGCGTATTAGAATGTATTTTTGAATCTATTGAAAAAAGATACAGATATACTTTTTACTTTATTTCCTTAACGTTTATAGGTATAGTTTGATTTTTACCATCACCACATTTAAAATAAACATTAGTATTTCCGTTCTTTAAGCCTTTAATTGTACATAAATATTTTCCATCAAATTTCTTAGTAGATACAATTTCTACTATTTTTTCATCTTCTACTTCCCAAAAAACCAATTGATCTGTTGGAAGTTTTGGACTAATAATTGCTTCTAGTATTATAGTTTTATTTATTTCAATTTCACAAGATTTATAGTTTATTGTTACTGAATCAATTGGAATATATTTCTTGCTCTTTATATAATGATAAAGCTTCCAACCTGGATTAACTTTTCCTTTTGCAGTAACAACAGTTTTTTCTAATGTATCTCTATAACTATCAAGTAATGAGGATGTTATTTTTTCACTTGTAGAAAACAAACTGATTTCGTAAAATGAATATTCAGTAAAATCATGTTTTTCATTATCAAAGATGAAATACACAGGCTTATCGTCAATTATTAAACCATTTAGCAAATAAACCTTAATATGATCGTTTCTTTTATGGACTTCAGCCTTAAAAACTTCCCCACGAACATAATATTCGTATTCATAATCATAAACTTCTTCAAAAATAGAATCTTTTAAATCCATTTTCGAAGGCTTACTGAAATAGTCAAATTTATTATTATTTTTTAAAATTAATGTTTGAGTTTCATTGGACATAGAGTTTTTAAAACTAGAGCATTCTATTAATTGGTCAGTGTAAGATGCTTTATTGCAACCAACCACAGTAAAACAAAATATTATGCTCAATAAACAGAAAAATAGTTTTTTCATACCACATTCACCTCCAAAAAAAATTAATATTATATTTAATTATAAAATAAAATATTAAAATAATCAATAAATCCAGGTAATTAGAGAGCTTTCGTGGTTTTACAAGTACTTTCGTGTTAATACACAATTGATGCTAATTTTAAGCCAATAAAAAACGGACATCTTCACTAATACAGAAATTGAAACCTAGCAAAAATGCCCTAAAAATAAAAAAACCATAATTTAATCAATTATGGTAAATATCTTTCTAATGGTGCGGGTAACAGGAATCGAACCTGCACTCCTGGGAACGAGATTCTAAGTCTCGCGCGTCTGCCAGTTCCGCCATACCCGCATATTTATTAGCATTTATTAAATGCACTAGTATTATATAAAATTAGGTGCCTAATGTCAACAATAATTTTTTATATTTTCATATTTTTTAGTAAAAAAAGCTCAAATAAATGAGCTTTTTAAACTAATTTAAAAAATACTTTATTTTTTGATAAATTGATTTAAATTTTCATCATAAATATAACCAATTTTATCTAATTTAGATTTAATACTATCTATATCTTCATCTAAATCATCACATAAAGATTCTAAAGAATCATAAAAATCCCTAAGCTTAGTATTAATAACACTTAATAAAACAAATTCATCATTTGGTAACATTATTCAATTACCTCATTAGTTAGAACATTTACTAATTTTCTAACTTGAACTTTATATTGTCCTTCTTTAATCGCAATACCCATTGAGGCATATAATTCATCAGAAGGGATTAATCCAATATGAGTTGTGGCAGGAATAACAGAAAGTCTTTTAGCTTCTTCTTTTAATTTATTAATTCTCCAATCAGCAATATAGCCTTCCTTAGGTAAAATTGTAACAGATGCAGCTACTAAATAATTTTTACCATCCTTCTCTAATATGGCATTTGCAAAATCAACTAAATTTCCTGATATAGATTTAACACTAAATCCATATTTTTGAATTTCTTGACTAAATGCGTTCATTCCAAATCTATATAATTCATTATTAGTTAAAACTTTATCGTTAGTAATACCACCAACAACTACATCAGATAATTTATTTTGTAATGCATAAATAACACCTAAATGTTCACTAAATACCCAAAGTTTTGTAAAATCTACATCATAATTAGTTTTTACATATTCTTCAACTGCAGACTCGAATGGATCCATTAAATCAATAACTCTATCTTCAATATGCTTAGGAAGATCAAATGTAATACCTTCCTCAACTTCTTGAGGTACAATCCATACAGCCTTTTCTTCAGGTCTGATATTACCAAGAACAGTAATTTCCATAGCCTTACCAAATAAATAAGATGAAGCTTCAATAGCCCAAACCATTCTCTTATCTTCATCAACATGCTTAAAATATTCTAAAAAAGTTGGAATAACTCTATTATAAATTTCAAATTGTTCTTTTGAAACACCTCTAGTCTTAGAAGGATTACATAATAGATCTAAAAATTCCTCTTTTAATTCCATAATAAATACGCTCCTTTTTATATACACTTATAAGTATATCATATTTTTAAAAATTTAAAATTTATTTTTATAAAGAATAAAACGGTAGCATTTAAGCTACCGTTTTACCTCCTGCTTTTCAGCAGAAATGAGAAAGTATTTGTTTAAAAAGGGAAAGTATATTGTAGTCAAATCTCTTTGACCAACTATAGTATACTCGATTATTTAATTTTTTGCAAGTGTTTTTTCGACACTTTTTGCTAAAATTTGTCATAAATCTTAAAAAACGCTTTAGGTAAAGGATTTATTTTTTAAAAAAAATTAAAAGTGTATCAAAAATTTGATACACTTGAATATTCAGGGTACCCAGGCAAATAAATTTCGTCTGGGTGATTAAAAGGGGGTTTTGTGAATTGTTTATTCACAATTTTTTTGGGATAGGGATGTCAACTCTCGTTGACATATATATATTATCATTTTCGAACCTTTAAGTCAAACATTTTTTTTGATATTTTTTAATTTTTTTCATGCTCTACAAAATTAAATTTTTATCGACAAAATAAGACCTGATTTTTTTAAAAAACCTTCAGATAATTAATATCTAAAGGTCATATTTATTAAATAAATTTAAGCAAATCAAATATTTTTAGATTTGAATTATTAGTTTTTATAATTAAGATATTTTTTCCTAAATTATTAAATTCATATAATTTAAACAATTCTTTATTTTCTATTAATCTAGGATTATATAATTTATTGTTTAAATATACTTCTACACCTTCTAAATTATTTAGGCCAATACAAATTGAATCATCGAATTCATATTTTAAATATGAGGATTCAGCTAAATCATATACAAATCCATATGGAGATTTTTCATAAGATATATCAACATTTCCATAATATGAGATATCAGATATCTTTAATGATTTATAACTTGTCATAAATTCCATATTTGATAAGGCTAAATATTGTCCATCAGTCTTTGTAATATGTAATTTAATTGATGATGTAGATATAATTTCATCAAATGCTAGAACTAATTCATTTTTCGTAATAGGAACATTATTATATGATTTATATAAAACATAATCATTATCTTTTTTTAAATATAAATCAAATGATACAGGAATTTGATAAGGCATTCCATTAGTCCTACCATATATTTTTATTGTAGTAAATGAGAATGGTTTTGTAGAATCAATTATTAAATCTACAAAATTTGTTTCACTAATAATGATATTTCTTTGTGAATGTGCATATGTACTTGAATCATTATCTAATACTTTTTCAAGTCCAAAACTTTGATTATTATCCCAAGGAACAAAATTAGGTGAAGATAATGTTAATTTATTAGAATCAACTTTATCATCATAATCATTTAATTCAACTACATTGTTTCTCAATTCAAAATTTGATAAATCTTGATTAAAGTCTGAATTATTAGATCTAAAATATTCATCCGGATATCTAATGACATTAGTTAAATCATTTGGTAATGCTAAACCAATTTCAAGTGAAGCATTATTAGATGTAGGTAATAAATAAAGCTTGAAATATAATTCATCACCCTTTTTAAGACTTATCAGTTTATTAGCTTTAGCATTTAATTGATATAATGATTGATTAATATCAATTTCACCAAATAATTCATAATTATCTTGATTATTTATTGAAACAAATAATTTAGATGAACCTCTTCCGCCCTTGTAACAAACTTGATAATTTCCATCTTCGTTTATTATAAATTTACCTTCTTCACAAACTATTGTATTTACTTTAGCATTAGTAACATTTTGATTACTTTGATATGTTGTCTTAATTGAATTATAACCTGTGAAATTATTTTCAATAGCTTCACCGATATTTGCATATGGAATCTCATTATATTCATATGTTGTTAAATTTAATCCTTGATTAATTGGGTTTAAATCATAAGTAATATTTATAATCTGTTCGAAATCACCTTTACTAATCTTAACTTTAACAACAAATGAATCGATTATATCTTTATCAGTAACGTACTTATATATGTTATTTGATAAATGGATTAAATTACCATATAGAGGAGAACCAATTTCAAGAATATCTATATTATAGTCATCTAATGTAACTATATCTTTATCAAAATCAATTATTAGACCTGAATTGCATAAATAAGGAAGAGCATGATTTGATTCATTATTTATATCAGTATAATTAAAACTAGATGAATAATAAGATCCAATTGGAACATAAGTCTTATAATTATATTTTTTCATTTCTAAAACTAAATTTGAATCAACATCTAAGTGCCATAATTCTTTGAAGAAAAATTCAAAATCATAATGAAGAACTTCAGTTAAAGCTTTATAGAATGCATCTACTGTTGTTACTCCATTTTGATATTTAAATACTTCAAGCATTAATTGTGGTCCAAAGTTTTCAATTAATATTGCATAACCTCTTTCAGTATTTAATTTGATTAATTCACCACTTTGAGGATCTATATAATTTCTATATTGATTATAATATTTAATACCTTCATTACTATCAAGACCAATTCCATGAGAAATATTATTATAATTTCTATATTCAGTAATTCTTGTAAACATTATATATTCAATAAAATTCATTACATTATTACTTACTTCATTAGAATTGCCGTTACATCCAATTTTTTGAAAATGGTGATTAAATTCATGAATTGAACCCCAACCACCTACCTCCATAAATGATTCATAATTGATTGTGCCTGGCATCCAGCTTACAGGAAGGACAGCATAATCAGCTCCTACATAAGCTAGTGCAGCTGCACCACCTCCTACAAATGTATCATACATCATTGTTATAAATGCATTTGAATTCATTCCATGAGGTACGGATCTTGATACACTATTAAAGTTTTGCCATAGCCTCATAGTATTTTTTAAATTTTTATAATCAAAAGTGTCTTGGCCATTAGTATAAGTATTATATCGAGGACCAGTAAATCTCAAAGACTTATCATAAATTTCAAAATCCAAAAATGGCGCTGATGTCTTCATTAATCTATTGAATTCTTCTTCACTTGTAAGCCCGTCAATATAATGTAAATATTCAACTGCACCACTTATTGTTACTTTAAATGATGTAGGTTTGTTTGTATATAGATAAATGGGACCACCTAGATATGAACCAACATATGAAGTGGTTTGAGTTACATTCATTTTATTAGCTAGATAAGGCATTCTATTATACACTGTAGTTACAGGAATTACATTTTCATTATTTCTTCCTGCAACTTCTCCCATAATAACAGTTAAGCCTCCAGTTTTAGCTAAATCTTCTTCACTTATTTCTATTTTTATAACTTCACCTGCAGGTGCATATAATCCTGTTAAATAATTACCTATTAATCTAGGTTCATTTACTATAATTCTCTTAGAAACTCTATTTTCATTATCATCTACGTCTCCCATATAAAGACCAACGGAAGATGAATGTTTATACAATTTCTTTGAAATACTTACGCCATTTAAATATAAATTACCATCTTTATCCATTGAATCATATGTATCTTGACTTGCAATAAGTGATAAATTTTCATTCTTAATTGCTTCATTATTTGAAGTATCTGTCAGTGAAGTTAAATATTTAGGATAATTTGATAATCCTTCATTTGATACAATAGGCTTTGTATATGAAACAGTTCCTAAATATTCAAAATCTTGTCCGACTCTAGATAATGGTTCTAGTGTATTTTCAAATTTTTGATATTTATCGAAAACACAAACATTTGAAAAATCACTAGGAGTATATAAATTATTACTATTGATAGCTCTAACTTTTATATTATATGTACCAATTTCTAATGAACTTAAATCAAATGTATTATCATATGTAGCATCAATGTATTCATCATTTGCGTATATTTGATACATATTAGCATTATTTACTTCAACTATAGTCAATATACCATTATTTATTGAAATTGATGGAGTTTCTAATTTTTTTAGATGAGAAGTTGAAATGCTAGTAGTGCTTGATTTGCTACTTGAGCTACTTCTAACAGGTTCACTTATAGATGTATCACTAACTTTTGAAGTAGTTGAATTAGTATCAATTTTCGCACATGAAAACAATATTACTGATGATAAAACTAAAAGGGAATATTTTAAATGTTTTCTCATAAAATCCTCCTAAAATAATTCCCTTTTAAAATTTATACTTTAAAATATTATTCATTAATATTTTCTTTATTGTCTATTTTTTCTTCAATATTTTCTTTATTTTTACCATTTTTAAAGAATAAGATAATAGTTATAACTGATGTAACTATTGTAATTGAATTAAAAATTGTTGGTGGATATAATTTATAGAATAGTGTATAAATTATCCATCCAATCGAATTAAAAATAATACCTATTTTAATAAAAAACTCCTGATATTTAGTACTATATTCTGAGATTATTAAAAATAATGTATATAATGCCGTAGCTAATATTGGTAAATAATCATACCAATTATTTTGATTTAATTTAAAATTCAATATTGTGCCAATAATACTACCTACTAATACAGCTAATAAAGATATTATAATTTTAATCCTTCTCTGATCTTTTTTTACAAATACTAATATTATATCCCTTATTAAACTTACAAGTTCTTGAACCAAGCCAGAATATGCCTTATTTATTATTTCAGCTATACTTGATAATATATGAGCAGTACTTTGAAGTAATAAAATTATATTCTTTTTCTTAAAAATAGAACTTGATGTGAAAGTCATATTACCAAGAAATGATAATATGTTTGCGATAATTAATCCTGCTTCTAACATCATATAAAAATCTTTTCCTTTAATTTTTCCCTAAATTATTGAAATACTTTTTTCTTAATTTAATTATAGCATAATTATATCTAAAGTCATTACTTTTCAAAAAAATTACAATTCAATAATAATAAAAAAAATAAGTTTTTATACTTAAGGTCGTTTTTTACATAAATAGGCAATATACGAAAATGGCCTCAACAGGCAAAAAAACCAGCAGCTATGCGATTAGTTACTGGATTTCTTTTTATATTAACTGGCAAACTCGGGTTATATCACTTGATCTCTAATTTACCAACTCTGTGCAAATTAAGAATAAATTTTAAAAGCATTTTATTATTTTTTATATTAAAGAACCTATAGTTTACTATAGACTCTAAATTTTAAATATAATTATTCTCTATCATATAAATCATCATAAAATTCTTTTTCATCACATTCAATTAATTTATAATTTTTATCTTTTAAATCATTTAATTTATTAACAAATCTATTTTTTGTTGTAAATCTTAAATAATCATTTTGATGCTTATAGTTATTATATAAAAAACCATTTGAAAATATAATTATATATTCCTTTAATTTATCATTAAATAATAATGCATATTGATTATTATTCATTTCATCATATTCACCTATTGGAGCATAAATACCTTTCCAATCATTATTATTTTTTAATATATAATCTAAATTGATAAAATAATCTTTATCGAACATAAAATCATCTTCTAAATATTCTTCATCAAAAAAAGACAAACCATCTAAATCCCATGATATTAATTCTTTTATAAAATACTCTAACTCATTTAGATTTTTATTTGCTGATATCTTACAACCACCTTCTATTATCCAATCATATAGACAACACCAATTAGCTAAAGTTTTATCATTCCATTCTTTATTAATATATTTATCAATAGCATTAATAATAGTATTAACATTATAATATTTATTAAATGAATCTACTGAATCGTATTTAATGGATGTTTGATCTATATCAATTTCTTCAGGTTTACATGTCAAATTACAAATTTTATCTATTAATTCTTTATCATACATAATAATCACTACCTATAATCATTAAAAAAGATAGTTTTACACTCTCTATTTTAAGCAATCTCATATTTGGGATCTGTTTTCTATTTTTTAACAAGCAAAGAAAAACTGTCTCAACATGAGTTTTCGAAACCCACAGGAAAGTTATCAACTATATCTTATATATAAGATATTTAATATTCAATTTGATATATTTATTATCATTATATTTTCTTAAAATCTAACTATATAAACATTATAAAATAAATTGGATAATAAATAATTTTATCTTCTTTTTTTGTTTCTCTTTCATTACTAAAAACATAACCCTTAGTCATTCTATAATTAGGATCTAATATTATTTTAGGTAATGC
>Ga0247611_10004127_pt1 | contig 20506 bp, 20 predicted proteins | sample 177DNAGHGhighgp2_FD_192422 | JGI IMG/M metagenome (GOLD analysis project Ga0247611, IMG submission 192422) | Sheep rumen microbial communities from Palmerston North, Manawatu-Wanganui, New Zealand - 1770 DNA GHGhigh gp2 | ecosystem: Host-associated > Mammals > Digestive system > Stomach > Rumen...
GTCCATGCGGTCCATGCCGACGTAAATAGGCGACTGGTCGCTGATGGTGCCGTCGGCGTTGAAGATGTCGATGGTCTCCAGATTGTGTGTCTTGCCCAGCATGTAGTCGTTGGTGTCGTGGGCAGGTGTCACCTTCAGACAGCCCGTACCAAACTCGATGTCGACGTAACGGTCCTCGATGACGGGGATGACGCGGTTGACCAGCGGCACGATGACTTTGTGACCCTTGAGCCACTGGTTCTTCGGGTCTTTGGGGTTGATACACATGGCGGTATCGCCCATGATGGTCTCAGGGCGCGTGGTGGCCACGACGGCGTAGTAACCGCGGTCGTCCTTATGTATGACGTTGCCTTCGGCTTCTAAAGATTCTATATTATCAAGTTTTTCCAGATCAGCCACATAATATTTAAGGTGGTACAGGTGGCTCTGCTCCTCACGGTAGATAACCTCCTCGGTAGAGAGGGCTGTGAGAGCCTTCGGGTCCCAGTTGACCATACGCAGGCCGCGGTAGATAAGCCCCTTGTTGTAGAGGTCGACGAACACCTTGATGACGCTCTTCGAACGCTTCTCGTCCATCGTGAACGCCGTCCGGTCCCAATCGCAGCTGGCACCCAGGCGGCGAAGCTGCTTCAGGATGATGCCGCCGTGCTCGTGTGTCCAGTCCCAGGCGTGGCTGAGGAACTGCTCACGGTTCAGGTCGTGTTTCTTGATGCCCTGCTCGGCCAGTTTCTTCACAACCTTTGCCTCGGTGGCAATCGAAGCGTGGTCGGTTCCGGGCACCCAGAGGGCGTTCTTGCCCTCCATGCGTGCTCGGCGCACGAGAATGTCTTGAATGGTGTTGTTCAGCATGTGACCCATGTGGAGCACACCCGTCACGTTGGGCGGCGGAATAACGATCGTGTAAGGTTCGCGTCCATCGGGCTTACTACTGAAGAGCTTGTTGTCCAGCCAGTACTGGTACCATTTCGATTCGACCTCTTTAGGGTCGTATTTGCTTGCTAATTCCATATACCTATTTTAAAAAACGGCTGCAAAGTTACAACATTTCCATCAAAATACCACAAGATTTCCCTAAAAAGTTGGTGGAATGGAAAATAATGTGTACCTTTGCGCTGTAAAAACAGTTAGGAAACCATCGTAAAATGCATACAAGAGAGGAACAACTGAAGGCTTTCGGGCGACTGCTTGACGTGCTGGACCAACTACGCGAGAAGTGCCCGTGGGACAAGAAGCAGACCAACGAGTCGCTTCGCCCGAACACCATCGAAGAGACATTCGAGCTGTGCGATGCCTTGATGCGTGATGACCGCAAGAATATATGTAAGGAATTGGGCGACGTCTTGATGCATGTGATGTTCTACGCGAAGATAGGCTCCGAGACGGGTGACTTCGATATGGCAGATGTATGTAACATGCAGGCAGACAAACTGATATTCCGTCATCCCCATATCTACCATCCATCGCAGGTGGGGGCACCGGAGCCAAAGCCGCTGCCCTACGGTGAGGACTCAGAAAAACGTGAGTTTGCCGAAGCCAAGACGTCGGAGCAGGTGCTACAGAACTGGGAACAGATCAAACTGAAGGAGAAAGATGGCAATAAGACCGTCCTGTCGGGCGTGCCCGATGCCCTTCCCTCGCTCATCAAGGCCTACCGTATTCAGGACAAGGCGCGCAACGTGGGATTTGACTGGCAGAAGAAAGAGGATGTCTGGCAGAAGGTGCATGAAGAACTGGCCGAACTGGAAGCCGAGCTGCGGAAAGCAGACAAGGAAAAGTCGACCGACGAACTGGGCGACTTCCTCTTCTCGGTCATCAATGCCGCCAGACTCTATAAACTGAATCCTGACAACGCTTTGGAGCGCACTAACCAGAAGTTTATCCGTCGTTTCGGATATATTGAACAGCACAGCATACGTGCCGGCAAACCGTTGACGGACATGACGCTTGAGGAGATGGATGCCCTGTGGAACGAAGCTAAAGAACAAGAGAAATATGAAGAAGATTGAAGCAATGATGTTAACAGCTGCCGTGGCGTTGACTGCAGGCAGTTGTGGAAACAAAGGGACACAACAGACCGCAGATAGTGAACCAGACACAACGGCTGTCGTGATGATCAATCGTGATTCAACATTGTACGGTATTTGTGGCGACGGTTCGGCGATGAACACGCTGCAACTGATAACCGATGTCGGCGATACGCTGACCATCAGCGTGGTCGAAGCCAACGAGAAGGGAAAGTGCTTCGGCGGTTTCCAGACGGGCGACCGCATGGCCGTCATAATGAAGGACAAGACTGCCGCGACAATGGTCATCAATCAGTCGGCCCTGTTGGGCGACTGGGTGATGCCTAACCCCTTGGATGGCAGTTCGGAAATGGGAGTCCGCATCAAGGAGGGAGGTATCGCCGAAAGTATCGACCAGGCCTATCTGACCTATCGCTCGTGGCGACTGTTCAATGGCAAGCTCGAGTTCGTTGCCGTTAGAGAGGGTGGTGGCGACGAAGTGGAGACAAACCTGTATGACATTGTCTCTATCGGGCCTGATTCATTGGTGTACAAGGATTCGGAAGACGTCTATGAGTACAGCCGGTACAAGGAGCACCATTACGAAGTTGACATCAAACTGGAGGAGGCATCCGAAGACGATTACCGTTTTTAACCAGAAATAGTGGAACCGTTCAGAGTACATATCCTGGGATGTGGCAGCGCGTTGCCTACGTTGCGGCATAACCCGTCGGCGCAGGTCGTTGAGCTGCGCGAGAAGCTGATGATGGTTGACTGTGGTGAAGGCACCCAGCTGCAACTACGCAAACTTCGCGTACGCTTTACTAAGGTAAGCCATGTGTTTATCTCGCACTTGCATGGCGACCATTGCTTCGGACTGATAGGCATGATATCGACCTTCGGACTGCTGGGGCGGACTGCCAAGTTGCATGTCTACGCCAACGAACGGCTGGAAAACATGCTTGACTATCAGATGCAGATGTTCTGTCATGACTTAGGCTATGAAGTGGTGTTCCATCCAATAGATGCGACTCAGCAGGCAGTCATATATGAAGACCGCTCGATGACGGTAGAGACCATCCCGCTGTGTCATCGCATGCCAACCTGCGGCTTCTTGTTCCGCGAAAAGCCATCGTTGCCACATATCCGCCGCGAGATGATAGACTTCTACAAGATTCCCACGTCGCAGATTATGAATATCAAGAACGGGGCCGACTGGACAACCGATGAGGGTGAACTTGTGCCCAACAACCGACTGGTAGAACCGGCAGAAGCCCCCCGCAGCTATGCCTATTGCAGCGACACACGCTATATGCCGGAACTGCATCAGATGATAAAAGGCGTGAGTACATTATACCATGAGAGTACCTACGGCGAGGACAATATCCTCATGGCACAGAAGTATTATCACTCTACAGCCCGACAAGCCGCGACGGTTGCCCGCGATGCCGGCGTCGGGCAACTCATCTTGGGTCACTACAGCTCACGCTATGAAGACGAGAATATTCTCCTGAATGAAGCACGCGAAGTGTTCGCCAATAGCCATCTGGCGGCCGAAATGGACTGCTTTAACGTGTAAATTTGCAAATTATTGTTTTTTTTAGCCTTTTTATTTGGAAGTTAAGCAGATTCTTTGTATATTTGCACAATTAAATGTGTCGCTTATGATAAAAAGACTATATTATTGGACGTTTGCTGCACTTCTGGCAGTCTCTGCTCCCATTGCCGCTCACGCTGTGGCGATGGAGTTTGCTGCTGTTGAACAGGCGGATAGCCAGATAGGTATTTCTGTGCAGGGACAGTCTGTCTACATTACAGGAGCACAGGGCGAGACCTTGGAAGTTGTCTCCCTGACAGGTCGTCAGCTGATGACTGTTAAGATTGACAGTCCTACGCAACGAATTGATTTAAACGTTTCAAAAGGTTGCTACATCTTGAAAGTAGGCAAAGTGGTAAGAAAGATTCAGCTTCGCTAATAGGAGCGGCTTTGGTATCTTTCTTGTTGTTGTTGGCGGGTTGTGGTGATTCGTCGACACACAAACAGAAACGAGAACTGACATTAGAAGCTTTCAATGACTTGAAAGTTGAGGACTATGCTCTAAACTCCGCGCATATCAGCAAGAGTTTGGAGCATATATCGTCTGCTGACCACGATGACAGTTACGCAGCTACGCATGTCAGACAATATTATGCCAATGGCGAACCGATGGTTTGGGTTGGCTATGCTGGCACAGACGAACGAGCTGACTCGCTCGTTGAAGTCTTGGAAAGGCAGCTTTCAGTCATGGGCTTCAAAGCCAAAGCATTCCGTGTGCCACAGATCCGCATAGATATGGAGCGGCTACGCTCTTTGAACTTTGACAAGAAAAACAATGTGAACACCGTTGTCGCGCGATTGGAATACAATCTGTCGAAAGCATTCATCGGCTATACTGCGGGACAACGCTATGGCTTTGTCAATCCCCAGTATGTGCTCAATCGTTACGATGCGCGCGAGAAAGATTCTACGGGACAAGTCATTGCCTATAGAAATCTTTACGACGTGGATATTAAGCGGCCTGGTAAGAATTATGTCAAGGAGGCATTTCAGCAGCTTACGACCCCGAGTAAACTTTGTGATTATTTGCATGCATCAGAGCCTTCCGATTCGTTTTATCTACGTCTGCTTCATCTGTTGCATAGTGCAGACATTCGTCAGCATAAGAAGATTCTTGTCAATATGGAGCGGTGCCGATGGCGAGATAAACAAAAAACGGAAGACGGTCAGAAATATGTTATAGTTAACGTGCCAGCCTTTCATCTCTGGGCCGTTAGTCCTGATACGATCATCGATATGCGTGCCGCCTGCGGAGCTACCAAGACAAAAACGCCGCTGCTATCGAGTAAGATTACCCACATGCAGGTGAATCCCGAGTGGGTCATACCCATGAGTATTATTTACGACGATGTAGCTCATCATGGGGGAGATTCTTCCTATTTTATGCGTCACCGCTATTATATTGCTGACCGTAAGACTGGCAAGAGGCTGTCGCCAAATGTCGTGACACCAGCTATGCTAAGAAGCGGTAACTATCGCGTGGCTCAAGAGGGTGGAGCTGGCAATTCGCTGGGACGCATCATCTTCAGATTCCCGAACAACTTCTCTGTGTTCCTTCACGACACGTCAAGCCCAGGCGTGTTCCAGCGGGACAACCGTGGCGTCTCACACGGCTGTGTGCGCGTCCAGCGTCCCTTTGATCTGGCTGTGTTTATGATGGATAAAGACCCAGACCCAGAACTGCTTGATAAACTGCGCATATCGATGGGTATGAAGCCTGAGACTGACTGGGGACGCGAAAAACTTGATGAGCTTGATCCCGCTGTCAAGACGCCTCGTCTGGTGAATTCCATCAATATCTCCCCGCGCGTACCTATTTATATTACTTATTATACAATGTTCCAAACTCCTGATGGATCATTGAAATATTATCCGGATGTATATGGATATGATGAAGTTATTGCTAAATCACTAGAGTCTTATACGGAATGACAGACGAACAATTACTCATCAAACAACTGTCAGACCCTAAGACACAGCGTCGGGCCTTTGAAGCAGTAGTGCGTCAATATGGTGAACAACTTTATTGGCAAATACGCCGTTTCGTCTTGTCTCATGACGATGCCAACGATGTGCTGCAAAATGCTTTCATCAAGGCATGGCAGGGAATCGGCTCTTTCCACGGTGATTCCAAACTGTTGACCTGGCTCTCACGTATTGCCATCAACGAGAGTCTCGATTTCCTCCGTCGTCAGAAGAATATCATTACGATGAGTACAGATGACGAGGAACTGGGGATTGCCAATACGCTGATGGCAGATGACTATTTTGATGGAGACGAGACCGAAGCCCAGTTGCAGCAGGCCATCGCATCGCTACCAGAAGTGCAGCGTACGGTGTTTCTGTTGCGATACTATGATGACATGAAATACAGCGACATCAGCAAGATGCTTGGTACGAGTGAAGGAGCCCTGAAGGCATCATATCATATCGCTGTGAAGAAAATCTCGGAATTTTTCAAGTCACATGATTAAACCTTTTAATCGATAGAGCGTCAAAACAATATGAAGAACGAAGAATTGTATATCAAGAGCCGGATGGGTAATACGAATCCCTTTGTGGTGCCCGATGGTTATTTCGACAACTTGGCAGCCGAAGTTATGAATAAGTTGCCTGAACAGCCGCATCGAGGACTGCTCCTTAAAATGCGACCGTGGATGTTGGCTGCTGCTTGCTTTGTAGCTGTGCTTTTCACGGCGACACTCTATCTGATGGTGCCAGAATCAGCAAATCAGAGTCAGATGGCCAGCACGTCAATAGTTTCTAACGATTCATATTTCGACGATGCTGCTGATTATGTGATGGCTGACAATATTGACATTTACGCCTGTTTGGCAAGTGACTATTAATTGAAGTGTCTATGAAACGGTTGACAATTATCTTAATGACTCTTCTCTTGACAATGGCGGCAAGCGCCCAAGAGCAAAGACCTGGTACGCAGAAGTTCTCGCCAGAAAAGTTTCAGGCAGACTTAGAGCAATTCATTACCAAGGAAGCTTGCCTGACGCCGAAAGAGGCTGCACAATTTTTCCCAATCTATAAAGAGATGCAGACGAAGTTGCGTGTCGTTTACGACCATCAGCGTCAATTGGGCAATGTGAAGCCTACTGATGAGAAAGGTTGCGAAAAAGCAATCCGCCAGCGTGATGAGTATGATTTGGAGCTGAAACGTATTCAGCAGGCATACCATAATAAGTTTCTTAGCGTGCTGTCGGCTTCCAAGGTCTATGATGTGCTAAAAGCGGAAGACCGTTTCCATCGGCAGATGTTGCGCGGATGGAATCATGCCAGACGGAATGGCGACAGACAGAAATAACGCTAACATCAAGGTTTACGTTTAAATGGCAGTAGTTTTGGCAACTTCTGCCATTTTCCGTTGTTAGGCACCTTTAATGTGCTTCCTTTGATATGGCGTAGGACATATACGGAGTCCTTTTCAAGTGTTAGTGTAGCTTTGAAGTCCTCACTCCCGAAGTCGTTGATGAGGCTTATTTCTGCCGTATTCTTGTCTTTCAGTTTCACAGCGGTAATGGGCCAGCAGAATGAATTGTTCTTCTTACCCAAGAAGCCAGGTAGTTTACCGTATAGCTCATTGCCGGGAACATCAATAGACTCGTCGTAGAAGTCTATTCGCAGATAAACATCGTATTCATTATTATAAAGGTACGCGCGAAAAACCTTATTGTCTGATTGTGCAGAAACATGGATGACAGCTATTGTCATTGCGATGGATAATAGTATTTTTCTCATTGTCATTCGATTAAATTACGGCAAAGGTAGCAAATATAAATCAATAAAAAGGCTTATAAGAATAAAAATGTTGGATAGAATGGCGTTTTTTTTATTTTTTTTGGTATCTTTGCAACCGTTTATAATTATAACGCATGAGAAAAGTAATCGAAAAGGTCAATATGCAGGGCGAAGAGCGTTTAACCCCGGACTATGTTTTTGAGTCAAGTTGGGAGGTATGTAATAAGGTAGGCGGTATTTACACCGTACTCTCCTCTCGTGCTAAGACGTTGCAGGACAGAATGAAGGACAAAATTATTTTCATTGGTCCTGATTTTTGGAAAGAGAAGGAGAGTCCTTACTTCAAAGAAGACAAAGCGCTGCTTGCTGATTGGCAATGGCAAGCTAAAGAGGACGGAATCTGTGTGAGAATTGGACGCTGGGCTGTGCCTGGCGAGCCTATTGTGATTCTTGTCGACTTTGAACCCTTCTTTGAAAAGAAAAACGAGATTTATGGTTGGCTGTGGGAGCATTATCAGGTAGATTCATTGCACGCATACGGCGATTACGACGAAGCTTCGATGTTTTCGTATGCAGCTGCTCTGGTTGTAGAAAGTTTCTTCAATTGGAAAGTGAGAAGTGGAGAGTGGAATGAGAATACCAGAATAATCTATCACGCCAATGAATGGATGTGCGGTCTTGGCGCACTCTATATCAATAACAAACTTCCGCAAATAGGAACACTTTTCACGACACATGCTACGAGCATTGGTCGATCGATAGCCGGCAATCAGAAACCACTCTATGACTATTTGTTTGCTTATAATGGAGACCAAATGGCCGGCGAATTGAATATGCAGTCGAAGCATTCTATCGAGAAACAGACGGCATGGAATGTCGATTGCTTCACGACTGTCAGCGATATTACTGCCCGTGAGTGTGTCGAACTGCTTGACAAGCCTGTCGACGTTGTACTGCCTAATGGTTTCGACAATAGCTTTGTTCCTAAGGGTGCAACGTTCACCAAGAAGCGCAAGGCAGCTCGCAAGCGCTTGCTTGACGTGGCGAATGCTCTACTTGGAGAATCACTTGATGACGATACGCTGATTGTCTCAACATCAGGTCGTTATGAATTCCGAAACAAGGGTATTGATGTCTTTGTAGAAGCCATGAATCGCCTGTTGCGGGATCGTGATTTGAAGAAGAAAGTTCTTGCATTTATCGAGGTGCCAGGCTGGGTAGGGGAACCGCGTAAGGATCTGCAGGAAAGACTTGAAACAGGCAAGACCTACACCGAACCGCTTGAAGTACCTCAAGTGACCCACTGGCTTCACAATATGAGTCATGATAACGTACTGGGTATGATGAAGTACTATGATATGCACAATCGGAAGGATGAACTCGTGAAGGTCATCTTCCTGCCCTGCTATCTGGATGGGAAAGACGGTATCGTTAATTTGACATATTATGATGTCGTGCTCGGTAATGACCTCTGTGTTTATCCCTCGTATTACGAGCCGTGGGGCTATACGCCGTTAGAGGCAGTAGCCTTCAAGGTGCCATGCGTCACCACCGACCTTGCAGGTTTCGGCCTATGGGCAAATACCGAGTTTGGACATAATGGTGAGTTGGAGGACGGAGTAAAGGTGATTCATCGTACTGATTACAACTATTCAGAGGTGGCCGATGCCATTAAAGATGCAGTTGCTCAGTTCTCAGCCATGAGTCAGAAGCAAGTTGACTCATGTCGCAAGAAGGCTGAGGCCCTGTCAAAGAAAGCCTTGTGGAGTGAGTTTATAAAGTACTATGATGAAGCCTACGATATAGCCCTTCGCAAGGCAGAAGCAAGAAAAAAGCAATAAACAATAATAATAATTTTGATTAAGGTATGAAGATTAAAGCAGATTACGCAAATGTCCCTCAGTGGAAAGTGCTGACCGTGAAGTCGAACCTTCCAGAACAGCTGAAGTGTTTGGACGAAATTGCCCACAATCTTTGGTGGGTGTGGAACTTCGAAGCTCGCGACCTGTTCCGCGACCTGGATCCCAAGATTTATCATGACGTGAAGCATAATCCTGTTATGCTTTTGGAGCGTCTGTCTTTTGATCGCAAGGAAGAGATATTGAAGGACAAGGCTCTGATGAAGCGCATCCATGACGTCAATGTCTCGTTTAAGAAGTATATGGAGGTGAAGCCCGATACCAAGCGTCCCTCAGTAGCTTACTTCTGCATGGAGTATGGCATGCACTCAGCCTTGAAGATTTACTCAGGTGGTTTGGGAATGCTGGCAGGAGACTATGTGAAGGAGGCTTCCGACTCTAACGTCGACATGTGTGCCGTTGGTTTCCTATATCGGTTCGGCTATTTCACACAGAGCCTGTCGATGGACGGACAGCAGATTGCCAACTACGAGTCACAAAACTTTGGCTCGCTGCCTATTGAGCGTCAGCTCGATAAGGATGGCACCCCAATGGTGATTGATGTTCCATACACCAACTATCAGGTTCATGCCTATGTCTGGCGTGTCAATGTCGGTCGTGTGAAGCTCTATCTGCTTGATACTGACAACGAGATGAACTCTGACTTTGACAAGCCCATCACCCACAGCCTCTATGGTGGCGACTGGGAGAACCGTCTGAAGCAGGAGATTCTGTTGGGTATTGGCGGTATGCTGCTGCTGAAAAAGCTGGGAATCAAGAAGGATATCTATCATTGCAACGAAGGTCATGCAGCCTTGTGCAACCTGCAGCGTTTGTGCGACTATATCGAGGAGGATGGTCTGACATTCAATCAGGCACTTGAATTAGTTCGTGCCAGCGGCTTGTATACGGTTCACACACCTGTGCCTGCCGGTCATGATTACTTCGACGAGGGGCTGTTCGGCAAGTATATGGGTGCTTATCCTCAGAAACTCGGAATAACTTGGGATGAGTTTATTGGTATGGGTCGTACCAACCCTGACGATAAGGGTGAGAAGTTCTGTATGTCTACCTTTGCCTGCAACACCTGTCAGGAGGTTAATGGTGTTTCGAAGCTTCATGGTTGGGTAAGCCAGAAGATGTTTGCCAACATCTGGGCAGGTTACTATCCTGAGGAGAACCACGTAGGCTATGTCACCAATGGTGTACACTTCCCCACATGGGCTGCTGCTGAGTGGCGTGAAGTTTACAACAAGTATTTCGACAAGAAGTTCATGAGCGACCAGTCGAATGAGAAAATTTGGCATGGTATTTATAATTGTCCTGATGAGGAGATCTGGGCTACTCGTATGAAACTGAAGGAGAAGCTCTTCGATTATATCAAGATTCAGTTCGAAGAGACCTGGCTCAAGAATCAGAACGACCCAGCTCGCGTTGTCAAACTCGTCCAGCGTTTTAACCCCAATTCGCTGGTCATCGGCTTCTGCCGCCGTTTCGCTACCTATAAGCGTGCTCACCTTCTGTTCACCGACCTGAACCGTCTGAGCAAGATTGTCAACAATCCCGAACGTCCTGTTGTGTTCCTCTTCGCTGGTAAGGCACACCCCGCTGACGGTGCAGGACAGGGCCTGATTAAGCGAATCTTCGAAATTTCGCAGATGGAGGAGTTCCAGGGTAAGATTATCTTCCTTGAGGACTATGACTTCCTGCTGGCTCGCCGTCTTGTTTCTGGTGTCGACATCTGGATGAATACCCCGACACGTCCGCTTGAGGCTTCTGGTACATCAGGTGAGAAGGCTGAGATGAACGGTGTTGTCAACCTCTCTGTGAAAGACGGCTGGTGGCTTGAAGGCTATCGCGAGGGTGCCGGTTGGGCACTTACCGAGAAGCGTACCTACCAGAATCAGGGCTATCAGGATCAGCTCGATGCAGCTACTATCTACAGCCTGCTTGAGAATGAGATCGTTCCTCTTTATTACGCTAAGAACGAGAAGGGCATCTCTGAGGGCTGGGTTAAGGTTGTCAAGAACTCTATCGCCCAGATTGCACCTCACTATACGATGAAGCGTCAGCTCGACGACTACTATAGCAAGTTCTACGAGAAGCAGGCTAAGAGATTCAAGGAGATTGCTGCTGATAACTTCAAGTTGGCTAAGGATATTGCTCTGTGGAAGGAGACTGTCGCTGAACGCTGGGATGCTATCAGCGTTGTCTCTTGTGAGTCTACTGCTCCAGCATCTGGTCTGCACCTCACTGGCCAGGAATATGTCCTTCGCTATGTTATCAACGAGCAGGGATTGGATGATGCCGTAGCACTCGAGAAGGTCAATGTATCCACCGACGAAAACGGCGAGGAGCACGTCTTCTCAGTCGAGCCGTTGAAGATGGTGAAGAAGGAAGGTAACAACTACACCTTCGAGGCAACCCATTCGCCGAAGCAGGCAGGCCAGTACAAGAGTGCTATTCGTATGTATCCGAAGAACGCTCTACTGCCTCACCGTCAGGATTTCTGTTATGTGAAGTGGCTGGCATTGCCCAACGCATAAGACTACGAGTCCGAAATAAAAAGCGCCGCCTTTTGCTTGATGCATCAGGCGGCGTTTTTATGATTGACAATTAAAGTGTTCCTTTGGTAGATGGAAGCTGATAATGATAAATATCGCGACGCACGGCCATACGTAGAGCGCGAGCAAGTGCCTTGAAGATACCTTCTATCTTATGGTGCTCGTTCTGCCCCTCAGCGCGTATGTTCAGATTCATCTTAGCGGCGTCGCTAAGGCTCTTGAAGAAATGCAGGAACATTTCTGTGGGCATCTCGCCGACGCGTTCGCGGTGAAACTCTGCATCCCATACCAGCCAGGGGCGTCCGCCGAAGTCGAGACACACCTGACAGAGACAGTCGTCCATCGGTAGTGAGTAGCCGTAGCGCTCAATGCCACGCTTGTCGCCCAATCCCTTGAGCAGACACTCGCCCAATGCCAGCGCGGTGTCCTCGATGGTGTGGTGCTCGTCGACGTTCAGGTCGCCTTTGGTGTGGATGGTGAGGTCCATCATGCCGTGCTTGCCTATCTGTTCGAGCATGTGGTCGAAGAATCCCAATCCCGTTTGGATATTACATTTTCCCGTTCCGTCGAGATTCACCTTAATATATATATCGGTTTCTTTGGTGGTGCGCTGTACCTCGGCAATGCGTTCGCCGGCGAAGAGCAACTCGGCAATCTTGGCCCATGTCAGCCCGTCACTTCCCAGAATGAGCGACTTGCAACCGATGTTGCGGGCAAACTGAGCGTCGGTCTCACGGTCGCCGATGACGTAGCTTCCGGCAATGTCGTACTGGGGGTCGTCCATGAATTTCTGAATCATCGCCGTTCCGGGTTTGCGCGTCGGCGCGTTGTCCTCGGGGAAATGGCGGTCAATCAGTTGCTCGTCGAAGGTGATGCCTTCGTCACTGAGCGACTGCAGGATGAAGTTGTGGACAGGCCAAAAAGTATCTTCGGGAAAGGAGTCAGTTCCCAAGCCGTCTTGATTGCTGACCATGACGAAGTAGAAGTCAAGGTTGCGGCGGATGAAGCCCAGATTTTGGAACATACCCTCGGTGAAGCGCAGTTTGCTGAACGAGTCGATCTGCTCGTCCTCGGGTTCGCGAATCAGGGTGCCGTCGCGGTCAATGAACAGTATTCTTTTCTTCATAATGATTGTTTGATCTTGTTGAGGGCTTCCTGTCGTTCATGCTCATTGGCTACAGCCGAACCTAAGGCGTAGCGCATGGGGAAGAAGTAGGCCAGATAGATATATGCCTGCATGAAACTGGCCAGGGTGAACACGCCTATGGTGAGCCACAGCATGTAGTCGGGCATACCGAGTGGGTCGCCATAAAGGGCACCACCCTGAGCCTGAATGTTGGCAACACCCAGAATGAGTGCGGGCACCGATGTCAGCATCCAGGCAACAGCTAAAATGATGATGGTCACCAAAGCCACGACGGCTATGAGCCCCGCATGACGCAGGGCGACACCGAACGTAACTCCCGACGTGCCGAGGAGCTTCAGGCGCCGACGGATGAGGAAACGATAGACGATGAAATACACCAGCAGCAGAATGGCCACCACCAGTGGATAGTAGATGACAAGTAGCGCTTCAGCTAATCCGCTGACGATAGCAAATGCCAGCGACGGCAGCCACGTGGCGCGGAAAATGCGCTTGAAGGAACCCAGGTAACACTTGAATCCGTCAGCGATGCAGGCGCGTGAGCTGCGGCATTGAAGTACAGATTCCTCGTTTTGTTTTTCCATAAAATCTGTTATTATTTTGATATTTTATTGCAAAGGTACTACTTTTTTCGTAACTTTGCACCGTTTTAGCAGAAAATTAAAACATTTTATGAAGAATCTGAAGTGGGGTTTCATCGGTTGTGGCGAGGTGACAGAGAAGAAAAGCGGTCCGGCCTTTAGCGAGGTGGAGGGTTCGAGCGTCGTCGCCGTGATGAGTCGGCAGGAGCTTCGTGCGCGCACCTATGCCGTCAATCACAATATTCCCCGATGGTACACCGACGCGCAGCAGCTTATTGACGATCCCGACGTCAACGCCGTCTACGTGGCAACGCCGCCGTCGAGTCATGCCACTTTTGCTATTATGGCGATGAAAGCCGGAAAGCCTGTTTATGTGGAAAAGCCGTTGGCAGCATCGTACGAGGATTGCGCACGCATCAACAGTATCTCTGAGCGTACGGGCGTGCCCTGCTTTGTGGCATACTACCGTCGCCACCTGCCTTATTTCCTCAAGGTCAAGGAGCTGATAGACAACGGACAGATAGGTCGTGTGATGAATGTACAGGTGCGTTTTGCCGTGCCACCACGCGAATTGGACTATAACCATCCTGAGAACCTGCCTTGGCGACTGCAGCCCGATATTGCGGGCGGTGGATATTTCTATGATCTCGCTCCCCATCAGCTCGACTTGCTGCAGACGATGTTTGGTGTCATCCTTGACGCTGAGGGCATCAGTACTAATCGTGCCCATCTGTATCAGACGGAGGACACGGTGTCGGCCTGTTTCCGCTTTGAGAACGGACTCTCCGGAAGTGGCATGTGGTGCTTCGTGGCCCACGAGTCGGCGCGCGAGGATGTCATTGAGATTATTGGTGACCGCGGCAAGTTGCTGTTCTCGGTCTTCGACTATGCGCCCATCCAGCTTTATACCAGCGAAGGCCATCAGCAGATAACCGTTCCAAATCCTCCTTATGTCCAGTTCCCGCTGATCAAGTGTGTCATCGAGCACCTTCAGGGATTGGCTGTGTGTGAGTGTACTAGCGTGTCGGCAACGCCGGTAAACTGGGCGCTCGATCGTATTCTCGGTAAAATATAGTGGCGGCATGACAAGGTGGTGGTTGATAGTGTTCATGGTGCTTGTGACCGTCGCGGCTAAGGCCGATGACGTTGTTGCGCTCATTGACACGACCGCTAATGATATGCGTTCGAAGCATACGGTACGCGAGGTGGTCCGTGAGTTCGACCGGACAGAGGACGCCTACATCGAACCGCCCCACTACGAACTGGCTGTAGAGATGCGCGCCCAGCGCAATTTCGAGGACTTTATACTCAGCAGCAACGGTCAGAGCATCATGCTCAGACCCGACCAGCGCATCAAGGTAGGCCCGTACTTCGGGTGGCGCTGGATATTTCTTGGCACGACGTTCGACCTGAAGAATTTTTCAATCTTTGGCGACGAAGGCAAGCGTGAGCTCAATTTGAGTGTATACTCTTCGCAGGTAGGTATTGATCTGCTCTACCGCCGTACTGGCAGCGACTATAAGTTGCGCGAGGTACGCATGGGCTATGGCATCGATGGCGACAGGTTCGAGGGAGAACCCTTCGACGGACTCAGCGTTGGTATTACGGGCGTCAATGTGTATTACATTTTCAACCATCACCACTTCTCATATCCGGCAGCTTTCAGTCCCGGAACGTGTCAGAAAATCAGCTGTGGCTCGTGGCTGGCAGGTGCAGGGTTCACGAGAAACACCTTGGAACTCGACTACGACAAGCTGCAACAACTGGTGGAGAAACACGTCGAAGGCCAGCAACAAGTGCTACTCGATAGTGGGTTGATGTTCAATAGTATAGACTACCATGACTATAGTATTTCTGCGGGCTATGCCTATACGTGGGTGTTGCCCTGTCATTTTATTTTCTGTGCCTCAGGTCAGGCTGCCGTTGCCTATAAGACCAGCTATGGCAGTACGTTTGATTATGGCCACCGCTTCAGTTTCAAGAAAATGAACCTCGATGGCATTGGCCGTTTCGCCTTGGTTTACAATAACACGAAGTGGTATGCCGGACTCCACGCCATACTCCATACGAACAACTACCATACGGCGCGATTCACGGCCAACAACATATTTGGCTCGTTCAGCGCGTTTCTTGGTTACAACTTCTTACCTAAAAAACGTTATAGAAAGAAATGACACGACGACTCCTGATATTCATAATTGGTGTGCTTGCCTCACTCCACGTCAGCGGACAGGTGCTCTATACGGCGGAAGATAGTTCGTTCGTCGTCAAAGCGCTTGCTGAGTCGCGGCAGTTGCCTCGTACTACGAACTTCCCCCTCCATTTCGCCCGTCTGTTTTTGGGCCGACCTTATGTGGCTCATACGCTTGAGGGTAACGATCCTGAACGACTCGTCGTCAACACCCGACAGCTCGACTGTACGACGTTGGTAGAGAATGTCACGGCGCTGACACTCTGTGTGTATCGTCATCTCTATACATGGCGCGACTATCTCAACGCATTGGTGCAGATGCGCTATCGTGACGGCAGACTTGACGGCTACACCAGTCGCCTGCACTACTTCAGCGACTGGATTTCTGACAATAGCCGTAAAGAGCTTGTCGTTGAGGCGCAGAGTCCCGTTCCGCCGTTTACCGCCGTACAGACACTAGACATCAACTATATGAGTCGGCATCCTGAAGCTTATAGTGCACTAAAGGCGCATCCTGAGATGATACCGGTTATTGCTGCACAGGAGGACTCGCTCACGGGGCATCAGTATCGCTTCATTCCGAAAGCGAAGATCGATGATTCGCGTGAAATGCGAAGTGCTGTTCGTGACGGCGATATTATCGCTATCACCTGTTCTAAGCCAGGGCTCGACATCGCCCATTTAGGGTTTGCCGTCTGGCGTCGCGACGGGCTCCACCTGCTCAATGCCTCACAATTGCATAAGCGTGTGGTTGAAGAGCCAATGACGCTCCGTCAGTATCTACAGAATCATCCGTCGCATACGGGTATTCGTATTATCAGAATTCAAAAATAAAAATGCTATATGGAACTTCCCGATTTTATGAGTTATGCCAACAAGTTCTCGCAGAGCGAGTTTGTTGAGAAGATCGCACGAATAGCTAAGCGAGCTGGTTCGAAGCTGGTTTATGCTGCGCTTATTTTGTTCTACACCCTGCAGAGCGATAAGGTCAGCGCCAAGGACAAGGCGATGATTATTGGTGCATTGGGATATATGATCAGTCCGCTCGACGTCATTCCTGATGCTATTCCTATTGTTGGTTTGACTGACGATATGGCCGTGTTGCTCTATGTGCTGAAGAAAATCTGGAACGATGTCGACCCTACGGTCAGCGCCCGTGCTAAGGAAAAGCTGGCAAAGTGGTTCGACGAGGAGGAGATCAGCGAGATCGACCATCTCTTCGACGCCTGACCGTCTGTCGCCTTTACCTCATGTAGGGATTGTACCTCAGTTCCTCGCCGATGGTCGTCGGCTCGCCATGACCAGTATATACTTTCGTTGTGGCGGGCAGGCGGCCTAACACGTTCTTCAGGCTGTTGGCCATCTGCGTCCAACTGCCTCCTGGGAAGTCTGTCCTTCCGATGCTCATGTGGAACAGCGTGTCACCTGTGAACGCCGTATCCTCTGATTCGCAATAGAAGGTTATGGAGCCTGGCGTATGGCCAGGTGTAGGTAGGATTGCCAGTTGGTGGTTCCCAAACTTGATGGTTTCGTCCTTCGACAGGAATCGCCCTATTGGAGGCACATCGTGCTCATAGCCCGTACCGATCATTTGTTCTACCTGAGTTTTCAGGTCCATTAATTCTTTGTCTTCAGCAGCCACTTCGGGCTTCAGACCGTATGTCAGCCAGATGGTGTCGTTGCCGAAGTTGTGGTCGAAGTGACCGTGCGTAGACAATAGTCTGACAGGTTTCAGATGGTGGCTTTCAATATAATTGACAATAGCACGGCGCTCCTCGTCGTAGAGGGCCCCACAGTCGATAATGACGGCCTCACGTGTTTCGTCGCTTACCACGTAGGCGTTCTCCTGCAACATGTTGCAGACAAAGCGTTTTACTTCAATCATAGTGGCAGATAAATGACATTCTTTTCTTTGAACCATTCTTCTTTGAACCAGTTGTCGATGGGGTTCACCTCCACAATGTTCTTAAACGGCTGAAGCTCAGCCTGTAGTTCGCCGCCTTTCAGGCAGATGACACCGTTGCCAATGGCGTTGCGATTCGTCTTCGATATGTTTTTCCGCACAATCTTTACCAAGTCGGGTAGGGGCATGACCGCACGACTGACCACAAAGTCAAACTTTCCGCGCTCGTCCTCGCCACGCAGGTGTTCAGGCTGACAGTTTTTCAGGCCAATGGCATTAGCCACCTCTTGGGTTACGTGTATCTTCTTGCCTGTACCGTCAATCAGTTTGAAGTGGCACTCTGGAAACAGAATGGCCAGTGGGATGCCTGGGAAGCCGCCGCCCGTGCCGAAGTCAAGAATCTCGGAGCCTGGACGGAAGTTGATGACTTTGGCAATAGCCAGCGAGTGCAGCACGTGGTGTTCGTAGAGATTGTCGATGTCTTTGCGCGAGATGACGTTGATTTTTGCGTTCCAGTAGCGATACAGCTCGTCGAGCATCTGTAATTGTCGCCGCTGCTCGTCAGTCAGTATAGGGAAGTATTGCTCTATTTTTTCCATAAATCCTTTAGTTCGTCGTTGTCGATTGTCAGCTCTATCAGGCCCTTCTCGTAGGAGGCTATCTCGTAAGGGTTATAGACAAACGTGACGTTGTCTTGTCCCAGTATGAAGTTCTCTGGCGCAAAGATATCCATAGCGTAGAGATAACCCATCTGACGCAGTTCGTCGATGTCCTTTGCGCCAGCTTTTTCTATGAGTTTCTCCAGAAGTAGTTCGTTTAACGAATACTCGAACCCTGTTGAGAAAACATCATTGAGCGTCAGCGCTTTACCGTCTTTATTATCGAAGTTCATAGTGAGTCGTTGGTTGATGCCGTGTGCCCCACCTTCATAGTAGTCAATCGAAGCGGTGTAGACCGTAATGCCGTCACGACCGCTGGCCATTTCGCCATTGATGTTATAGTGGTACTCGTACCAGGCGCGCTTTTCGGGGTCACCGGCATCTTCGCGGTAGAGTGGGGCGAAGTTCTTCTGGTAGTCGCGTGTGTACTTATTTGCAAACGAGTCAGCGGCCTGCTGCATGCTGATACCCTCCATGTCAAATAACCACCTTGTCACAGCGTCGTTGATGGCTTTGGCACGCTCGCCCTCAGTTTTCTTGGCGCAAGCCAGTTCTAAATGTACATCGCAACATGGCGCATCTTGCGCCTTGGTGATAGCCACATGACGGTCGACTTTCACGATGTCATACTCTATAGAAGACTCAGACGATGAGCAGGCCGTCAGTACAGCCGTAGCCACAATAGGCAGGAATAGACCTAAAATTCTCTGTTTCATGCTGCAAAGTTACGCATTTTTTTGCAGACATGCTAACGTTTACGTTAAAAATTCTCGTTGCTGCTTTGCTGTTTCCAGGAAAAGTATTATCTTTGCAGAGAAAATATAGCTTAAAAACTTTAAAACGACACATTCATGAAACAATTCAACGACAAGAACTTCGTGCTGGAGACTGAGGTTGCCCAGGACTTGTATCACAACCATGCGGCTAAGATGCCCATCATCGACTACCATTGCCACCTCATTCCCGAGATGGTCGCTAAGGATCATAAGTTTAAGAGCATCACCGAGTTGTGGCTCGGCGGCGACCACTACAAGTGGCGTGCTATGCGTACCAATGGCGTCGATGAGCGCTATTGTACTGGCAAGGATACCACCGATTGGGAGAAGTTTGAGAAGTGGGCCGAGACCGTGCCTTACACGCTGCGCAATCCGCTGTATCATTGGACTCACCTCGAGCTGAAGACCGCCTTTGGTATTGAAAAGCTGCTGAGCCCCAAGACAGCCCGCGAGATTTTCGACGAGTGCAACGATAAGCTGGCTAACGACCCCAACTTCACCGCTCGTGGCCTGATGCGCCACTACAACGTGGAGTGTGTATGCACCACCGACGACCCCGTCGACGACCTGCACAACCACATCGAGTACGCCAAAATTCGTACTGAGAAGGATCCCCTGATGATTCCCGCATGGCGTCCTGACAAGGCTATGAACATCGAGAAGCCTGAGTTTGCAGCCTACGTTGAGCAGCTGTCGAATGTCAGCGGCGTCAGCATCACCAAGTTTGCCGATATGATTGATGCCCTCAAGAAGCGTCATGAGTTCTTTGAGGCTCAGGGTTCCAAGCTCTCCGACCACGGTATCGAGGAGTTCTACGACGAGCCTTACACCGACTCACAGATTGAGACCATCTTCGAGAAGGCTATGCGCGGCCAGCAGCTCAGCGACTTCGAGATTCGCCAGTTCAAGCATTGCTTCCTGACCGTTATGGCTGAGATGGATGCCGATGCCGGCTGGACACAGCAGTTCCACTATGGTGCCATCCGCGATAATAATACCGCTATGTACAACCAGCTCGGACCCGACACCGGCTTCGACTCTATTGGTGAGTTCACAACAGCCAAGGCCATGTCGAAGTTCCTCAACAAGTTGAATATGGAGGGCAAGCTCACGCGTACCATATTATATACGTTGAATCCTTGCGCCAACGAGGTTATCGCTACCATGCTCGGCAACTTCCAGGGAGGCGAGCCCGGTAAGATTCAGTTTGGTTCTGGCTGGTGGTTCAACGACCAGATGGACGGCATGATTCGTCAGATGAACGCTCTCTCTGTACTCGGTCTGCTCAGCCGCTTCGTGGGAATGCTGACCGACAGCCGCTCGTTCCTCAGCTATCCGCGCCACGAGTACTTCCGTCGCATCCTCTGCAACCTGCTCGGTAACGACGTCGAGAAGGGACTCCTGCCCGACGATCGCGAACTTCTGGGTCGTATGGTCGAG
>Ga0247611_10004128_pt1 | contig 20504 bp, 20 predicted proteins | sample 177DNAGHGhighgp2_FD_192422 | JGI IMG/M metagenome (GOLD analysis project Ga0247611, IMG submission 192422) | Sheep rumen microbial communities from Palmerston North, Manawatu-Wanganui, New Zealand - 1770 DNA GHGhigh gp2 | ecosystem: Host-associated > Mammals > Digestive system > Stomach > Rumen...
ATTTAGGGTATTTAGCTGAAGAGTTTATTATAGGAGATAAAGTCGACGTAGCAGGGTGTTTAGAAATTAATTCATATAATGGTACAGATAATGTTCAAATTAATTTAAAAGATGTAATGAAGACAATATAAAACCTTAGGAGGGGATAAAAAATGTCTGAATTAAAAGAAGTAACAATACAAGACATAATAGCAAAAAAGAAAGAAAATTCACGTAGAGTAGATACAAAATTTATATTAAAAGCATATAACTATGCACTGGAAAAGCATGGAGAACAAAAGAGAATTTCAGGTGAGCCATATATTATTCACCCTTTACATGTTGCATACGTTTTGGCAGAAATGGGATTAGATGAACAAACTATATCTGCGGCACTTTTGCATGATGTAGTTGAAGATACTGATGTAACACATGAGGACGTTATAAAAGAGTTTGGCGAAGAAGTTGCAGAAATGGTTGATGGTGTTACAAAGCTTAGTAACATTCAGTTTGCATCTTTAGAAGAAAACCAAGTTGAAAATTACAGAAAGATGTTTTTAGCAATGGGAAAAGACATTAGAGTAATACTTATTAAGCTTTCAGATAGACTTCACAATATGAGAACTTTAAAGTATTTAAAAAGAGATAGGCAAATAGCAATTTCTAAAGAAACAATGGACTTATATTCTCCTCTTGCAAATAGACTTGGTCTATATTCAATAAAAGCAGAGTTAGATGATTTAGCTTTTAAATATTTGTATCCGGATGAATATAGAGAAATTGTTGAAGGTATAAACAAGAAAAGAGAAGAAAGATTAAAATTTCTTGACAAAATTATGAATGATATTAGGACATTATTAAAAAAACAAAGAATAGATGCAGAAGTTACAGGACGTGCAAAACATTTATATAGTATATATAAAAAAATGAAAAGAGACAACTGCACATTAGAACAAATTTATGACTTATTTGCAATAAGAATAATAGTAAACTCTGTAAAGGATTGTTATGCTTCATTAGGAGTAGTACATGAAATGTATAACCCTATGCCAGGAAGATTTAAAGATTATATTGCCGTTCCAAAGCCTAATATGTATCAATCTATTCATACTACTTTACTTGGAGAAAAGGGAACTCCATTTGAAGTGCAAATACGTACATGGGACATGCATAAGGTTGCTGAATTTGGTATCGCTGCACATTGGGCGTATAAAGAAGCAAATTTTTTAGGAATAGGCAAGCAAAATGTTAAGGTTAAACAAGACGACTTAGCATGGCTTAGAGAAACAATTGAATGGCAAAAAGAAATGCAAGATCCACAAGAATTTTTAGAAACATTAAAAACAGAGCTTTTCGAGGATGAAGTATATGTATTTACTCCAAAGGGAAAGATAAAGGTTTTACCTAAAGGAGCAAATGCAATAGATTTTGCATATAATATACATGCTGAAATAGGACATCATATGATAGGCTGTAAAATTAATAGTAAAATGATGCCTATACTCACTGAATTAAAAAATGGTGATATTGTAGAAATATTAACCTCTGATAATTCAAAAGGACCAAGTTTGGATTGGCTAAAATTTGTAAAGAGTTCATCTGCAAGAAATAAAATAAATGCATGGTTTAGAAAAGAAAACAAAGAAGAAAATATAGAAAAAGGTAAAGAATTAATTGAAAAAGAAGTTAAAAGGATAAGTATAGACTATGCAGAATTATTTAAACCAGAATATATTAAACCAATGCTTGATAGATATAAATATGAAAATTTAGAACAAATGTATTCAGCAGTTGGATTTGGCGGAAATACTGCTAATAAAGTTATAGCTAGAATGCTTATTGAATATAGAAAATATCATCAAGAGAACAATTTAGAAGATGAAATAAAAAAATTAGCAACAGAAAGACAAACATATAGACCAAAACAATCTAGTAATGGTATTATAGTAAAAGGAATAGATAATTGTTTAGTAAAGCTTTCTAGATGCTGTAATCCACTTCCGGGAGACGAAATTGTAGGATATATTACCAAAGGAAGAGGAGTTTCGGTACATAGAAAAGATTGCATAAATGTTAAGGAGCTAATAAAGCAAGAAAACAGAATGATAGATGTTTCGTGGGTACAAGAAGAACAAATTTCATATAAAGCAGAGATAGAAATATATGCTAATGATAGAAATAATCTTCTTTCAGATGTAATTGCAACTTTAAATAATGCAAAAGCTAAAATGATTGCAGTAAGCGCTAAAGCGAATAATGACAGAATTGCAATTATTGAAGCAACTTTAGAAACACAAGGGGTAGATGATTTGAACAATGTCTTAAAAGCACTTAGAAAAATAGATAGTGTATATGAGGTTAAGAGAAAGAAGGTTTAGTTGGACAAAATGACAGTCTTTTTGTCCAATTTCAAAATTGATTGATTAAAATGGTTAACTTCAAATTTGAAAAAAAGAACCGTCCCTTTATTCAAAAAATTAGGAGATGAATTATAAATGATACTTAAGAGATTAAAAATAAAAACTTGGATAGGAGATCCTACAAATTGTTATATTATTTGTGACGAAGAAACAAAAGAAACTATGGTTGTAGATCCAGCGGGTGATGTAGATAGAATAGTAGAAGTTTTAGACATTTTAAATTCAAAGCTAAAATATATTTATATTACACATTGCCATGGTGATCACATAAGCGGTGTTACAGAACTTAAAAATAAAAAAGGTGGAAAGATATTAATTCACAGATTTGATGCAGAGGGACTTAATGATAAAAGTATAAATCTTACACAAATTATAGATATGCCGGAGATTGAATTAGAAGCAGATTCAAGAGTAGAAAATGGTGATTTAATACACCTTGGAGGGTTAGAATTAAAAGTAATTCATACTCCTGGACATACTATAGGTTCTTCATCATTATATTGTGAATCAGAAAAGTTTTTAATTTCTGGAGATACTTTGTTTAGAGGTGCATGGGGAAGAACAGATCTTCCAACTTCTAGTTTTTTTGATATAATAGATTCTATTACAAATAAACTTATGAAATTACCGGATGAAACAATTGTGTATCCTGGGCATGGAAAATCAACAATGATTAAAGAGGAAAAACCAATTTATCTAGAATTAAAGCCAAGAGGATATTAAATATATATTTTATAAAAAAGCGTAATAATTATTTAACTAAAATATAATCTTTAAGAGGGGTTAGGCATATATGAATTATTTAGAAAAATCACAAGATATTGTAGACCAAGACGAAATAAATGCTATAATTCAGTGTTTTAGATATAATAAAAAAATAAATACTAAGAATTTACCATTTCTAAAAAAAATACCATTTGGAAATCCTGAATGGATTGACTTTACTTTAGAAATAATTTTGCCAATTTTTAAAATATCAATAGATGAAGATGATATAAAAAAACAACAAAAATATTTTGATATACTTGATAAAATTATAGACGGAATAGTTAACATTAGATACAAGAAAAGTAAACCTTCTTTTGATTTTATGGATATTGCTCAATTAGATGACTACGTAAAGTCTGCTATTCAAAAACGAGATAATAACAATGATTCTTCATATACCAAAGATTTGACTTTAGTACTATATAATTTTGTAAGTCAAACGATACCAAAAAGTTATATAGAAAATACAATTAATAGTTTTTATAGAGAATATAAAAAGAACGGAATCCTTGAAAAAAAGTTAACACATGACTTTTATATTTTAATTTTAAATAAGCATAAAGATTGCTATATAAGTAGAGAAAAAAAGAAAATTAAGCATGATATTTCAAAAAAGATGCGAATTACTGCAAAAAGACTGACAACAATTATTAATGGAGTGAAAACTCGAAAATTTAAACAGATGATGGTAAATCATGATTTCAATGAAATTGGAATAACCGAAAAACAATTTAAAGATGATTTGGAAAACATAAAAAAATCTATCTCAAATAATAAAAGAATAAAGAAAAGAAAAATTGAAGATTTAGAAATAAAGTTGGATACAATTATAAATAGATATTTACAAAACAGAGCTATAGATAATAGAGAAATTTATGATATTTTGAAAATTGATGACAAAAAAATAGCTTCATTTATCTATAAAAAAATTGAAACTATAGGATTTAAATATATTGATAGAATAGAATTATCAGATTTCGAATATTCTCAAGCCATTTTAGAAAATAGACCAGATGATTTAAATCCAAACAATTTTATTATTGGTGACAATGAACTATATATGGAAAATTTTGCGACTTTATTACTTATGCTTGATTCAAAAACAATTGAACAAATTATAATGAATCAATATGAAATGAAAGAAGTAGTATGGCTAATACCTTTTTTGAATCTAATGCCAGAATTAAATATAGATACTTTTAAAAATATAATGAAATATTACATAAGAATAAAAAATAGACTTATGGTGAGCGGTGAAAATAGAGATTATAGAGGAGAAGTTTTAAAAAAGATAGAAGATATAATAAATTATGCAAATGCATATAGTTCAGTAGATGATATAGTAATTTCCGTATTAGAAAGCAATATTGCCGAAAAATTAGGTGAACAGAATAGTTCTGAATATGTGAATTTTTATCTACAAATGTTAAATAAACAAGAATGCACTATACCGCCAGTTAGTCTAAAAACTAAAAATTGCTATTATGAATCAGGCGATTATTCAAATCCTGAAAGATTATTAATTGGGAAAATACCACAAACAAGTTGTATAGATTTATTAGAATATTCAATCGGAACAGTTACATATAAAGAGGTTTTAACAGAGGCTTCTGATGATGTAATACTTATTAGAGATGGTGATAAAAAGCTTAAATCAAGAATTTTTATCTTCAGAAGAGGAAACATAGTTGAAATGGTTACATCGTTTAATGAAAGAATATCCATCAATGTATATAAGCAAATTGCTGAGCAAATTATTAAAAAAGCTATAGAAAATAATGATAATATTGATTATGTTTTTGTAAATGGTGAATCTGTATTTAGAGAAATAATAACTGACGAATTGATTATTTGTGATGATAGATTTAAGACTATGTTGCCTCATGTAGATACTAACTATAGTGCGATATTAGTTGGCTCAAAAGATGTCGTAAATAATAGTAAGGAAGTATACAGGCGGTATGGACTTTTTTGCAGAACCTAAAGCTCGCTATGAAAAAGTAAGAAGAAAAATAAACTATAAACCTACAGAGAAGGAAATTAACAGAATACGTGCTCTTAATATACTCCTTGAATCATCTGAAGAGAAAAAAGAAAACATGGCAAGAAATTTTGAACAAATTCAAAAAAATGATTACGAAAAAGCAATTTGTGGAGAAGATTGGTATATCGCAAAGAAGACAGATGGAACAATTGAAGAATTAGTTTTACCGTTAAATGATCCTAAAGCTATTGAAGAAATGAAACATGTTAAATTAGAACTAGGATTAGTAACGAATTCTTATGATGAACCAGATATTTAATAGATTTCTAATTTGAAAGGATATTATTAAATGAAATTAAAAGGAAAAATTAGTACATATAATGGTGAGTATGGGACAATTATCACAAGTAGCAGAGGAATTATTGACTTTGAAAAGAAAGACATTTCTTTAAATCAAACCTTAAATGTTGGTTATATTGTGGAATTTAGAGTAGAAAATAGATTTCCAAACATTAAAATAGCTAGAAATATAACAAAAAAGATTAGTGAATAAGATTTAAATGTACAAAAAACTAACTATGTATATTATTTTGAAAATATTTTCAAAATCCCTTGCCAAGAGGGATTTTTTGTGGTACAATATTATTTGTTAAAAATGAAGGGAATTTTAACATCCTTACTCATAACATTAGATTATGGGTTATATAGCCAAAAGGAGGTGGAAATAATGAATAAATACGAGAGTGTAATCATTATTAATCCAAATTGTACAGATGAAGCTTTAAAAGCTTTAGAAAGCAAGTTTACAGGATTAATAAATCAAAACGGTAATGTTGAATCTGTAGAAAACATGGGTAAAAAAAGATTAGCATACGAAATAAAGAAAAATACAGAAGCAATATATATGACAATTAATTTTGAAGCTAAACCAGATTCAATAGCAGAATTAGAAAGAAATTACAGAATTACAGATGAAGTTTTAAAATTTATTGTTGTAAGAAAAGACAATTAAAAGAAGTAAAAAAGGATAGGGGCTTTTTTAAAGTAAAGAAAGGTATGTGATAATAATGAACAAAGTAATTTTAATGGGAAGATTAACAAAGGATCCAGAAGTTAGATATACTCAAACTTCAAATACATTAGTAGCTTCATTTGCACTAGCTGTAAATAGAAGATTTGTAAGACAAGGAGAAGAAAGACAAGCAGATTTCTTTAATGTAGTAGCATGGGGAAAACAAGGAGAATTTTGCAGTAAATACTTTAAAAAAGGTCAACAAGTAGGAGTTATTGGAAGACTTCAAACAAGAAATTGGGATGATGATAAAGGAAGACATTATATAACAGAAGTTGTTGCAGAAGAAGCCTATTTTGCAGATAGCAAAAGAGATGGCGAAGGAACAAGTGCAGCTTTTGATAATGCTTTCGGTTCAACAATGCCAGGTGGAATGGAAGGAGATAGCGGAGCAGGAGCTGGTTCAGACTTTGAAGTTTCTGCAAGTGATGATTTACCATTCTAAATAGTTTAAAAATAAGGGGTGAAATAAATGGCAGATAAGAAAAACAAAAAAAATAACAGAAATAATAATAAAAATTATGATGAAGATTATAATCCAAGATTAAGAAAACAAAGAAAGAAAGTATGTCCTTTATGTGGAGATAAAAACTTTATTTTAGATTATAAAAATTATGATGTTATGAAAAAATTTGTTAATGATAAAGGTAAGATATTACCTAGAAGAACAACAGGGGCATGTGCTAAACATCAAAGAGACATTACTCTAGCAATAAAAAGAGCTAGACAAATTGCTGTATTACCATACACAGCTGAATAAAATAATATGTGTGCAGAGAAGTTAGAAAACTGTACAATAAAAAATCTCTAAATACTTTGTTTTAGTATTTAGAGATTTTTAGTTTGTTTTAGAATATTTTATTAATAATATTTGTCAATTATAGGAATAAACATGTATTTTGAAATGTTTATATGTATGAAAAAAGGTGCAAAAAGTCTTGAATTTATATTAAAAATGTAGTAGAATAATACCATAAAAGAAAGAAGTGAAAATAATGAGCAATCAATTTTCTAGAACAGAATTATTAATTGGAAAAGATGGACTAAAAAAACTTCATAAAGTAAAAGTCGCAATATTTGGAATAGGTGGAGTTGGCTCATATGTTGTAGAAGGATTGGCAAGAGCCGGAGTAGGTAGTTTTATTTTAGTAGATAAAGACGAAGTAGATGAATCAAATATAAATAGACAAATTATTGCTACGCATAAAACAATAGGAATGCCGAAAGTTGAAGTAGCAAAACAAAGAATTTTAGAGATAAATCCAACAGCAAATATAGATATTCGAAAAATATTCTTTACTCCGGAAAGTGAAGACTTTTTTGATGAAACAATAAATTATATAGTAGATTGTGTAGACACAGTTACAGCAAAAATAGAAATAATTATGAGAGCTAAAAAACATAATATTCCTGTTATATCATGTATGGGAACAGGAAATAAACTAGACCCTACAAAATTTGAAGTAGCAGATATTTATAAGACAAGCATCTGCCCACTTGCAAAAGTTATGAGAAAAGAACTTAAACAAAGAGAAGTAGAAAATTTAAAAGTTGTTTTTTCTAAAGAAGAACCAATAAAGACAAATGTATTTGATGAAGCAACTAACAAACAGATTCCAGGAAGTATCTCTTTTGTACCATCAGTTGCAGGATTAATAATAGCAGGAGAAGTAATCAAAGATATTATAAAAAACAACGAAAAGGGGATACAAAGATTGCAAGATAATTATACGATGTAATTATTTTAATTTGATTTTTTACCTTAAAGGGAAAGGAATGTCAGTAAAAATGAAAACAGTATTAGAATATTTAGAAAATTCAACAAATAAAAATAGCAAAAAAATAGCAGTAATAGACGAAAATGGAGAATATACATACAAAGAATTAACTGATTTTAGTAAAAAAATAGGAACAAAATTAACAGAATATTTTATTCCAAGAAATCCTGTACCAGTACTTATGGAAAAAGGAAAAGATACACTTGCCTGTTTCTTTGGAGCAGTATATGCAGGAGGCTTCTATGTTTTACTAAATCCTGATTTACCAAAAGTAAGACTAGAGCATATAGTTAATGTTTTAGGTGCTAAAAATATTGTTACTGATAAAGCTCACCGAGAAATTGCTTTAGAATTAATTAGTGAAGATAATATTTTGTACATCGAGGATTTGAAAAATGCAGAAACGAATGAAGAAAAACTAAAAGAAATAAGAGAAAATGTTTTAGACTTAGATCCATTATATGCAAATTTCACATCAGGTTCAACAGGTGTGCCAAAAGGAGTATTGGTTGGAAATAAGTCTGTAATTGACTTTGTAGATAACTTTACAGAGATATTTAATATAACAGAAAATGACATAATCGGAAATCAAGCACCATTTGATTTTGATGTGTCAGTAAAAGACATTTATTCAAGTATTGCAAAAGGTGCAACATTAGTAATTATTCCTAAAAGGCTATTTTCAATCCCAGCAGAATTACTTGACTATATTTGCAATAACAATGTTACAACACTTATTTGGGCAGTTTCGGCACTTTGCTTAATTACTACTTTTCATGCTTTAGACTACAGAACTCCAGAAACTGTTAAAAAAGTAATGTTTAGTGGAGAAGTAATGCCAATTAAGCATTTAAAACAATGGATAGAGCATCTACCAAATGCAATGTTTGTTAATTTATATGGCCCAACAGAGATTACATGTAATTGTACATATCATGTAGTAGATAAAGCATTAAACTATGAAAAAATACCGGCAGGAAAACCATTTCCAAATGAGCAAGTATTTTTGCTTGATGAAAATGATAAGCTAATTACAGATGCAAATACACAAGGCGAAATCTGTGTGAAAGGAACATGTTTAGCATTAGGATATTTTAATAATAAAGAACAAACCTCTTCAAATTTTGTGCAAAATCCTTTGAATGATAAATTTATAGATATGATATACAGAACAGGAGATTTAGGAGAGTATAACAAAGATGGAGAAATTGTTTTTATTGGAAGAAAAGATTTTCAAATAAAACATATGGGACACAGAATTGAGCTTGAAGAAATAGAAAGAGCAATGGAAAACGTAAAAGGAGTAGAAAGAAGTTGCTGTATTTTTAATGAGCAAAAAGGAAAGCTTTATGGATTTTATGTTGGAAGCTCTCAGAAAGAAGATGTTATAAAATACTTAAGAGAGAATTTACCGGTATTTATGGTGCCAAATAAAATTACTCAAATTGAAAAATTCCCAATTACAAAAAATGGGAAGATTGATAGGAAAGAGTTGGAACTTTTTCTTAAAAGGTAAAACTGATTATGAAAGGAAAAAGTATGAAAAAACAAGTAATAGAAAATGTATTGAAAAAATATAATACCCCAATTTACATATTTGACATAGACAAGTTAAAACAAAGAATAAAATTTTTAAGAGAAAATTTAACAAATAGACTTGAATTATGTTATGCAATAAAAGCAAATACATTTATTGTAAAAGAAATAGATGATGATGTAGACAGATTTGAAGTTTGCTCTCCAGGTGAATATAGTATTTGTGAAGAGGGTGGAATAACACCAGAAAAAATGGTTATTTCTGGTGTATATAAAACTCCAAGTGCAATAGAACATATGATTACTACAAATAAAAAAATTGGAAGATATACTGTTGAGTCCTTAGAACAGCTTAAACTTTTAGATGAATTATCTAAAAAGCATAATGTAAAATTAGATATATTACTAAGACTTACAAGTGGAAATCAATTTGGAATAAATGAAGAAGATATAGAAGAAATCATTGCAAAAAAAGAATTATATACAGACTTGAATTTCGTTGGAATTCAATATTTTTCGGGAACACAAAAAAGAACAAACAAAAGGCTTCAAAAAGAGATTGATTATCTTGATGATTTTTTAACAAGATTAGAAGAAAATTATAAGTTTGGAGTTGAGGAATTAGAGTTTGGAACAGGTCTTCCAGTACACTATTTTCAAGGAGAAGAGTTTGATGAAATCGAATTTTTGAAAGAATTTTCAAATGGAATTGACAATATGAAATTTAGTGGTAAAATAGTTATTGAGCTTGGAAGAAGTATAGCCGCATCTTGTGGATACTACCTAACAAAAGTTGTTGATAAAAAGACAAATAAAGGACAAAATTATGCTATTTTGGATGGAGGAATACATCATTTAGTTTATTATGGACAAACAATGGCTATGAAGTTTCCTCATTTAGAAATTTATCCAACAAGAGAAACAAATAACGCTGAAGATTGGAACTTGATGGGGTCTTTATGTACAATTAATGATATTATTATAAAACAATATCCAGTTAGTAATTTGCAAATAGGAGATGTGTTTATATTTAAAAATACAGGAGCCTATTGTATGACAGAAGGAATTTCACTATTTTTAAGCAGAGAACTGCCAGAGGTTGCTTTGATTAAAAGTGGAGAAATGAATCTAGTAAGAGAATCTTTTAAAACTTATACTTTAAATAGACCAACATCAATGTAATTAGATTATAATTAAAGCATACTTGTACAAAAGGATATTAAAATTGTAATACAACTTTATAGGAATATATTAATAATTTTAAACAAAAATTTGTAAATGCAGGTCAAAACCAAACAAGAGATAAGAAACATAGAATAAAAACATGCTTCAAAATACTGAAAATACAAAATAATGAATTTTTATAGAAAAAATGAGATTTATAATTAAAACAATAACGTAAATGCATTGTGATAAAACCTCATTATAGGACTAAAAAATAGACCAGTTACAAATTTTTGCAAAAAAATATATATTGTATAGAGAATACTTTGAAAAAAATATATTTATTTTGTAAACATATTTTTAACGAAGGCAAAAAAAGAAAGGAAGTTTATTTATTATGGAAAGATTAATTGAGATTTTAAAAGAAATAGAAGATGGAGTAGATTACGAAAATTGTACTACATTAATAGATGAACATTATTTAGATTCACTTGCAATTATTTCACTAGTTGCAGAGTTGGAAGATGAATTTGACATTGTAATACCTACTGTAGAAATTATACCAGATAATTTTAATTCAGCAAAAGCTATGTGGGAAATGATTACACGTTTACAGGAGGAAGGATAAAAATTTAATAAAAAAGTTTATGCATGAAGAGAAAGGAATGATAGCAAAAATGACATATTTTGGAGTAGCATATCTTGTAGTATTATTACCATTAACTGCTTTATTGTATAATCTTTTACCAAAAAAACATAGATGGAAAATTTTGCTACTTGTAAGCTATGCGTTTTTTTGGTTAATTAGCAATAAATTAATAATATATGTAATAGGAACTACATTTTTAATACACTATATTGGAATTTGGCTAGAATTAATACAAACTGAAAGAAATCTAGCTTTGAAAGAAGCAGAAAAAGAACAGAAAAAGAGCATTAGAGCAGATTATTTGAAAAAGCAAAGAAAAGTATTAGCTTTTGGAGTTATAGTTAATGTAGGAATTTTATTGGTAGTTAAATACACTGGATTTATTGGAGGAAACATCAACTCTTTGTTACAAAGCTTAAAAATACCATTTAAATTACAAATACCAAAAATTTTAATGCCGATTGGAATCTCATTCTATACCTTGCAAGCAGTTTCATATTTAGTTGATGTGTATCATGAAAAGATTAAGGCTGATAAGAATATTGCTAGACTTAGTTTGTATTTAACATTCTTCCCACAAATAATGGAAGGACCAATTTGTAGATATTCAGAAACAGCTATGCAACTTTGGGAAGGAAATAAAATCACTTATGAGAGCTTAAAAAGTGGTTTATTAAGAATGAGTTATGGAATTATTAAGAAGATGATAATTGCAGATAGACTAAATAGGTTTATTGGAGAAATATATACTCATTATGGTAGTTATGATGGTGGAATAATGGTAGTTGGAATGGTATTGTATACATTACAACTATATATGGATTTTTCAGGTACAATGGATTTAGCAATTGGAACATCAGAAATTTTTGGAATAAAACTTCCAGAGAATTTCAAACAACCATTTTTCTCAAAAAACATATCAGAGTTTTGGACAAGATGGCACATTACTCTTGGTGCATTTTTTAGAGATTACATATTTTATCCATTATCACTTTCTGAACCACTTAAAAAACTTACAACAAATGCTAGAAAGAAAATTGGTAAATACTATGGCCCATTAATTGCAAGTGCAATAGCATTATTTTGCGTATGGTTTTGTAATGGACTTTGGCATGGTGCAGCATGGACATTTATATTTTTTGGGATGTATCATTTTGTACTTATTTTATCAGGGAAAATATTTGAGCCAGCTGTTTTATGGGTAAGTGCAAAATTTCATATAAATAGAGAAAGAAAATGGTACAAAGGAATACAGATTATTAAAACTACATTGTTAGTTTTTGTTGGTGAATTATTTTTTAGAGCTACAACAGTTACAGCAGGATTTGAAATGCTTGGAAAGATGTTTACCAATTTTACATTTAAATCTTTTACAGATGGCACAATTTTAAGTCTTGGAATGGATATACAAGATTTCATAATTATAGCTATATTTACAGTTTTGGTATTTATAATAAGTGTTATGCATGAAAAAGATATAAGTGTAAGAGAAAAGATTGCAAAGAAAAATATAGTTATTAGATGGACAATTTACTATCTAATTATTTTTGCAATAATTCTATTTGGAGCTTATGGTGCAAATTATGAAGTTGTACAACCTATGTATGCGAATTTTTAATAGAAAGAGAGAGGTATAATGAAAAGGACAATAAAGTGTATTGTTTTTGTATTAATATATCTGGCTATTTTAATGATACTTTCTAAAATATTTATCCCTAAAAACAATACTTTAGAAGCAGGAATAGGCAGAAGAAAATTAGATGCCAGTGGTATTTATACAGAGCCTGAAAACACAATAGACGTAATAGTCTTAGGAGATAGTGAATCATATAATTCATATATTCCGCTAGAATTATGGAATCAATATGGATTTACATCTTATGTATGTGGAACACCTGCACAACGTATTTCTTATAGTTATTCAATTTTAAAAAAAGTATTTAAAACACAAAAACCAAAAATAGTTATTTTAGAGACAAATACTTTATATACTAAAAACGGAGCAGTTCGTCACTTGAAAGATTATTTTGATAAAATTTTTCCAATTTTTGAATATCATGATAGATGGAAAAATATAAAACAAGATGATTTTTTAAAAAAACCAGAATATAAAGAAATAATAAATGATAAAGGATATAGGTATAGCAGTAGAACCAACAAGGTTAAGAAAAGCAAAACTAAGAATTTTATGCAAGAAAATGAAGTAGCTAAAAAAATACCAAGTGATAATATAAAACATTTAAAAGAAATAAAAAAATATTGTGATGAAAATGGAGCGATTTTAATGCTATACAATTCACCAACACCTGCAAATTGGAGCTATGATAAACATAACGGAGTTGAAAAGGTAGCCAAGGATTTAAAAATAGAATATATAGATTTTAACTTAAAAGTTGATGAATTAGGAATAAATTGGAAAAAAGATGCTCAAGAAAAAAGAGGAGAGCATTTAAATTATGTTGGGGCTATGAAAATTACAAATTATCTTGGAGCATATTTAAAAAATAATAATGAGCTTCCAGATCATAGACAAGATGAAAAATTTGAAGCATGGAATGAAGCTTATATGAATTTTCAAAATAAAATTGTAGAAGAAAAACAATAATTGAAATAGTAAGAGGCAATTTATTAATTGCCTCAATTTTTAATGATATAATAATTTTATCCTTTTGCCTTTTTTATCTATAAATCCTTCTTCAATCAAATGAGATAGCTCTCTCATCATAGCACTTCTGTCAACGCTTAGATAATCTGCTAAATCTGTAAATGTAAAAGGTAGTGAAATTATTTTGCTTAATTTTTTTGTAGATAGAATATCAAAATATGATAAGAGTTTGTCTCTAATATTTTTTTTCGTTAAAAGCTCAATTCTTGTATTCAATTCAATTACTTGGCTCATTATCATTTTATTAATTTGTTCAGAAAACTCTTTGTGAAATGAACAATTTTGTCTACATTTTACCCAAAGATTGTCATAGGAAAAAAACAAAACATTACAATCTGTTTTAGCTAAAACAAAAAGCTCATTATTTGTGTTTGCTGGATATAAAGCTTCACCAAAAATACTACTATCAGAAAATTGTCCAATTATAGTTTTATTACCATTAAAATCATATCTTATCAAATCTGCTTCACCTGTTAAAAGTATACAAAGCTGATTTCGTTTTTCTAAATAGGTTGTTATTGTTTCTCCTTTTATAAAAGAATGTTTTGTTGCTTTATAGCATCTACAGTCTATAGAATTTAAGAACTGCGATAAATCTGTTTCTAATTGCATTGGTAAATTATTCCTTTCATTTAAGTATGTAAAGTGTGGTTACTTTTTTCCGCCGTCCCAAAAAAGAACCATCTACAAATGTTATAACATACTTTTGTTGCTAATGCAACAGATTTTTTTTGCTTTATTGATATAATTAAAAAAAAGATAAAAAAGGAGACCACATGAAAGTCATTAAAAGAGATGGAAGAATTGTAGATTATGATAAAAGCAAAATAAAAATAGCAGTTGAAAAAGCAAATACAGAGGTGACAAAAAAAGAAAAGGCATCATTAGAAGATATTAAAGCCATAACAGAATATATTGAAGAATTAGGGAAAAAAAGAATCCTAGTTGAAGATATTCAAGATATAATAGAAAAAAAATTAATGGAGCTTGGAAAATATGAACTAGCTAAAAAATATATAGTTTATAGATACACGAGAGCTTTAGTTAGAAAAAGTAATACTACTGATGAATCTATACTTGGATTAATTAGAAGTGGGAATAGAGATATTACTGAGAATAATTTAAGCAAAAATGCTATTATTGCTTCAACACAAAGGGATTTAATTGCAGGTGAAGTATCAAAGGATTTATCAAAAAGAATATTACTACCTGAAAAAATAATTAATGCATGGGAGGAAGGAGTATTATTCTTTCACGATTCTGAATATTTTATTCAGCCAATAATTAATAGTTGCATAATTAATATTGAAGATATGCTTGACAATGGAACTGTAATGAATGGAAAGATGATAGATTCTCCTAAAGGATTTCAAGTAGCATGTATAGTTTTTTCTCAGATAATAGCTACTATTGCAAGTAATCAATATGGCGAGCAGTATATAGACATGAAATGTTTGGGTAAATATTTAAGAAAAAGTAAAGAAAAGTATAAAAAAGAAATTATAGAAGAACTAGGAGAATCTTTTAATAAAAAGATAATAGATAAATTAGTTGCAAAAAGACTTAAATCAAAACTAAGTGCTGGAGTACAAACTATACAATATCAAATAAATACATTAACAACTACAAATGGACATGCACCAATTATAACGTTATTTTTACATATAGATTCAGATGATGAATATATTGAAGAAAATGCAATGATTATAGAAGAAATATTAAAGCAAAGAATACAGGGAATAAAAAACAGTGAAGGTGAATATTTTTCACCGGATTTTCCAAAACTTGTATATGTCTTAGATGAGTGTAATAATTTAACTGGTGGAAAATATGATTATTTAACAAAGCTTGCAGTAGAATGTTCTATTAAAAGAATGAGTCCAAACTACATTTCAGCTAAAAAAATGAAAAAGATATATGAAAGAAATATAATAAAATCAGGAAAAGGAAGCTTTGATCAAGGAATTGTAACTATTAATCTACCACAAATTGCAATAACTGCGGAAAAAGATGAAAAGAAGTTTTGGGAGTTATTAGACGAGAGACTTGAATTATGTAAAGAAGCACTTATGTGTAGACATTATGCTTTAGTTGGCACATCAGCAGATGCTAGTCCTATACACTGGAGATATGGTGCAATTGCAAGACTTAATCAAGGTGAAAAAATAGATAAACTTCTTTATGGTGAAAATTCAACAATTTCATTAGGATATATAGGAATTTATGAAATGACAAAAATGATGAAGGGAGTATCGCATTTTTCACCAGAAGGTCATAATTTTGCCATAAAAGTTATACAGTATATGAAGGACAAAATACAAAAATGGAAAAAGGAAAACAATATTGGGTTTTCTTTGTATAGTAATCCTTCAGACAATTTATGTTATGAATTTGCTAAAATAGATAAGGAATTATTTGGAACAATTGAAGAGATTACAGACAAAGGATATTATACAAATTCATATCAATTAGATAAAAATGACAAAATAGATGTATTAGAAAGACTAAAATTTGAAGCAGAATTTCATAAATTGTCTGATATTGAATTGTTTCCTGTTATAGAGACTTTAAATGTAATAAACAATGTTGCAGAAATAGAACTATTGATTAAATATATTTATGAAAATTTTTAAGAATAACTAAACTTTAAAAATATAGAGTATCAATATGTTAAAATATAGAAAAGATGGAGGATAATAAATGGAAAAAAATAATAAACTAAATATAATAAGATTTTTTATGATATTTATCATCGTAATTATTGCTATAATAATGTCAATAATATTTAATATGAAAAGTAAACAAGACAATGAGGAAATAATTGTGCCAGATTCTAATATATCTAATGAGGTTGAAGAAATAAATGAAAATAATTCAAGTGGTAGTTTTAATACAACTACAGAAGAAATAAGATACATAGAGTTAAATGAAGAAAACTATGAAAAGTATAATTCAAAAATAGTAAAAATATCTAATAATAATAATGGAACATATACTATTATTGCAAGAGTTTATGAAGAAGTAATATTACCAACTCTTTCAAAAAATGAGGTTGAAGTATTAGAAAGCGGAAATACAATCAAAATATTAGATTGGACATTTAAAAAGGATACTTCAGAAAATTATGAAAGTACAAATAATCTTGAACTAATATCAAGTGCTGATGAAGAAATGAAGTTTTACGTTACACAAAATAATGACGGAACAGCAAGTTTATCATATTATGGTGAAATGATTTTAGGTAAGCCGACACAGACATATATGCGTACTATTGTTACAAAGCAAGTATTTGCAGACGAGGAAATATCAGAATACTTTTCAGATGAGACCAATTCTTCAAGATATGCAGTTTTAGTGTATTCAGAGGAGATACAATTTGAAAATGGAAAAATTTCTTTCTTTGATTGGACAGGCAATTAGAGCGATTTTTAAATAAAAAAGGCATCTAATACAACAAAAAGTATAGATGTCTTTTTTGGTGCCACCAAGCAGAATCGAACTGCTGACCTACGGGTTACGAATCCGTTGCTCTACCAACTAAGCTATAGTGGCAAATTATATAAAAATTATAATGGAATTAAGCTAAAAAGTCAATAAAAATTATAAAAATTTTAAAAGGATATTGCATTATATTTAATTTTATGTTAAATTATTAATATATAATTTTAAAGGTAATTGTATTATAGTAATAACTAAATGGAGGGAATAATGGACGACATTATAGATATATATAATGACTTAATTATGGAGCATAGTATGAATTCTTATAATAAGAAAAAAATAGAAAATCCAACTTGCTCAGAAATAGGACATAATCCAAATTGTGGGGACGAAATAGAGATTCAAATAAAAACAAAAGACAATATAATTGAGGATATGGCTTTTACTGGACATGGATGTGCAATATCACAAGCATCTACGTCAATAATGATAGATACATTAAAGGGAAAAACAATTGAAGAAGCAAAAGATATTATTAGAATCTTTATTGAAATGATAAAAAGAGAAACAAAAAATGAAGATGACTTAAAAAAGTTGGAAGATGCTATAGCATTTAAAAATATATCAAATATGCCTGCAAGAGTAAAATGTGCATTACTTGCATGGCATACAATAGAAGATATGTTAAAACAAAAAGAAGAGGAACAATAGGGGAGAAATTTCAAATGAGAGAATATTGGGAATATTTTATTAAAAACATTAAAAAAATTATAGAGGATTTAAAAGGTAAAGATAAAGAAAAAAGGAGAAAACAAATACCAAATACTTTAACTTTAATAAGAGGTTTTTTAGCACCATTGACTATTATACCAGCAGTACTAAATAAAAATTTATATTTAGCATTTGCTTTAATTGCAATTTGCGGATTAACAGACTGCTTTGATGGATGGTATGCAAGAAATTATAATGCTCAAAGTGAATTCGGAGCTGACTTAGATGCTATATGTGATAAACTTTTTGTGTTAACACTTACATTTCCATTGGCATTTGATTACACCAGTTGGATAGTTTTAATACTAGTTTTAGAATTAATTATAGCAATAATCAATTCATTATATAGGATTAAAGGAATAGATGCAAGATCTTCAAAATTAGGAAAAGTAAAAACGGTTGTTTTAGATTGTTCAATAGCATTATGTTATTTTGATTATATTATTGCTATTCCAGATTTGGCTTTAACAATTGTAACTGTTTTAACAAATATTATGCAAGTTGCAAGTATTGTGGGGTATGTTGTTAAATATAGGCAGTTAAAATTAAGAAAAGCATATTAAAAATGTCTATCTGATGCTTAACGCTTTCGCTCGTCGCTACTAACGAAGAATGGCATTAATCTTACCAAACTGCAATAGATAGACATTTGTGCAGGCGGATACAACCACCTGCTTTTTCAAAAAAAATGAGATAAAATCCCATTTTTAGCAGTATAATATAATTATAAGAAAAAGTCAATAGATTTTTTGAAAATGGAGGAAAAATGGCAAAAACAAATAAAACAGTATTTGTATGCAATGAATGCGGATATGAAAGTAGTAAATGGTTAGGAAAGTGTCCTGCTTGTAATAGCTGGAATACTTTTTTTGAGCAAAAAATAGATACAGTTATAGAAAATGGTGTTAAGAAAATAAAAGAAAGACAAGAACCTAAAAAGCTTAATTCGTATGAAGGAAAGGAAGCCATTAGAATAAATACTGGAATAGAAGAATTAAACAGAGTTTTAGGTGGAGGTTTGGTTAAAGGCTCTTTAGTTTTACTTGGAGGAGAGCCTGGAATAGGTAAATCAACTTTAATTCTACAATTATGTGACAAAATTAAAGGTGAAGGAAAGGTTTTATATGTTTCAGGAGAAGAGTCAGCAGAACAAATAAAAATACGAGCAGATAGACTTGGCATTAATAATGATGACATTTTGTTTTTGGGTGAAACAGATATATCAATAATAAATCAAGAAATAACTGAAATAAAACCAAAACTTGTTATAATAGATTCTATTCAAACAATGTATTCAAAAGAATTATCATCTGTAGCAGGAAGTGTAAGCCAAGTAAGAGAAATTACATCACAAATAATGAGAATATGTAAATCACAGGGAATAACTACAATAATAATAGGACATGTAACAAAAGACGGGACAATTGCAGGACCAAGAGTTTTAGAACATATGGTAGATACAGTTTTATACTTAGAAGGAGAAAGATTTTTTTCATACAGAATTTTAAGAAGTGTAAAAAATAGATTTGGCTCAACAAATGAGCTTGGAATGTTTGAAATGAAAGGAGAAGGATTGTGCGAGATTTTAAATCCATCTGATATTTTAATTTCAGAAAGAGAAGGCAATCCGTCAGGTTCTTGTATAGTAGCGAGTATGGAGGGCTCAAGACCAATGCTTATAGAACTCCAAGCACTTACTACACAAAGCATTTATGGAATTCCAAAAAGAACAGGTAATGGTATTGACTATAATCGCTTGTCTGTATTGGTTGCTGTCCTTGAAAAAAGAGCATATATGATGGTAGGTTCACAAGATATATATTTAAATGTAGTTGGCGGATTAAAATTAAATGAACCAGCAGTTGACCTTGGAATTTGTGCAGTGGTAGCATCAAGTTTTAAAAATGTTTCAATTCCAAAAGATACAGTTGTTATGGGCGAAGTAGGCCTGACTGGAGAAGTAAGACGTATAAACATGATAGAAAAAAGACTTAAAGAAGCAGAAAAAATGGGATATAAAACTTGTATTATTCCTGAAAATAATAAAAAATATTTAGAAAATTCATATAAAATGGAAATAATTGGAGTTAAGAATATTTCTGATGCATTGAAAGCACTTGGTATAAAGTAAATTTAGGGACGGGGCAAAAATTTACTCTGATATATGTGAATATAGATAAAGGCTGTATTTAGCCTTTTTTTATTGTATAGGAAAAATCGTTTTTCCTATACAACAAAAGCTATGTACAGAAATTTTCTAAAGAAAATTTCGCACGC
>Ga0247611_10004129_pt1 | contig 20503 bp, 16 predicted proteins | sample 177DNAGHGhighgp2_FD_192422 | JGI IMG/M metagenome (GOLD analysis project Ga0247611, IMG submission 192422) | Sheep rumen microbial communities from Palmerston North, Manawatu-Wanganui, New Zealand - 1770 DNA GHGhigh gp2 | ecosystem: Host-associated > Mammals > Digestive system > Stomach > Rumen...
TCGGATTATTCGGAGTACTCGGATCGCTCGGATTTGTCGGCTCCGTCGTTCCGCTGCCGCCCGATGAGCCGCTGCCACTGCCGGCAAAGACGGTCTTTTCGTAGTAGTTGATGTCCTCGTTCAGAATGTTGATCAGTCCACGATAGCTTGTCGCGGTATTGTCGGTCAGGGCGAATGCATTCAGAATCATAATCAAATCGCGATACTCCATGTCGGTACGCTTGCGCAGTTCCACCATGTTTTGCTGAGGAGCTTCGGCTCGCTCGGCATTGCGTTGGTCGATCAGGAGCCGGCATTGTTCGTTGGCTTCCTTCAAATCCTGATAGAAGGTCGTGGCACCGATGTTGGCTATGGCAGCAGTGAGGGTGGTAGAGGCATCGATGGCCTGACAGAACTGGAGCGTCTTACTGCCCTGGTTCTCGTAGTTGTCGTCATTGCTCATGGCATAGTGCTTCATCAGGTCCAACACACGCTGACCGTCGGCCTGCTTCTGCGCATCACCCGGGTTCAGGGCGTATGCCTGTGCCATGGCACGGATGCTCGAGGTGTTGTTGTCGCGCTTCGTATCCCATTCCTGAATGAGCGGAGTCAGGTCGCTCTTGGTCGAAATCTTGAAGAAAACATCCTCTTCCGACACGGTGTTGTTGAAGCATGTCAGCTGATTGGCAAGTAGCGTCGGAGCAGGATGCTCGTTGTCGAAACGCGCGGCGAATCGTGACGAAACGCGCATGTAGTAATTCACATGATAGCTGTTGCCCTTGAAGGCAATGTCGTAATAAACACGAGCTTGAAGTTTGTTTGAAAGCATAATTGAACAATTTTTGTGGTTAATGTATATGTTAATCTCCCGAATGGCATCCCAAATCTCACTCGAACCCATTTTCGACCTCCGAAAACGACCGCAAATCTCACTCGAACCCATTTCCGACCTCCGAAAACGACCGCAAGTCTCACTCGAACCCTTCTCCGACCTCCGAAAACGACCGCAAGTCTCACTCGAACCCATTTTCGACCTCCGAAAACGACCGCAAGTCTCACTCGAACCCATTTCCGACCTCCGAAAACGACCGCAAGTCTCACTCGAACCCATTTCCGACCTCTGAAATCGACCGCAAGTCACATTCGAGCCTGTTTCAACCACCTCGTTGGGTTTCGGAGGCAAATTAAGGATTAATTTCCGGGATAAAAAACGTATTAGCTTTTTATTTTACGTTTTTTTCTTCGGCCGTCCCCCTTTCCTGCCGTTTGCCGAGGCCGCTCTTGACCGCTCGGCCGCATCCTTGCCCGCCCATTCTTCGAAGTTGTTCCTATAGACGAAGTCCGAAATCTGTCTCGGCTCCAGTCCCAACCGCTGTGCCAGTTCGGCAGTCGGCATCAAGCGGTAGTTCCGCCTGATGATTTCACCGTCCACCGCCTTGCGGAATCTCCGCCGCGGTCGCTCATCCTCATTTTTCCTTGGTGATGATGGTTTTCTTGTTCATAATCTTTTCGTTTTATTAATATTCCGAGCCACAAAGTTACAAAAAGGCATAAAAACAAACCCTCGGCAAAGCCCGCAAATCGGGTGCCGAGGGTGCATGTCTTTACTTAGGTTAAGAAATTACATAAGATATTCCGCCGTCAGTTACCAAAAAGGAAATTGAAGGATGGAATCAGCAAAAGATGAGGATAGGTGAATAGGATTTGTTACTTCCAACTTTCAATTTCGAGACCTTCCATGCGTTCGAAATGCTTAAGGTTTGAGGTGACAAGTGTCAGATTGTGGTGCAAGGCTGTAGCTCCGATAAGCAGATCGAATTGGTCAACGCGCTGGCCACTGTGTTCGAGCGAGCAGCGGATCTCACCATATTCTTTGAATGATGAATAGGCGGGGATGACACGAAAAAGACGTTGTACCTCGCGAATGTCGTCAAGCTTTCGCTTCTGATTCTCTGCCTTTGCCAATCCGAAGTAGAGTTCGGCTACAGTGATTTCCGAGATAAAGCAGTTTTTGATACCTACGCGAGTCAAGGTCTCACGGACGCAGCCTTCATTGCGGAACATGGAGATGCAGGTACAGGTGTCAAGCAGATATTTTGCCATAGTCGTTTACCAATTACCAACAGTTCGTGTATTCTCAACATTCTCACTGCGCAGCATGTCGGCATAAGCCTCGGTCGTCATGTCACCACCCCAATCACTGGAAAAGCGGGCGAAAACATCCTTCGGCTCATCCTTGGGAACAACGGCCTTCTTCATTGACTTAACGAGTCGCGAGATAAGGTCGAGCTTATCTTCGCTGGGTAGTGAACTGAGTATGTCCATATAGACATCATTTACATTTATTGTTCCTATCATAGTCTTGTATCCTTTTTATTCTTTCACGTTGCAAATGTACGGATTTATATTGACATAATCGATATAAACACCTAATTTTTTTCTTTTATTAATTGATAAAACGCCGTTATTGACCAAACGTGATGTCACGACGAATCATCGAGATGGTCTTTGGCGTGACATTGAGAAACGAAGCGATATCCTGCAAGTCGAGCAAATCCACGATGCCCGGACAGCGACGCATGAGCAGGTCGTAGCGTTCACGAGGTGTGGTGCAGTGAAGATCATGGTAACGTCCTTTGTACTGACTGAGGATGTGCTCACCGATAACTGCACGCAACTTCATCGCCTCCATGCTCTGACAGAAGAACTGATTCAGCCGTTCGCTATTAAGCCTAAGCACGCGGCTGGGCATCATTGCCTCGATGGTTGTCTGTGCCGATTGACCATAGATGAAGGCCGGATAGTCGCCAACAAACTCACCCTCGAACGAAAACCAAGTGGTGTGTGCCTTGCCGTCGCTGATGCCGTGATTGATGTACTTGAAACATCCCTTGGTGACAAAGCCAAACCAACGGGCAGGGTCGCCCTCACGTTCCATCTGATCGCCCTTGCGGTAAGCAACCTCCTCTCCCTCACGCTCACAAAGCTCATGTAATGCCCGCAAGTCAATACCATCTGATGTCTTGAATTTCTGTTCCATGACTGCATAACTACTTCGCATAGTCCACACGGAAGATGTTGACGGCATTGCCTCCACCGCCTGAACGTCCTTGCGAGGTGGTGAAGATGTAACGGCCGTCCTTCGAGATGTCGAGCCCTACAGGGTAGCTGTCTACAGAGATGTGGGTGATGACCTTCATTTCCTTCGCATCGACAATATAGAGGGCGCTGGCGTTGTTGCAAGCGGCAAAGATGTACTTACCTGAGGGTGACAGCTCGATGGTTCGGGCACCTGTGCCCACCTTGCAGTTGGTCCAGCCGGTTATCTCCCCTTTCTTGTTCTTCATCTGACGGGCTGCATTGATAAACTTGTCCAGTTCAATTCGCTGAACATATCCGCCTCCGTTAATGCTGAGATAGAGGTAGCCGTTCTTAATGACAAGATGGCGTACGTTGCCCATCATACCGAGCAGACGTCCCATATACTCTGACTTCTGGAGATCGATGACGGCAATACCGCCTCCGCCACCCATGCAACCTACAAGCAGATAGTGGCCGTCGGGAGTGAAGACCGTACCACGAAGTGCGTAACCGCTGCCGTTGTCACGATCGACTGGGGAGGTAAGACTATAATGGAGGTCGAGCTGATGGTCGATGATGAACACTTCCTTATGATGCCACTGCTTGGGATCTGAACTGGATATATCGATGAGTCCAACGGTGTTGTTTCCCCAGTGGGAGATAGCTACATACTTGCCATCGGGTGATGTAGCAATCATCTTGGGCAGCGGACCTGTCTCCATAAGGCGGATAATCTTGTCGGTCTCGGTGTCGATGATGGCAACAGCTGAAGGGTCTTGTGCATTGATGTCGTAGTTGCGACGATAGTAAGGTACCCAGAGATACTTTCCTCCATGTGAGAAGGTGCTCTCGACCGGTTTACCGAAGAAGGTGTTGAGGGCAATGCCGCGACCGTTGTAATGAGTAAACGGATAGAGACCAGAAGGCTTACTCCAAAGAGCTGCATCGCGCTTCTCGTCGAACTTGTGGTTGATGACTGCGAGTTTCTTAAAGCCATCCATCGCATACGCCACAGTCTTGGCTCCCTCGAGCGAGTTGACATAGAACTTCTTGCCACTTGGATGCACATTGACCGACTTGGGCGAATGGATGTCCTGATCATACGTGTTAGCATCGCTACTTGAATAGGCTATCTTCTTTCCAATCAACGTGACGGAAATGCGTCCGTCAGCGGACTTTACTTCCGTACCAATCTTTGGATGAACAATCTGAGCGGAAGCCATAATGCTTGTCGCCAGAAATAGGCTGGATAAATAATACTTCATTTTGGTTTCTTTATTTGTATAGATGATATGATGATACTCACGAGCGGACTGATATAGTTGAAGAAACAGAACGGCAGGTATTCAAGCGTCGGAACGCCCAGCACGGTACTCTGAGTCATACCGCAAGTATTCCACGGAATGAGCACAGAAGTGACAGTCGTGGAGTCTTCGGTGGTTCGAGACAACAGGCGTCCCTCGTAGCCCTTCTCCTTATAAGCTTTCTTGAACATGCTGATGGTGAGGATGATAGAGATATACTGATCGCATGTGAGGATGTTTGAAAGCAATCCCGAGCAAGCGGTTGAAGCAACCAACGAAGTCGTTCCGCGGATGAGACGCATAATGACCAATGTGATGCTTTGAAGCATTCCGCTCGCAACCATCGCTCCACCGAAACACATGGCACAGAGGATGAGCCAAATGGTATTCATCATACCGGCCATTCCACTCGTAGCTACCAACTCGTTCACTACCTCACTACCCGTATCGACATTTGTAGATGTAAAGAAAGTCATCAGTACACCTTTCACACATTGTCCGACAGAACCGCAGAATGAGAGCGAAGGATCATCGGCAATCTTAATCAGAATATCGGGTTGAAGAATCAATGCACACACTCCTGCGAGCAGCGACGAAGCAAAGAGAGTGATGAGCGACGGTACCTTCTTGGCAATCATCACAGCTGTGGCGATAGGTACCAGCATCGTCCAAAGGGAGATGTTGTAAGTCGAACCCAAATGCTCCGTATATTCCTTCACCAACACATCGCCTTCTGAAACAAAGAAGAATCCGGCAACCACAAAGATAACCAAAGTAACGCACATGGAAGGAATGGTCGTCTTCAGCATGTACCGAATATGGACAAACAGATTGACCTCAGCCACACTGGATGCCAACACGGTGGTATCACTCAGCGGACTGATCTTATCACCGAAGTAAGCGCCAGAGATGATTGCACCTGCCGACCAGTATTCGGGTATGCCCAACGCATTTCCTATACCAATCAGCGCCACACCGATTGTAGCTACTGTGGTCCACGAAGAGCCAGTCATCACAGACACAACGGCACAGATGATGCAGGTACAGGCAAGATAATAGGTGGGAGACAGGATTTGAACACCATAATATATTAATGTAGGAACAACTCCACTCACCATCCACGACGAAGACATCATGCCGATAATCAGCAGAATGCAAAGTGAAACGACAGAACTTGATACCGTATCTACGATGCCTTGCTCAAACGATTTCCACTTCGAATGATAAACCAACATTGAGATAAGTATGCATACAGACGAAGCCATCAGCAGAGCAATCTGAGTACCTCCACCCAAGGCATCGCTGCCAAACAAACTTATCATGACGACCATCATCCCTACCAGCACAACGACGGGTATGATGGCAATCAGAGGATGAGGTATGCGTTCCAGACTTTCGTTTTCTAAAGGTAGACGGGTTGACATGTGTGTGTGGTATTAGCGATTCAACAAGATATAATTGACAAGGACCTCACGACGGTCACCATAGGGATATAACACGGCGTACTCGAATTCATTGATGAGGTCATCGGGCGTTATTCCTTTTCTATAGTCGTAGTTTCCATCCTTATCTCCGACAAATGCTACTGCAGGATAAATGGTAAATTGATAGTCGGAATGGATTGCTTTCAGCATCACATTCTGACCAGCTGTGGTCTGACCAATCACTCTCACACAATCGGGCGACATAGCTTGCAAGCCGTGTATCAACCACTCAGCAGCACCTTGGGTATATTTGCTCGTGATGAAGTACAGATTGTAAGCACCCGTGGTTGTGATGGAATAGGTCTGGTTATTAGCTGACTTCGAGGGATTCCAGAACGTACGCAGGAAAGGACCATCGACTTGACCGATGAGTTTTGCCACCTCACATACGCACTCGATAGTTCCCCTGTTACACAGACGCAAATCGATAATCAGGTCGTACATCGTGGGAGATTTCAAACGATTGATGGCAGCCGTTATCTCCTCCGTTTGACTGAGGTCGCTCAGCATCAGATAACCAATATCGCTATACAACAGGCGACTCACCATCACAGCAGGAACTGTCACACGTTCGGACTTCCCTATCGTCAACGTATCGTGTCCCGCCCAACACAATGCTTCTTCATCATCACTAAGACCTAAATGACTTACATACAGTTTGCGCGAACGACCGTTCACCAGATTCTTGATGATGGAGGAGTTTACCTTGTCATTATCAATCTGACCGATGAAATCGTTACGTTGCAACCCACACAGCTCAGCAGGAGAATTGGCATACACGGTCAAGACTCGAGCATATTGCTTCGTGGTCTCACCTGTCGGGTCACTCATCAGTTCCACATCTATTCCGTATGAATTGATATGATTGAAAGTGCCGCATGGTAATGGGTCGGACTCAATCGTATCGATAAGACAATACGACCACTTATCATTCGCTTTGCTCTGTGCTGTCAGTTTAGAGATGAAATCTGTAGGCTTGGAAAAATATTGCTGCCAATCGACATCCTTAATGCTATCGCCCCACAAATACCATTCTGTCATCAAGTCTTGCAACTGATGACATCCCACCGTTTTCTCCTCGTATTCATAAGTTCGGTCCTTTCCGCACGCCACACACAGCAGTCCTACTGAACACCATGTGACGAACTGAAAAGAAAACGAAGACCTAATGTGTTTGTATATATTCATATATTTTCAATACATCTTGTGTATCTACAGCACCATCACCATTCACATCCTCAACTGGCGAAGTGCCCTGCCCTGTTGCATTCTGGATATATTCGTAAATCTTCAAGACATCCTGAGTATCCACAGCACCATCACCGTTCACATCTTCCGGCAATGAAGTTGCTGCATAGGCTGTAAGCGTCAAGCGGAAATCATCAGCCTTGTAGAAGAATCCTTCCTTGACACCGATTTCCAACTCGCCCGACTCCACGAAGATATCATCGATACGAGCTTCAACCAAATAATGAGCTCCCAACGGACTGGACTTCACAACTGCTGTAGTATCACCTGCAAAGAGCGTAATCTCATGTCCTTCTGACGAGCCGACCTTTGCAGTCAGTCGGTAGTAACCCTTAGGCAGTTCCTTCACAACCTGCGAGAGCGAACTACTTGTACTGTCTGCCTTACAATTATACAGGAAAGATGTTCCGTCACCTCCCACACTCTTCACCGCCAATTCAGTATTTTTCTTGATAGTTCCCTCAGTAGTCCAACCTGTTTTTCCTGATTCAAACGAAGAATTGGTAATGTAGGAAGTGTAGTCTATCATTTCGTAAGGATTCGGTGCATCAACGATATAGCGTTGTGTCATTGCTTCCAACTCTTTACAACGCTGACGCACTTCAGAGAGAACTGCCTCACGCTCTGCAAACACAATCTCTGCAGAGTCTTTCATTGCAACGAATGCTTTTGTCGAATCTCGATGGGCATAATTCTGATGTTCATCAAGTGCAATATATGCTGCTTGTATCGCTTCTGCCAAGTTTTGATATGTCGGGTCAGATGTGATTGAGGAATAAGCGCGGAATTCCTTTGTCACCTTTGCATCATAGAAATAGCCACGCAAAGCCTCGACTGCTGTACCTTCGTTCACAATAGTGAAATACTGCTGATCAGCATCGTTCACCATCATCGCTCCTTGGGGAGAGGTTGTAGCAACAAATGTTCCGACCAAAGCTGAATCTACATTTTCCACAGGTGCTTTCACCACATTCACGTTCTTTCCGCTTAGTGTCTGTTGTTTGTCGCTCGACGACATCATGATATAGGTATGACCGGCAACCAACGAACGCACATCTGTCGTTCGATTGCTGATACCGCTGGAGATATGCGAATCTATCTGACGAGCATAGATTCCTGCAGGAACATCTACATCACAAGGCACAGTCATCAATCCCCATCGTGCTGCGGGTAGATTGACTGCCACTGAAGCCTCAATCGCTGTAAAATCGGCTTTCGGAGCGAAATCATATCCTGGTGTGAGAACCAACTGCTGGCACACGCCGTTCTTGATTACATTCAGTCCTGTAGCTTCCGAATCGTCGCTTACATAAAAGACTGCATTCGGATTGGCATCCAACACTGGAATGCGTCCAATCTTACTAACTTCCGTTAAGTCATAGCAGGTAGCTCCTTTGTACGCTGTTTTCTTCGTCAACGTGACAAATTTGTTCATATCCCATACACCTGCAACTTTCAGACATCCGTCAACCATATCGACCGCCTCTAGTTCTGCATCTTTCAATACAAAGCGAACCGTTGCAGCCTCCTCGGATGGTTTCTGAAGGATATCATCAGAACGCAACGCAGGAATGGTATCGATCATCACTCCATAATACAGATTGCCTACAGAGATCGGACAAGCAGTTGTTGACGAGATGGAGATAGAGGCAGTTCCTGTTCCTTGTGGATCGATGGTCACTTTACCGTATTTGTATCCTACATAGTTGAACGTCTGGCCATCATCAGTACTTTCATAGATAGCCATACGAGGTGAACCTTCGAAACCTATCATACTTTTATTCTCTATCTCTGCATCGACTGTCGTACGGTTGTTATAGACCACTTGATAGGTTTGATTGTTGTGTACTTCCTGATCACAGCTGCCAAACAACGTCAGTTGCTTGAGCCATAAGTCGTTAACAGGAGTTTCGGGTTCTACTTCGTATTTTGCCAATATGTTCAGGTTCTTGTCTGTCACAAAGAAATACCACTTCGAACCTGTTGTCGGTTTCGCCTGCAACTTCACTCTCACGGCTGTTCCTTTATTGCTCACAACAGTTTCTGTATCCTTATCCTTTGCCTCTGATAGATTGGTAGGATTCTTGCCTGTGGTATTTGCAAATAGATACAAGCCGGAATAGTCAAGTGTTCCATTGTTGATAACCTCAACCGTAAAGGTGTTCGAACGATTGAAATATACCTTTGGACGAATAATAAATTCCGCTTTCAGATTCTGTTTACGGGGAGAAACACCAATCACATATTCTTGCCAACTGTCATTAAATCCCCACGAAGGACTTTGATGACGAGCTACGGTGTAGTATCCGTCACTCTGTCCACCCCAGCCCAGATTGAAATGGAACAAACCTGTTTTTGCCTGATAGCCGTCGATTACGATAGCATGCCCTTCCGTCACTGTTTCACCCTTTTCGTTCTGACGCTCTTTACAACCCGCATAGAGCACAGGTGCTTGCTTCGACAATTCATTGTATAGTTGAGTAATCCAATTATCATCCGATACGATATCATTACCTCCCTGATCTTTATATCTATGTGTACCTCCATTCATGCCAAACACATTTTGGAATACACGCATGCAGTTTTCGGGATAACCTGCTGTTCCACCCGATGCATTGGTTCCGTAAACCAGTCCTGCACCACCTCCTACGACAGCCATGAGAATAGCGACTGCTTCTCGATACTCTTCGGGTTCAGTCCGATAACTGGTTCGCATCAAGTCCCATTTCAGAGGAGTCCCCTTCGGGAAAGCTTTTGTTGCCTTTGCTATATTGCCCGAGGTATAACTGGATGTAGCACCCAGAGTATATGCCGTCAGATCCTTATGCCAATAATACAAAACCTGTGACGCAGCTGTAGCAACACATCCTGTTATACACCTTTCGTTACCAGTCTTTGCATCTGGACACAGATTATTGTAAGGCCAGCCTTGATCCCAATGGGTTTGAACCAAGGGAGCAATATCAGTTCTTCCTGCTACAGCAGCACGTCTCCTTGGTGCATTTGATGCCTGAGCATCCTCAATCATATTACCATAGTAATCCAAATACCACTTCAGGAATGGGGCGATATTATCTTCATCGAAATCTCCCGTCTCGGTATATCCCAACACATCTGTGATGGCATCATCACCACTCACAATGACAAATCCCTGATTCTCCCCACGACTAAATATATAATAAGGAGCTGTTGACTGATACCTAGGAGCCAACCTACGTCCATCGGTATGCTTACGAATTGCCTTCTTGACCAACTGAGGCTGAGCATTCGTATCGCTCATAAACTGAGCAGCCAATTGTTTTGCTTTTTCAAAATCAATAGGATCGGCCATCAACACAGCCGACACACATAAGGCACTGAATGTAAGGAATAATTTTTTTTGCATGTTTTTGGTATTATTAGTTTTTATTCGTCTAATTTCAACACAGCAAGGAATGCCTTTTGAGGCACTTGCACATTACCGATTTGTTTCATACGTTTCTTACCGGCTTTCTGTTTCTCCAGCAGCTTACGTTTACGGGAAACATCACCTCCATAACACTTTGCCAACACGTCCTTACGAACCTGTTTCACAGTCTCACGCGCAATGATTTTTCCTCCGATAGCTGCCTGAATAGCAATATCGAACTGTTGACGTGGCAACAGGTCTTTCAGTCGCTCACACATACGACGACCGAGAGTCACAGCATTGTCCACATGCGTCAAGGTTGACAAGGCATCCACACTTTCGCCATTCAGCAAGATGTCAAGTTTCACAAGTTTTGACGGACGGAAACCTGCACTATGATAATCAAACGAAGCGTAACCACGACTGATACTCTTTAACTTATCATAGAAATCGATGACGATTTCACCCAACGGCATCAGGAACTGAATCTCGACTCGGTTACCCGCTATAAACTCTTGTTTGACGAGTTCGCCTCGTTTACTTAGACACAAGGTCATAATCGGTCCGATATAAGTTGATGTTGTGATGACTGTTGCATGGATATAGGGTTCCTCAACATGTTCTATCAGAGTCGGATCGGGCATACTCGAAGGGTTATGCACCTCTTGGGCATTCCCATGTTTGTCATACACCATATACGATACGTTAGGTACCGTCGTGATGACATTCATGTTAAACTCACGATCCAGTCGTTCCTGAACAATCTCCATATGAAGCAATCCAAGGAAGCCACATCGGAATCCGAATCCCAAAGCAGCCGAACTCTCATGCTGGAACGACAAGGAAGCATCGTTCAACTGTAGTTTCTCCAGCGAAGTGCGAAGGTTCTCGTAGTCTTCCGTTTCTATCGGATAGACACCCGCGAACACCATTGGTTTCACCTCTTCAAAACCCTCAATAGCTGTATCGCTTGGATTAGACACAGTAGTGATTGTATCACCCACCTTTACCTCCACGGCATTCTTGATGCCTGAAACGATATAACCCACATCACCTGTTCTCAGTTCCTTCTTAGGAATCATATCCATCTTCAACACGCCAATCTCCTCAGCCATATATTCTTTCTTCGTGTTGATGAAACGCACCTTCTCTCCAGGGCGCATCACACCATTCTCTATCTTGAAGTATGCAATGATACCACGATAGGAGTTAAAGACAGAATCGAAAATCAATGCCTGCAAAGGTGCATCTTCGTCACCTGTCGGATGTGGAATGCGCTCAACGACTGCATTCAAGATATCCTCCACACCCTCTCCGGTCTTACCCGAAGCCAGAATAATCTCCTCACGCTTACAACCCAAGAGGTCGATGATTTCATCGGCCACCTCATCGGGCATAGCGTTTGGCATATCTATCTTATTGATGACTGGAATGATTTCCAAGTCGTTATCGATAGCCATATACAGATTTGAGATGGTCTGTGCCTGTACTCCCTGAGTAGCATCGACAACCAACAAAGCTCCTTCGCACGCTGCTATCGAACGCGACACCTCGTACGAGAAATCCACATGTCCCGGAGTATCAATCAGGTTCAGCACAAACTTCTTACCATTTGCTTCTGACATCTTACCTCTGTATTCATACTCCATCTGAATGGCATGACTCTTGATAGTGATACCTCGTTCGCGTTCCAGGTCCATATCGTCCAACATCTGACCTTCCGTCACCTTAATCGTATGAGTGTACTCCAACAGACGATCTGCCAAAGTCGACTTGCCGTGATCAATGTGGGCGATGATACAAAAATTACGTATATGATTCATAAATCTTTAATCTGCGATGTTTTTGAGTTGCAAAGTTAAGCAAAAAAAAATACTTATCAGTATCAACTGATAACTATTTTACAGAAAATAGGTCAGAACACAACAATAATCGCCACTTTTGTGCCCTACCCCTTACTCAAATGACTCTCTTGCGAGGAAAAAGATGTAGTTGCGACTAATAGGGTATTTCAAGTGTCAGACCATCATAAGCATAATGAATCGCAGGGGGAAGCATTCGTTCGGCTTCTGCATGAGGAAGCACAAAATGACTCATGTGTATGAAAAATGTCTGCCGAGCACCCACACGCTGAGCAAAGGCAATCGAGTCAGGAACACTTTGATGTGCTGGATGCGAACGATAATGGAGCGTGTTGACTATCAAGGTATCCACATCATTCAGAAACTCCCACTCACTATCGGGAAGGGTTTTCATATCTGTGATATAGGCAAGCGAGCCGATACGGAAACCCACTATCGGCAAACGGCCATGCATCACACGAAAGGGCATCACTTCAAGACTTCCTACCCGAATGGCACGATGTGGTTCCATGTGCTCTAAGGTAATCGCGGGGACGCCTGGATATCGTTTCTCTGGTGGTGTAAAGCAATAAGGGATACGTGCCATCAGGTGCTCAGCCACTAAGTCTTCTGCGTAAATCTCTACGTCTCCGAACAAGATGTCCGGACGTATATCGTCAATCCCTCCCACATGGTCGTAATGCTCATGAGTAAGAAAGATAGCATCAATCTTTGGGAACTTTGGAAGCGATAATACCTGCTGACGAAAATCCGGACCACAATCAATCAAGATTGTAGTACCCTCGTGCTCAATCAATGCTGAGCAACGCAGTCGTTTGTCACGCGGATCTTCACTCCGACAAGTGGAGCACATACATCCTATCTGTGGCACCCCATTACTGGTTCCACTTCCTAATATCGTCAGTTTCATATAAAATTCACTTCTGGATAGATGTCTATTCCGAATCGGTCTGCCACATCGTGCTGGATAGTCCGACAAAGGTTCACAACCTCTTCTCCGGTTGCTCCACCCCTATTCACAAGTATCAGGGCCTGCTTCTCATACACACCTACACGACCTAATGTGCGCCCTTTCCATCCACATTGTTCAATCAGCCATCCTGCTGGAATCTTCACCCCGTCTGCCACATCATAGAAGGGCATTTGAGGATAATCGGCTTGCAAAGCTTCGAACTTCTCACGCGTCACAACCGGATTCATAAAGAAAGAGCCTGCATTACCCAACACTTGAGGATCGGGCAGTTTCGATTTCCTTATTTCTATAATCGTTTTGCGAATAGCAGCTGGACTTAGAGAGGAGACATCTGCTACTTGATTACGCAGGTTTCCATAATCCAGATGTGGGACGAACCGTTTTGACAAGCGGTAAGTCACGTACGTCACAGCATATTGTCCCTTCAATTCATGCTTGAAGATACTGGAGCGATAGGAATAATTACACTCATCGTTGCTGAACACACGACGACTGCCATCAACCAAGCTGACACACTCCACCGTTTCAATCAGGTCTTTCGCTTCCACCCCATACGCACCGATGTTTTGCACAGCACTCGCACCTACCTCTCCTGGAATGAGCGACAGGTTCTCTGCCCCACTCCACCCGTTTGCAATCGTATAGGCAACAAAATCATCCCACACAATAGCAGCACCGACTCTCACCCACACATGCTCAGCATCTGCGCTAATCGGAGCAACAAACCGTATGCCACTATGTAAAACCGTACCGTCGAAATCTTGGGTGAACAGCAAATTACTGCCACCACCCACATGTAACACACGATCGGTGTGCAGTGTTGGAACCATCTTCACCAACTCCGCTTCCGAACGATACTCCAACCATCTCTTCGCCTGAGCCTCAATCCCAAATGTATTCTTAATTCGTCGATACATATTCCTTTTCCGTTATTCCGTCACACCGCTATTCCACTTCCATCAGGTGCCAACGGCCATCTGAGAACCCGAAATGAAACTTCATGAAAAGTCCGTTACTCAACCCCTTCAGCAACAGCGATTTGCGATTCGTACTGATGAGCGACTGACCATAATCCACGTTATACATGACATTATCCAATCGAGGCAAGTCATTAAAGAGTTCGTCCCATTCCTCATACGAGAGTTCAGTATCTACCACCTCGTCATCCTCCTCCGAATAGAACTTGAAGTGCAAAGGCAATTGCAGCGATTCGTGCCGATACAGCGAATCACTCAGAAAATCTTTCAAGAACACCAGGAACGAAGCATTCGGATTGCCCGACAGTTCATCATCGACCTCTGCCACCAAAAACCACTGCCCCAACTTCTTATTAAACTGATAATTATGAATCGTGTTCTGCTCCCAATCGATCTGCTCTACAATCACCTCCTGCAACGTCGTATCTTTCTGCAACACCAAGTCGTCCTCACGCTCATAAATCATCACAGCGGCATCATCATCATTCATCGCCAACTCGTTCACAGACCCAACCGTTCGTTCCTGAGAAAACGAGGCATTGGAAATATAGCTGAACAGGAAATCGTCAAACACCTCATCGGCAGTCTTTGGAATCACCACCTCCTCAAACAAATCCAATTCCTCAAGTCCTAGTGAGTCCACACCGATCGAATCCTTCTCTCCGTCTTCGTCACCATCGCTTTGCCCAAATCGACACGAACAAAAGGACATGCAACACATGCCACACACAACAGACAATATGAATAACGAACGCTTCATCTTGAAAACAAATGCAAAGTTACTAAAAAAAGTTATGAGTAACGGAGCCTATACATGCAGAATTTGCAAAAAAGATATAAATATTGAATGATTTTACAAAAAAAAAGCATAAATGTTGCACTTTCTTACGATTGTTTTGCAAAAATTGTAAATAGTAATTTGTCAAATTGTAATTTTTTTATACCTTTGCAACGAGAAAAAAATGCAAAAAAAAACAATTATTGATATGAAGCCGTTTACTATTGTTACAATCTTTACATTTGCCTTTTTCCTGTTCTGCTCATGCGAGCCAAGCAAGAAAGAACAGTTACTGAGTTACCAATGGACCTATTCTTCATCCAACTCCCAGTCATTGACTGCCCAAAAAGATATTCCAGCTTGCACGATGACCATCCTGCAGGAAAATATCGATCAGTTCGATGCCGACCACATCGAGAAAGAGTTTGGATCGTTGCAGATTTTCTTCAATCTGTTTCTCGAAGAAACCGATGCACCCTACACCGTCATTCTCGAATACGACTTCGACTATGAGGGAAAATGGGAAATAGATGGGAACAACTTGCAGTTAAGTGGCGACGAATGCACCTACAGGTTCTCAAGGGGGTATGCACTCGACCCCAATACCGACTACGACGAAGCTCACTATGTAAAACTCCTGAAGACCTATGCAAACTCACGTGTTGTGCAGCCACTCATCAACTCACACATGCAGCCTCACACAGCAGAGATCATAGAACTGACAGACGAGGAATTAACGTTGAGATACTCTGGGAATATGACCGTGCAGACTCTGACACGACTCAAGAAACCAATACAAAAAATATAAAGCAAAAAAGAAAACGGAATGCATCACATTCCGTTTTTTTGTGCTTCGTTATTGCATCATCTCACCAACACCTTCCGTCCGTCGATGATATTGATGCCATGCTGGAGGGAATCAATGCGTTGCCCGACAATGTTGTACAATCGATGAGCTGTCCTCCCGTCTGCCTCGACTTCGCTGATGGCTGTATCGGCAGCTTTGAGCGCTACAGTATCTGCGTCTGTGTCGAGGAATGCATATACGGTGAATGGTGGGATTTTGGTTTCGCTTTCTACTCGTTCGAATGCCATTCGCTCGGGATTCAACAGATAGTCGCCTGGGTAGAGGGTCATCGACGCATAGGTATAGCGTACTTTTGCCGTGATGGGGCATTGCTCGGCTGCGATGTCGCCTGTTCCGCTCAGTGTGATGATACTCTCGTCGGGAATCTCTTCGCTTTCATTGTCATTGTTGACTTCCCCTGCTCGTATGAATATTCCATCTTCCTGTTCACGGAGCAGCAGCACGGGTCGGTTGGCTGGGATGGAGCGCATTTCTACGATGCTGAGGTCGTCGTTGATGATGTATGCGTCATATCCTGCCGGTATCTGTGCTGAGAATGGGAGTACGAATGCGTAGTCGTGGCGTGCATCGCCGAGGGTGTATGTGGCTTCATCGGCTGTGAAGGGTGTCAGCGGTCGGAAGTTGCCACCTGTGTTGTACAGATTCAGACGTTTACACAATCCGCCTGCTACGATGTTCGTACCGCTTGCCTGTCCATCGCTGACGTACACCACTTTGTTCGAAATGTTGAGCCACTGAAGTTCTGATGGGATGCTTGTGACGGCTGTCATGTCGATGCTCGTGCACGAGGGGTCGTTGGTGTAGTCGAGTACGTAACTGTCGTCGGCTACATATTCACCGCTCAGTGTGGCTGAATATTCGCCCTCATCGTTGGCGAGATACACGTCGCCGAAGGTGATGTTGAGCTTCGAGTTGTAGTTGTTGTTGGTGAGCGAGATTAAGCCGATGCACCCGTCGGTAAGGGTTCGTGGTGAGATGTCGAACGAGAGTTCAAAGTTCTCTCTCTGTTCGAGACTGAGTTCACCGTAGTCGTGCTTCGCCACTTTTCCTTCGCGGTTGACGTATATGAGCGTGGTTTGCGACGAAGTGTAGTTGGATGCCGATGTCACCTTCTTCACGCTCAGGACGAGGCGGTCGAACTTTTGCGTCAGTTCGAGGTAGCCCAGCACTGCGTTGGTGCGTGTTGAGATGAGAGGGTTCTCGTGGTCGAATGTCTTGGTCTTACCGCTGAGCTTGTAGTTCACGCCGAACGTAGTGCGCGTCTGAGTCATGTCTTCGATGCGGTCGAACCGCTTCGTAGTGCCTTTCATATTCGATGCCATGCGGTCTCGACTGCGCGTAAACCACAGCGTCACAACACTCTGTGCAGCCACCTCTGCTACAGGTCGGCAGGTCTCTGCGTCAGGATTGATGTTCGTCACCGTGAGGTTCCTCGTCTGATTCGTCGTATAGACCTTTCCGCCTGTGGTGTAGAATGGCAAATCGACCGTCAGGCTGACACTCTGATTCGAGCTGTTGGCCAGCACAGCCACGATGGTGTCACCCGTCTGCGACAGATAGTACGACCCCTCCATTCCTCCACCCGTGAAACTACCTTCGATACGCGTCATACCCGTTACGAAGCGAGCGAAATGAGCCATCACATAGCCACGTTTCGTAATCGTTCCACTACTGCCTGCACCTCGCTGCCCGTCACCCATCATGGCATAGTAGCGTTTGGCAGCATAGTGAATCCAAGCGTTGAAGTCGCCCAGCATACATGTGTTGATAGCTCGGTAGAAATTGAAGAAGTCCTTCGAGAAGTCGAAGTTACGTTCGTTGTTCTCCACCTCGTTCCAGTTGATGAGATACTCCGTCATCCACAACTCCTTCCCTTTCTTCCCAAGGTTCTTATAGGTCGATCCGATACCACCATACTGATGTCCGCCGTAGATATCGAAGCAATCGAGAACAGCCGAAGTATTCAACGCATTCGCATACGAGTCGTTACTGCCGATTGTTTCCGGAGCCATAATCTTACAGTTGATCTGTCGGCCATACGTCTTCACAAACTCAGCCATTTCGCTGGCCGACCACAGACACCCCGCATACTCAGCAGGCCAGTCAGGCTCGTTCTGAATGGAGATTGCATCAAGCTCCACCCCGTTCTGACGCAAGTACGTCACATAGTCGTCCAGATACTTCGCATAGTCAGCCCAGTTCTCACGCTTCAGCCGTCCCTCCTGTCCGTCCTCGTTCTTGGCACTGCTCGAGTTGTTCGTCTTCCATTCAGCAGGCTGCCCCCACGGCGATGCAAACACAATCAGTCCCATCTGCTTCGCCAGCTTAGCAGTATTCAACGACTGTCCCCATGCATTTCTGCCGATAGGGATATAAAGCCTCATGATGTTACACCCCACCGTACTACCCTTACCCCACACTTTTTTGATTTCGCTCTCCGACATGTGGTTGTAAGTAAACTGAGGTGAACAGACGAATCCACCGAAACCAGTGATATGCTGATGCTTCTTGCTCGTGTCGAAACGAAGAGTCGCCTTCGTCTGAGCCTCTGCTGTCATCGATAAACCGACAAGCAGCAATACCATTGTAGTAATATGTTTTATACCCATCATCCCTGTACCGTTATTGATATTATTGTCGATTAAACCATTCTCTCTCTTCGTTATTCCACCCACCATCCTTTTACACTGCAAATATACAAAAAATAATCTGAAACAGCCAAATAATAAATAGAAAAAGGAGTAAGGAGAGGTATTTTCCCACCTTCACTCAGTGTTATTGACCATTGACCATTGACTATTGACCATTGACCATTGACCATTGATTATTGACCATTGACCACTCCCCGCCCTAGAGGGAGGGGCAAGGGGGAGGATCTAATAAAAACAATGTTCATATCTGTTTTTCAGGCTTGTAAGAGCCGATGTTTTTGCTTTTAGAAAGTTTCTAAAACTTGAAACCTGAATCTTGAATCTTGAATCGTAAATAACATTGTTCTGGTGAAAGTCACCGATTGGGGTTGGTAGGTAAACGAATGAACACCGCTTTTTCCCGAAAAAATTTGGAGATATAAATATTAAGGTGTATATTTGCAGGTGCATTCTGCAATGCCAAAGAAAGACATTTTATTTAGTAAGAAACAATTACACTATGGTAAGTAAGACATATATTAAGTATTTTTGGCTTCTCAACACTTTGCTGGACAGCAGTCCCTTGTCATTCGAAGATATTGCTTTTTTATGGGAGGATAGCCCAATTTGCGATGGGCCTTTACCTCTACGCACTTTTCACGAACATCGCCAGGGCATCAGAGAGATGTTTGGTGTGGATATTGCATGTGACCGCTCGAAAAATGTGTATTACGTCAAAAATCCAGAGATACTAGATAACAAGAGGTTGGCAAAGTGGGTGTTACAAAAATACAGCATTCCACAAGATTTCGTTACCTACAAAAGCATGAAGGACAGAGTTTTGCTGGAAGAGATTCCTCTAGGTACGGCATTCGTGAATGACATCATTATGGCAATGCAGAGGAATGTTGAGTTGCAAATTGATTACCAGCGTTACTCAAACGAGCAGGAAGAGCATTTACAGGAATTACATATTCAGCCCTATGCGCTGAAGGTTTTCAATCGTCGTTGGTATCTTCTTGGGTATATAAAAGAAAAAAGTGCATTACGCACCATTGCCCTTGACCGCATTCTACATCTTGAAGTGCTAACAGCCAACTTCAGCCTGCCTAAAGACTTCAATGCCCGCGAGTACTTTGCCAATGTCGTCGGCATCTATGTGAACAAAGATTTACCTGTTACGAATGTCAAAATCCGAACCTATGGAGTTCAGGCTGATTACCTTCGTTCTACGCCACTTCACAAAAGCCAGTCAGAGGGCAAGTCCAAGTATGGCGAGTTCGCAGAATTCACTTATAGAGTATGTATCACTCCTGATTTAATCACTCAGTTGCTGGTAATGGGAGATAAGGTTGAGGTGTTGGAGCCAGAGGAGTTGAGAGAAAAGATGAAAGAAGAATTACAGTCTGCATTAAATAGATATCAAACTTATTAACAGATATTTCTACCATATTCTGCGGTGTTTTTGCATAACAAACAGCAAAAATGCCGTTTTTGTTTTATTTCTATCGTATAAATAAAGTGTCGAGGGTAATTCTTAGTGTTTCGAAACGAATATGCCGAACTGATGGGGGAGATGGGGATAGATAAAAGGCTAATAGGTTTATAGGTTAATAGGTTATAAAACTAAAAAATATGAAAACGATTATCAAAAACAAGAATGGGGAATCCTCACTTACCATTAGTGGCGATTTCTATCAAGTACAGGATGAAAATTTCACATCCATATTCAATGCGATTTCAAATGAAATCACGATTCTACATGAGTTGAAACACGTGTTCGATAAAGACAAAAAAGCCCGAAATGATAGAAGACTACTTACCAGAAGAAACGGTCAAAGTCACAATGGAAGAGCAAGATGATGGTAGCAGAATGGTGACTATTGATGATTGAATTACGAACAACAGAAAAAACGGCTTAGACGAATATG
>Ga0247611_10004130_pt1 | contig 20500 bp, 17 predicted proteins | sample 177DNAGHGhighgp2_FD_192422 | JGI IMG/M metagenome (GOLD analysis project Ga0247611, IMG submission 192422) | Sheep rumen microbial communities from Palmerston North, Manawatu-Wanganui, New Zealand - 1770 DNA GHGhigh gp2 | ecosystem: Host-associated > Mammals > Digestive system > Stomach > Rumen...
CAGATTGAGGTGCCTGGCACTGCCATTACGGACGCCGTGAAACGCTATTGGCGTCACGGTCTGTTCTCGAATGTCTCCATCAGTGCCGACTCGCTGGTAGGCTCAAAAATCTATCTCTGCATCCATCTGGGACTTCGCCCGCGCGTGAGTACCATTAATTATATAGGTCTGAAGAAGTCGGAGCGCGAAGATATGGAGGCCAAGCTCGGTATCATGAAGGGTTCGCAGATTACGCCCAACATGATTGACCGCGCGAAGATTCTGGCCAAGCGCTATTTCGACGAGAAGGGTTACAAGAACGCGGAGATTAATATTACCCAGCGCGACGATGTGACAGGAAAGAACCAGGTGATTCTGGATGTCGACATCGACAAGAAGGACAAGATGAAGGTGCGTAGCATTGTCTTTGACGGTACGGCAGGTCTTGACCCGAAGAAGATCAAGGGTTCGTTCTTCTCCAAGGGCGCCTTTGGCAAAATCCACGAGGCCGGCAAGTTCGGTAACCTGTTCAAGGCCAAGAAGTTCACCGACGAGCGATATAAGGACGCAAAGCAGGCCCTGATTGACAAGTACAACGAACTGGGCTATCGCGATATGGAGATTCTAGAGGATTCGGTAGTGAATGTTGACGAAAAGCATGTCAACATCTACGTCCATGTGGATGAGGGCCAGAAGTACTTTGTGCGTAACATCACGTGGGTAGGTAATACTGTCGTCACCACCGACGGTCTGAACCGTACGCTGAACATGAAGGCTGGCGATGTCTATAACCAAAAGCTCATCAGCAAGCGACTGAGCGAAGATGAGGACGCTGTGGGCAACTACTACTATAACAACGGCTACGTCTTCTCGAGAATTGACCCCGTCGAGGTGAATGTTGTGGGCGACTCCATCGACTTGGAGATGCGCATCACCGAAGGTCCGCAGGCTCACCTGAATCACGTCCGTATCTATGGCAACGACCGCATCTACGAAGAGGTGGTGCGTCGTGAGCTCCGCACGAAGCCTGGCGATCTGTTCTCCAAGGAGGCCATCATCCGCTCTATCCGTGAAATCGGTTCTATGGGCTACTTTGAGCCCGACAAGGTGTCGCCCGACGTGAAGCCTAATGGCGATGACGGCACGGTGGACCTGAACTGGATGCTGGAGCAGAAGGGTAATGACCAGGTAGAGTTCTCGCTGGGTTGGGGACAGACGGGCGTCATCGGCCGTATCGGCCTGAAGCTCAACAACTTCTCCATGCGCAACCTTTTCGGCAAGAACAAGATGCATCGCGGCTTCATGCCTATCGGCGATGGCGAGCAGCTGGGCCTGAGCTTCCAGTCGAACGGCTCGTACTACTACTCTGGTTCGGCTAACTACTCGACCAACTGGTTTGGCGGCAAGCGCCCGAATGCCTTCAACGTCGGTGTGTTCTACTCGAAGCAGTCGGACATCTCGAGCACCTATCGTAACTCCAGCTGGATGAACAGCTACTACAACTACTATGGCGGCTACGGCACGTATAACAACTACGCCTACAACTACGACGCCCTGCTCGACGACGACAAGACCATCAGCATGCTGGGTGCCTCGATTGGCTGGGGTAAGCGTCTGCGCTGGCCCGACGACTATTTCCAGCTGTCGGCAACGCTGGGCTATACCCGTTACATGCTGCGCGACTGGAACTACTTCTATATTGCCAACGGTAACTGTAACAACCTGAACCTGGGTGTGACGCTGTCGCGTACCTCGACCGACCATCCGCTCTATCCGCGTCGCGGTTCTGAGTTTATGGCTTCGCTCACTGTGACGCCGCCTTGGTCGCTCTGGGACAACAAGGACTATGCCCACTTGGCCAAGGACGGTACGTCGGCCACCTACGAGGACGAGTTGCAGGAGGTCTATCGTTGGATTGAGTATCACAAGTGGAAGATGAAGCTGCGCACGTTCACCGCCCTGACCAGTGGTCAGAAGTGCTTCGTGCTGATGACTCGCTTCGAGTTGGGTCTGCTCGGCTCGTTCAATAAGGACAAGAAGTCGCCCTTCGAGACCTTCTATATGGGTGGCGACGGTATGAGCGGCTACAGCTATGGCTATGCTGAGGAGACCGTTGGTCTGCGTGGTTACGAAAACGGATCGCTGACGCCTCGTGGCGCTGCCGGCTATGCCTACGACCGCATGACGCTCGAGTTGCGCTATCCCTTCATGATGGGCAACACCACCATCTACGGACTGACCTTCCTTGAGGCCGGTAATGCGTGGTACGATGCCAAGAAGTTCAATCCTTTCGAGCTGAAGCGCTCGGCCGGTGTTGGTGTACGTATCTTCCTGCCGATGGTGGGCCTGATGGGTATCGACTGGGCCTACGGCTTCGACAAGCCCCACTACTCAAGCTCGCAGAACCGTGGCGGCTCGCAGTTCCACTTCATCCTTGGACAGGAATTCTAAGCGGGCTTCGCCCTAATTGATAAATGAGAAATGATAAATGCCGCGAAAGGACGGTTTTTGATTGAATTATGAATAGACAAATTAAAAAAATGATGAATTGTAGATGGTTGGTGATATTAGGTTTATCATTTATCGTTTGTCAATTATCATTTAGCCCTATAAGGGCGCAGAAGTTTGCACTGATGGATATGGACTATATCCTGAAGAACATTCCTGCCTACGAACGTGCCAACGAGCAACTGGCTCAGGTGTCGAAGAAATGGCAGGCTGAGGTCGATGCCCTCACTACCGAGGCACAGACCATGTATAAGACCTATCAGAACGAGGTGGTCTTCCTCTCGGCTGAGCAGAAGAAAGCCAAGCAGGACGCCATCATGGAGAAGGAGAAGCAGGCTGTCGACCTGAAGAAGAAATACTTCGGCCCCGACGGTGAGCTCTTCAAGAAACGCAACGCCCTGATGACACCTATTCAGGACGAGATCTACAATGCCGTCAAGGACATTGCCGACCAGCGCGGCTATCAGCTCGTGCTCGACCGGGCCAGCGATGCCGGCATCATTTTCGGCTCGCCCAAGATCGACATCTCCACCGAGGTGCTGCAGAAGCTGGGCTACTCCTATTAAACCGTCATCGCGAAAAAACGTCAGATAATTGTGACACAACATCACGAAATAATATAATAACGAAAAATAAACAGAACAACAATGAAAAAGTTTATCATCTGCGCAATCTGCGCACTCTGCGGTTTCACCACCGCTAACGCACAGGCCAAGTTCGGCCACGTGAACACCCAGGAAATCATCCAGACCATGCCTGAGTACGCCAAGGCCAAGGGCGAGATTGACGCTCTCCAGGCTCAGTACGAGGCCGACCTGAAGTCGATGCAGGACGAGCTGCAGAAGAAGGGCGACGCCTTCGAGAAGGAGCAGGCCACCCTGCCCGAGAACATCAAGAACCGTCGTCAGCAGGAGCTGCAGGAGATGTACCAGAAGATTCAGCAGAGCTTCCAGGACAACCAGCAGGCTCTCCAGAAGGCTTCTTCAGAGAAGATGCAGGCCATCACCACCAAGGTGCTCGACGCCATCAGCGCCGTTGGCAAGGAAGGCGGCTATGTCTATATTATGGAGATGGGTGCCGGTATCCCCTACATCAGCACCACGCTTTCTACCGACGTCACCGCTCAGGTGAAGACCAAGCTGGGTATTAAGTAATACGCCTACAGGCAACAGCTACGCCTTACAGGCAGTAAGCAAAAAAACGTGTGGCTCACAGCGTCGTGAGCCACACGTTTTTTGTGAGAAGGACGCACAAGCCACCAATACTCCACGACTTTCCTCTGGATTCTCTCGAGAATTCAGGCAATACTCCATGACTATTGTCCGAAACTCCATGACTTTCGCTCAATACTCCATGAGTATTTTTCAAAAGTCATGGAGTATTTTTCAAAACTCGTGACGTATTTTCACAAACAGGCCTCACGTTATCCTTAGAATCCCCAAAATCCTTAGCCAAGAATGCAATCCCTATTTTTTTTGTTGACTACTCGAAAAAGAGGTAATAAGGTAACCTTGTCTTCGGAAATGCCGATAAACAAAGGGCCTCAGCGATGTTAGGTCTTGTTTCAACAGGTAACATAGAGGTAACTTAGAGGTAATATCCCCAGTAAGTGTATCCACTCTGACGCCTTGCTGCCAATAGCGCCTTCCATGAGGTCGCATGTTACCTCGATGTTACCTCTGCCCCAAAGAGGTAACGTCCCTCAACCCCTTTGCCACAGGGCGTTTCCGAGCACAATATTACCTCGTTACCTCATTTTGCGAAAAATTCTCAAAAACAAAAATTCTTGTTTTTATTTTGTTCTTTGCCCACTTCTTCGTATCTTTGCACCTAATCAGCCGGTATAAAGCCTAATGCTATAAAAGATATGACGCAAGATAATAGAGACACACTAATAAAATTGCACCTGCAACATAAAGAGCTGGGTATTTCTGAACAGATAGATTACAACAAGTTCTATCTTTATTCCATCATTGCCCACTCCACCGCCATTGAAGGCTCGACCGTGACGGAGGTCGAGGCGCAGTTGCTGTTTGATGAAGGTATCACTAGCAGCAAACGCACGATGGTGGAACAGATGATGAACCTCGACCTAAAAGAGGCATACGATTATGGCATGCAGTGGATAAAGAAGCATGAGGCTATTACCATGGATTCGCTAATAGTGCTTGCTTCAAAGGTTATGGCCCGTACTGGCAGAGAATATACAACATTAGGTGGTGATTTCTCCGCTGCGAAGGGCGAGCTTCGCAAGCTCAATGTCTCAGCAGGCTATGGCGGCAAGTCATATATGGCCTACCAGAAAGTACCTGCTCGTCTGGCTGCATTCTGCGACGAACTTAACGCCAGGCGCAAGGCCTTAGACGCTAAAGACGTGGCAGCCATCTACGAACTTAGCTTCTGGGCGCACTATGAGTTGGTGACTATCCATCCATGGGCTGACGGTAATGGCAGAACGAGTAGATTGCTCATGAACCTACTGCAAATAGAGTTTGACGTGCTGCCAACCAAAGTGCTGAAAGAGGACAAGGCAGAGTACATACAAGCACTTATCGACACAAGAGAACAAGAAGACATCAATATCTTCATAAATTGTATGACAGGTTTGCACTGCCAACACCTGAAAGCAGATATCGACCAATTCCTTAAATCAACGAGCGAGAAAATGGTCGATAAACAGGATTTGCAGGAGCAAATGGTCGACAAGTGGTCGATAAAACCATCTTTAGCCGAGAAAATGGTCGATATTTTAGAATTCGTGGCTGATAAAGACGAATTTACCACCGAACAGATTATCGCCCACTTTGGCTTTAATGCCACAACTGCCAAGCGCTACCTGCGCCAACTCACCGAATTTGGCTATCTGGAGGCACATGGCGGAAATAAGAATAGGACTTATAGCAGAAGGGCATGAGACAACTTCTTCAGAAGAGACCGGCTGCATATTTTTGTTTATTTCCTTGGAACTTTCGGAAATAATGTCTATCTTTGCACGCAAAGCGTGCTAGAAAAAACAGTAAATAGCTATGAGTACACAGGCAATGACACAGCAGATAGCCGAATACTTCAAGACACAACCCATCCTGAAGGCTTGGCTTTTCGGCTCTTTCGCCCGTGGCGAGGAGACAAAGGATAGCGATGTGGACCTTCTGGTGGTATATGACCGTAGCCAGCCCATAGGCTTGTTCCGTTATGCTCGGATGCACCGCGAACTGGAAGAGCGATTGGGCCGCAAGGTTGATCTCGTGGAAAGTGGTACGTTACGCCCTGCCGTATCTGCAACGGCAGACAGAGACAAAAAGATGATTTATGAGAGAGCGTATTAGAGACCTCGACCGCCTGCGTCATATTTAAATCCGAAATCCCTTCTGCGAATCCTTGCCAATTCCGTGAGGTCGCATGTTACCTCGATGTTATCTCTGCCCAAAAGAGGTAACGCCCCTCAAACCCTTTTCCACAGGGCATTTCCGAGCATGATATTACCTCGTTACCTCATTTCGCGAAAAACTCTCAAAAACAAAAATTCTTGTTTTTATTTTGTTCTTTGCCCACTTCTTCGTATCTTTGCAAATGCTATCTGCCCATGCTGGCTATGATGTTCTCTGAGGAGAACGGAGCTGCGAGGTGGAGCACTACATATTAGAAAGGCGTTACTGACGCTTTGTTTTGGGATGTTCGAACTACCACATCGAAAAGAGATCAAAAACAATGCAGATGTGACTCCACGGGGTGTGTATTAGCATCTCCGTAGTGTGCTGAGAGGCTTTGTAGCCTCAGGCACACTTTACGGTGTATCTATATACTCCAGCGTTGGTGTTTACTCTGTCTGTTTATCTCTTTGGCTGTGGTAGGCCAGAACATCAAACAGGCAGATGTTAAGCACCACGTTTTTTTTGTGTGTAGTTTTCAATAATAAAAACAATCTGGTTTAGGTGCTTGTCAGAACTAAAGATTAAGGACAAGGCAATAAAGAGTAACTGACAAACAATCATACGAGATTCATTTCACTTCTGGTGACATAGAACTGGAAAACTAAACGAACGCAGAAGCAGAAAGAGATAATGACCTCGCACGAACAGCGTGGGGGATTCGTTATGCTTTATTCTGCAGCGTTTCCAGTCGCTTATGTCACAAGCATGGCACCCCTGCGCTTCTACGAAAACGCAGGGGCTTTTTGTGCCATAAACGATTATATGGCAACGGTCGAGAAGGATATTAATGAGACTTCGGAGAAAATAGATGAGGTAAAGCGCATAGTGCAAGAACGTGCACTGGCATTGGAATACAAGAAACAGATTCCGCAGACGCCAATTTCAGATGGCGAACTGTGGAAGAACCTGGAGTTTTCGCAACCAGAGAATACAGTTAGAATCGGAACCGTTTTTAGCGGGATTGGAGCCATTGAACATGCTTTTCAACGTCTTGGTTTGAAACACCAAATCATGTTTGCTGGCGATATTGAAGCCAAATGTAAACAAAGCTATTTTGCCAATTACCAAATCCGCGAGGAAGACTGGTTTACTGATATTCGTGACTTCGATGCTCGACGCTATAAGGGCAAGGTCGATTTTGTCATTGGTGGAGCTCCCTGTCAGGCTTTCTCAATGGTGGGTCATAGACTGGGTTTTGAAGACGCACGAGGCACGTTATTCTATGAATTTGCCCGTGTCGTTAAGGAAACACAACCTAAAGTTTTCTTGTTTGAAAACGTTCGCGGACTCTTGAATCACGACAAGGGCAGAACATGGCATGTAATGCACGATATATTTGAAGAACTGGGTTATGACGTAAAGTTCCGCGTCTTGAACAGTTGTGATTATGGAATACCTCAGCACCGTGAGCGCGTATATTGTCTTGGATTTAAGAAGAAAACTAAGTTCGAATTTCCTGCACCGATAGAGTTGGAGTACAAAATGTACGACTTTCTGGAGGACTACATTGACACGAAGTATTTCTTAAAAGAGAAGGGAATAAAGTTCGTTACCAGCCATAAGAATCACGACAAGTTTTATACGCAGATAAATGGAGATATACAACTCTGTCAAAAGCGTAATCAGCAGTTCAATTGGCATGGTGATTTTGTATATCATCCCGATTCAGAATTGACGCCAACAGACGAGGATTTTGATGAGTTTGTCTTTGATGTTCGTGACGTAGAGGAAAAATATTATCTTTCGGATAAGGTGGCTCACTACGTTCTCGCTGGTGGAACGAAAAACTTCAAGACTTCGACAGAGACAGATCTTGACGTGGCTCGTCCGTTACTCCATTCAATGCACAAGATGCATCGTGCTGGGGTTGACAACTATGTGACACACAAAGGTCGTATTCGTAAACTCACACCTCGAGAGTGTTTGCGTTTAATGGGATTCAAGGACACGTTTAAGATTGTTGTGTCCGACACCTCGATGTATCAGCAAGCCGGCAACAGCATTGTTGTCGATGTGCTGATAGCTATCTTAAAGCAGATGGACATCACTAAATATGGTGAACGATTATGATTATTGAAGGTGAGAGGTTTACGTTTGAAGATACTTTTGATACGCCTATTACAGTGGCCGATAGTTGGGTAATGCCCAAGAATAAATTAGGTGACGGAAACGGCGAGGCAAAACTCTACTTTGGTTCGCGAGACAAAATGGAGCAGTTCTTTGGCGAAATAGGCTTTACCGCAACATGTTTTGTTCTTCGTCAGGACTTGCAGGCATATATGCAAGCCATAAAAGCTGAGTATTTTGCGCCATCACAAAATTATCGTGGTCGCGATGAAATGCGTTTGCTTTGGTCAGAGCGTATGGCGAAAATAAATGCTCTTCCATCGGGCATTGTCGATTTCACGATTTGCGAACAATCACAAATAGCAGGGTCGCGTGGTTATGTCAATTCATCAGATAAGGTTTATAAACTGATACGCGAGATATCACTGCCGCTTGTCAGCTATATCTCCGCAATGCGCCTTGACTATAATGGACAGCCGATGTTCTACCTAAAACTGTTTGCTGATTTTGAGGAGATAGAGAAGCGTAAGGCTTTTATCGAAAAGTATGGTGCAAGCATACACCCGGAAGAGGAAGATACGCCTTGGAAGGCGTGTGAAGAAGAACCTAAGCCAAAGGCACCAGCCCCACGCTATGGTCGTGAGGGCCAGGATGAATATCGCCGTAAATTATTGGAAGAATGCCCCTTCTGTCCTATTACGATGATAAATGAAGAATCGCTTTTAATAGCCAGTCACATTAAACCATGGGCGGTTTCAGACTCTGTAGAGCGTATTGACCCCAACAACGGTTTCATTCTTTCTCCGCTATATGATAAACTATTTGATCGCGGTTATATCACCTTCAGTAACGATAGGCGTGTGTTTATCTCTAATTGGCTCTCTCGTCAGGTAAAAGAGCGTATCGGCATTAAGGAAAATCAATTCTTCCAGTTTTTGCCCATAAACGACGCAAGAGCAAAGTATTTGGAATATCACAGAGCCACAGTTTTCAAAGGTTAAATAAGCCAAGTACACAAACAACCACAACTTTTGCGCAAAGAGCATATATGACAGGGGTAACCCTGTCATATATGCTCTTTTCTGAATAACTCAAATGATCAGAATCAAATATTGAATGCCTAAGGGTAAATCACGTGGCAGTTCTCTTCATTATCAATGACAAGTGGGGCAAGAGAAAACGAATTTATCTGTAATCGACTGATAAAAAGAGCCGGAAGCGCGTTTGCGCCTCCGGCTCTTTTTGTTTGTCCGAGCTATTATCTGCTCCTTTCTTTAATCCTCGGCAGGCTCGAAGTCGTCCTTGCCTACACCACAGAGTGGGCATACCCAGTCATCGGGAATGTCTTCGAAGGGTGTACCGGGCTGAATGCCGCTGTCGGGGTCGCCTGCTGCGGGGTCATAAACGTAACCGCAGACGCTGCATACATACTTTTTCATAAGTTTGGATATTTAAGGGTTAATAAATGGGTAATCTTCTCTACAACCTGCTCGGGCTTGATACTGTTCATGCAGGCCATGTCGTGGCGACGGCAAGGCTGTTTGCCGTAGATGCTGCAGGGACGACAGTCGAGATCCGTCTGAATGATGTTGTCGGGCGACTGGTTCCAACCCATGAAACCGCCAAGGGGATGGGTGGAGCCCCAGATGCTCACCACGGGGGTTGCCGTCAGTGAGGCTAAGTGCATGTTGGCGGAGTCCATCGACACCATGACGTCGAGATGGCTCATCAGTATCAACTCCTGTTGCATGTTCTCCAAGTGCTCATCGGTATCCACGCATTGGGGGAACTCCAGGCACCAGGCATTGAACAGCAGCTCTTCGCGCTGTCCTCTTCCGAAGAGGAAAATACGTGCATCGGGATATTTCTGGGTAAGCTGACTGATAACCTCGTGCATGAGTGGCAGGGGGTATTCCTTGCTGGGATGGGCAGCTGTTGGCGCAATGCCTATCCATTGTTGGAAGTTCTTCTTTGGACCGATGATGGCTGGCAACAGATTCAGGTTGCCGCCTTCCTCGGGGAAGAGGGAACGGAAGTGTATCTCCACAGGATAGCCCAGACGGGCAAAGACGTCGGCATAGTTCTGGAAGGAACTGGGGAGCTGCTTGCGTACCTTATTATTATGGGCGGTCAGCTTCTTACGCTCCGAGCGGTGCTTGTTGATATGCTCCACACGGTAGTGGCCAATGTTGAAGCGCATGCGCAGATAGTCTGAACGAAGCACGCTGTGCAGGTCGGCCACCTTGGTGAACTGCTTGGCTGTCAGTCGGCGATAGAGGGTGTTCAGGCCTTTGACGCCACGATACTCCCTCTTGACGTCGGCTTCCATGAAGTTGACGTTTGGAGCCAGGTCCTCGAAGAAGGGGCGGGCGTATCCACGACTAAGCACCGTGATACGAACGTCAGGGTACTGCGTGGCTACAGAATAGACTACCGGCACAGCCATTGCGACATCGCCCATAGCTGAGAACCTGATAACGAGAATATGCTCCTTCTTCACTCCTAATATCCTTAACTATTTGAACTTCTTCAATTACTTGTTCCCATACAGCACCGGATTGGTGGCAGGGTCGTTGTACATCTTCATCTGGCGGTACACCTTCATGTACTTACGGCCTTCGGCAATGTCTTCGAGCAGTTGGTCAATGGCCAGTGCCAGATCTTTCTGCTGTTCGAGCAGCACGTCGAGTTTTGCCTGACAGCGCTGACGATGCTCCTCAGAAGCATCCTGACGCTCCACCTGCTCCTTCATGTGGTAGATTTTCAGGGCGAGGATGCTCAGGCGGTCGACAGCCCAAGCGGGGCTCTCGGTGTTCAGTCGGGCATCGGCAAGGGGTGTCACGTCGCTGTATTTCTGACGGAAGTAGCTGTCAATGTCCTCAACCAAGTCTGTACGGTCCTGGTTACTATGATCGATGCGGCGCTTCAGGGCCAATGCCTCCACGGGATCAATGTGGGGGTCACGGATAATGTCCTCGTAGTGCCACTGAACGGTGTCAATCCAACATTTCAGATAGAGCGCATATTCAATGCTCTCTCTGTCGTATGGATTATTAATTGGTGTGTCGACATTGTCTGTCAAATGGTAATCAGTAATGACCTGATTAAAGATCTTGTTCGCTTGTTCTGTAAATGCCATAATGGTCTTTTTTCAAATGATTGTGCAAAGCTACAGAAAAGTTTTGAAACTACCAACTAAAAGAACACTTTTTCATTATAATTTGCAAATTGAATGTAGCAATGGCACGCAAAAAGGGTCAATTTTATGCACAAACGCACCATAAGTGTGCACAAAAGTAGCAGTTTTTTGCCGAAAAGTTTGCGTAAGTCAAAGAAAATGTGTTACTTTGCACCGCGAAAGTGGCAAAGTGCCACAAAAATTCAAGATAGCACATTCATTATTAACATTTTAAAGTATTAAAAGATTATGTCAGAAATTGAAAGCAAAGTAAAGGCAATTATCGTTGATAAGCTGGGTGTTGACGAGGCTGAAGTAAAGCCCGAAGCAAGTTTCACCAACGATCTGGGTGCAGACTCACTGGATACCGTTGAGCTCATCATGGAGTTTGAGAAGGAGTTCGGTATCTCTATTCCCGACGACAAGGCAGAGAAGATTGGCACCGTTGCCGACGCTATCAGCTATATCGAGGAGAACGCAAAATAAATCAATTTAGAATTGAAGGATTGAAGAATTGAAGAATTGAAGTTCAGGCTTCATCCTGGATTCATTCTTCAATTTTTCAATTTTTCAATTTTTCAGTTTTATATTATGGAATTAAAAAGAGTAGTTGTAACAGGTCTGGGCGCTGTTACGCCCGTCGGCAACACTCCTGACGAGATGTGGAAAAACTTGCTCGCTGGAGTCAGTGGTGCCGCACCTATTACAAGTTTCGATACAACGAATTTCAAGACCAAGTTTGCCTGCGAGGTGAAGAACCTCAATGTCAACGACTTCCTGGACCGTAAGGAGGCTCGCAAGATGGACCGTTACACACAGCTGGCCCTGATTGCTGCCAAGCAGGCCGTCGAGGATTGTGGCATCGACTTGGAGACTACAGACAAGAACCGCATTGGTGTGGTCTTTGGCGTAGGTATCGGTGGTATCAAGACCTTTGAGGACGAAGTGAAGTATTATGGTGTCCATGAGGCTGACGGTCCCAAATTCAATCCCTTCTTCATTCCGAAGATGATTGCTGACATCGCTGCCGGACAGATTTCCATCATGTATGGTTTCCATGGCCCCAACTATATTACAGCTTCTGCTTGTGCTTCGTCATCGAATGCACTGGCTGACGCTTTCAACCTGATTCGTCTGGGCAAGGCCAACGCCATCGTCGCTGGTGGTGCCGAGGCTGCTATTTGTGCCTGTGGTGTAGGTGGTTTCAATGCCATGCATGCCTTGTCAACCCGTAACGACGAGCCCGAGAAGGCCAGCCGTCCGTTCAGCGCCAGCCGCGACGGATTCGTCATGGCCGAGGGTGCCGGTTGCCTCATCCTTGAGGAACTGGAGCACGCCAAGGCTCGCGGTGCCAAGATTTATGCTGAGATGGTCGGTGCCGGTATGAGTGCCGATGCTCACCATATCACAGCCTCTCACCCCGAGGGTCTGGGTGCCAAGCTCGTTATGCAGAACGCTTTGGAGGATGCTGGCTTGAAGCCCGAGGATATTGACTACATCAATGTTCACGGCACATCGACTCACGTTGGTGACATCTCTGAGGCTAAGGCCATCAAGGAGGTCTTCGGCGATGCAGCCTATAAGCTCAACATCTCGTCAACGAAGTCAATGACTGGTCACCTGCTGGGTGCTGCCGGCGCTGTTGAGGCAATGGCTACCGTGCTGGCTGTCCAGAACGACATCATTCCTCCCACGATCAACCACGAGGAGGGCGACGAGGATCCCGAGATTGACTATAACTTGAACTTCACCTTTAACAAGGCACAGAAGCGCACCGTACGCGCCGGTCTGTCGAACACATTCGGCTTCGGTGGTCACAATGCTTGTGTGGTTTTCAAAAAGTATGAGGCTTAAGGATATTATAGAACGTATAAAGCTCCCTTTCCGCAAGGAGAAGGAGCTTTTTTCTTCTCTTTATGACATCATGGGTTTCTATCCCCATGAAATCAGCTACTATCGTCAGGCTCTGATGCACAAGAGTGTAGGCCGTCGTAACGACAAAGGAAAGCCCCTGAATAACGAACGTCTGGAATTCTTGGGCGATGCCTTGCTCGATGCTGTCGTCGGACACATTGTCTATCAGCATTTTGAGGGCAAGCGTGAGGGCTTCCTCACGAATACCCGTTCGAAGCTGGTCAGTCGCGACACCTTGGGCAAACTGGCTGAAGAGATGGGGCTCACCCGTCTCATCCTCAGTAGCGGTCACTCCAACTCCCACAACAGCTACATGGCGGGCAACGCCTTCGAAGCCCTGGTTGGTGCCATCTATCTGGACCAAGGCTACGACGCCGTCATGCGTTTCATGCAGAAGCGCATTCTCGCCAAGCTTATCAATATCGACAAGGTGGCTTATAAGGAAGTCAACTTCAAGTCGAAGCTCATAGAGTGGAGTCAGCGTAACCGCGTACGACTGGAGTACAAGCAGGTTCAGCAAACCAAAGAAGAGGAGACCGGGTCGCCCGTCTTTAAGTTCCAGGTGATGCTTGAGGGCGTTGCCGGAGAGACGGGTAAGGGTTTCTCAAAGAAGGAGGCACAACAGCAAGCCTCAGAGGCTACGCTGAAACGCCTGAAGCGTGAGCCCCAGCTCATTGATGCCATCTTCGCTTCCAAGTCCGAGCGTACGAAGATGGAGGAGGAGCCCACGATGGCCGTTCCCGACACCGCGAAGGAGCAGGAGTTTATCATTGCACAGCCCCAGAACGAGAATGCTGCCGAGGAGCCTGTAGAGAAGAGTAAGGGGGAACCCCGCAAGCCACGCAAACCGTCGATGGCTGAGGAGGCTCAGGCTGAAATGGTCGACTTCGACCTCTCTGACATCACTCACAACGAGCAGGAAAAGTCGCGCGAAGACATCATCGCAGAAGCTGAGGCTCAGGCATTCAAGGAGTAGTCCAATCATTTCATCGTCATGAAGCGCGTGCTGGCAATCCTTTTGTTGTGTGTGGCTGTCGCTGGGAGCATGAAGGCACAACATCCGTTACGCGAACAGGTAGCTGTGGCCGTAACATCCTATGGCGTGCTACGGCTCTCCGTCTATCCTACGAAACATTGGGTGCATGAGCGTCGTCCTGACGATACCGACTACAAGTCGTTCCCCTCGGGCCATACGGCTACAGCCTTTCTGGGAGCCGAACTGGTGCGCGAGGAGTACGGCAACGCTTGGGGCGCTGGTGCTTACCTTATAGCTACAGGTATCGGACTGCAGCGCATCCATGCCGACCGACACTACGCGCATGACGTTCTTGCCGGTGCTGCTATTGGCTTTCTCTCAGCCCGTGTGGGCTATTGGCTGTTGCCATTAGAACGCCGTCTGTTTGGATGGGACAAGAAAAAGGCAGGCACGACCGTCGCTGTCGTGCCTGCTTATAATTCTGAGATGCGTGCTCCCGCGTTCTGTGTCGCTGCTTCGTGGTGAGCATCACTTTATTTTCCAGTAAACTTTCCTGCAAACAGGATAACGCCAGAAGATGCTTCGCTGATGACATAGACGAAGGGGCGGTTGGCGTGGAAAGTGGCCTTGGGATATTCTGCAGGGCCAACAGACGTGGTGAAATTCACCCCGGCAACTGTTACCGCAGCGGCTTCCGAGCCTTCTTCGTTAACCATAATCTTTGCCTTTTGCCGCATCATGGAAATATAGAGATTACTATTATCACACATGTTTGGTATTTCAGCAAAGTCAGAGTCGAAGACCAGCTTGATTCCCATGTTCTTCATCAGCCCTACAAGTCCTTTGTCAACGTTTAGTTTGTCCGTATCTGATGTTGTCTCGAAGCGCGGCAGCTTCAGATCCACCTGATAGCCTTGGAATACGTTGCCTCCTGTTTCGCACCATCCAGGGTTATTCAGTACGCTGCATTGAGCTATCTCTTTGATGAGGTCGTCAGTCGTTACCCCTTCTTCTGGCAACAATACAGTCATGTTCCAAAGACCAGAGCCATAGGGTAGGATAACAGCAGAGTAGGTGTTGGTTTTCAGATAGCTAATCAGCACGTTTTGGTGCATCATGGGAAGCGTGGTGGTGCTTGTCTCTGTGGTAAAGGTTTCATTCTTGGTGTTGTTTGTGTCGAACTTCGAAGCCCAGTCGGCCTTGAAATAGATGGCATTCAGCAGATATGACACCATATCGGGATTCACCTCATCAAGAATCTCGGGAATCATGCCCTTTGTCCTGTCGTTGCACCATCCGTTGATTTGCCCAAGCGTTTGTGGCGATGAGAAGTCGAGTGCAGCAGCCTTTGCATTGTAATAGTCCTTCATGTCTTGCTCAAACTGAGGAATCAAGGTGTATTTCTGATTCACGAAGATAGCATTGGCAATGTCCAGCGTCACGTCTTTATCTGCTTTTGGCAGACCCTCTATCAGTTTTTTGCAATAATCGTTCACAGCCTTGATGCCACCCTTGTGGAAGCCTAAAATCTGTTCCAGCTCTTGTTCCGTCTGACCTGTGGCGGCATCGTTCACCATCCCTAATACATATGTGATGCTCAGCGGCGAATAGATAAAACTCTTGCCGCTTCGGTCCGCCTCGCTGACTGTTTTCAGGAAGTTCAGCGTGAATTGGTTGTTGTCGTGTGCAAACACTTGTTGTTCCTCAGTCAGTGTGATGGGCTGTGGCTCTGTTACCATGTTAACTACTCCCTTTGTTTTCTCCGGTTCTTCTTCGGTATTCTCCGATGAGGAACACGACAGCGTCAGGCTACTTATGGCCATCACTGCCATCATTGATGTGATTTTTCTGTTCATATTCTTGTTTTTATTGGCTTTATCTGCATTTATAATTCGAAAAAGCCTAAAATCTTGCATGTATTTGTGTTAAAGTATCAAAAAGCACGCGTTGTCCTGCAAGATTTGCGTAATTTTGCATCCAAATTGTGCAAAAGAATGAGCCTGACTCACATTATAGGAAATGTATTCAAACCCCGTCAAAAAGCTTTAGAGAAGCACATGAACGGGGGAGAGGCGCTGCAGCGTGCAGTGCTGGACCAACTTATTCAAACAGCTAAGGATACCGAGTACGGACGGAATCATGCCTTCTCAACAACCAGGGGCTACGATGATTTCGTGCGAAACATACCTGTCAACACCTACGAGGAACTGAAGGGCGACATCGACCGCATGCGACACGGTGAGGCTGACATTTTGTGGCCCGGCCGTGTGAAGTGGTATGCCAAATCGAGCGGTACGACAAATGACAAGTCGAAGTTTATTCCTGTCAGTCGTGACGGTCTCCAGAAGATTCATTATGCTGGTGGCCGTGACTCGGTGGCGCTCTATCTCCGTAATAACCCCAAGTCGCGGATGTTTGACGGCAAGGGTCTCATCCTTGGTGGCAGTCATGCACCTAATTACAATGTGGCGGGCTCGTTGGTGGGCGACCTTAGTGCCATTCTGATTGAGAACATCAATCCGCTGGTCAACTTGGTTCGTGTGCCAAAGAAGCAGACGGCATTGCTCTCGGACTTCGAGGTAAAGCGTGAGCGTATAGCCCGTGAGGCCATGAATAAGAATGTCACCAACATCAGTGGCGTGCCCTCGTGGATGCTGTCTGTGCTGAACTGCATGATGGAGATGACGGGTAAGACGCATCTTGAGGAGGTTTGGCCTAACTTGGAGGTGTTCTTCCACGGTGGTGTGGCCTTCACGCCTTATCGCAAACAGTATGAGCAGTTGATAACCTCGCCGAATATGCACTATATGGAGACGTATAATGCCAGCGAGGGCTTCTTTGGCATTCAGGATGACCCTGCAGACAAATCGATGCTGCTGATGCTTGACTACGACGTGTTCTATGAGTTCATGGAGCTGTCCGGCGATGCAGGAGTGTCTGGACAGTCAGGAAAGATTGTTCCGCTTTGGGGTGTTGAGAAAGACAAGAATTACGCCATGCTGATTTCCACCTCGTGTGGTCTTTGGCGTTATATGATAGGCGACACCATCCGTTTCACCTCTACGAATCCTTATAAGTTCGTGATTAGCGGACGCACCAAGAGCTTCATCAACGCCTTCGGCGAGGAGCTTATCGTCGACAATGCCGAACAGGGTTTGGCTTTTGCCTGCGAACAGACTGGTGCTGAGGTTCTGGAGTACACGGCAGCCCCCGTCTTTATGGATGCCAATGCCAAGTGTCGCCACCAGTGGCTCATCGAGTTCTCCAAGTCGCCAGACGACTTGGCACAGTTCGCTGGCTTGCTGGACAAGAAGCTGCAAGAGCTGAACAGCGACTACGAGGCCAAGCGCTACAAGGACATTACTTTGCAGCACTTGGAGATTGTTGAGGCACGCCAGGGCTTGTTCAACGACTGGCTGAAGAGCCGTGGCAAATTGGGCGGACAACACAAGGTGCCCCGCCTCAGTAACTCTCGTGACACGATGGAGCAGCTGCTCCGTCTGAATGACGAATAAGAAGGGGGAGATGAATGATATGAATAGAAAGAATTGGAGAACAATCCGGAAAGACAGGTTGGAGAGTGTGGTCATCCTCTCTCTCATCTTTCATCTCTCATTTCTCGTTTCAGGCTGTGCCCGAATGGGACAGCCCGATGGCGGTTGGTTTGACGACACGCCTCCCCGTGTCGTTGGTGCTACCCCTGATGACAAAGCCACGGGTGTAAAGGCCAAGAAAATCAATATCTGGTTCAATGAGTTCATCAAGATTCAGGATGCGCAGAACAAGGTTATCGTCTCGCCGCCACAACTGGAACAGCCTGAGATTAAGGACAACGGACGTCGCATTATTGTCGAACTGAAGGACTCGTTGAAGGAGAACACCACCTACACCATCGATTTCGGCGACGCTATCGTTGACAACAATGAGAGCAATCCCATGGGTAACTACACCTACAGCTTCTCAACGGGCGACCATATCGACACGCTGGAGATTGCAGGCTACGTGCTCGACGCAGAGAACCTGGAGCCCATCAAGGGTATCCAAGTCGGTCTCTATGATGACCTCTCGGACACGGTGTTCAAGACGAAGCCCATGATGCGCATCTCGCGTACTGACAGCCGGGGCCATTTCACCATCAAGGGTGTGGCACCAGGCACTTATCGTGCCTATGCCCTGAAGGATGCCGACGGCGACTTTGTGTTCAACCAGAAGAGTGAGCAGCTGGCCTTCAGCCATCAGACCTTCGAGCCGTCGTGGAAGCCCGATACCCGTCAGGACACCATCTGGCGCGACTCGCTCCACATTGACAACATCCTGCGCATTCCCTATACGCATTTCCTGCCCGACGACATCACGCTGCTGGCCTTCACGGCCGAGCAGACCGACCGCTACCTGCTGAAGACAGAGCGTCAGGAGCCCAACAAACTGGCCTTCTACTTCAGCTATGGCAACGACTCGCTGCCTGCTATCCGTGGTCTGAACTTCGAGGCCGACAGTGCTTTCGTTCTTGAGGCGAATGCCCGTCAGGACACGCTGATTTACTGGTTGCGCGACACAGCCCTTGTCAATCAAGACACGCTGCGCATGGAGTACCAGTACCTGATGAGCGACTCTGCCGGTGTGTTGTTCTGCAAGACGGACACGCTGGACATGACGCCCAAAGTGGGTTACGAGAAACGCCAGAAGGAACTGCAGAAAGAGCTGGAGAAATGGCAGAAGGAACAGGCCAAGAAGAAGAAACGCGGCGAAGCGTACGACTCCATACCGCCCCGCACACCGTTGCAGATGCGTATCGCTGGCGGAACGATAGCCCCTGACCAGCGTATCACGATAGAGGCCCCCGTTCCGTTGGCCTGGGTCGACAGCGCTGCCGTTCATCTGCGAATCAAGCATGACTCGCTGTGGCAGGACACGCTCTTCACTTTCCGTAAGGTTCTCGATAAGGTTCGACATTATGAAGTGGAGGCGGGCTGGATTCCCGGGTGCGAATACTCGTTGGACATCGACTCAGCTGCCTTCGTGAGCATCTATGGTCTCAATACCAATGCCATCAAGCAGAATATCAAGGTGAAATCGCTCGACGACTTTGGCACGCTCACCGTCAACGCCAGTGGCAGTGGTGCCGATACGGCCCTTGTTGTCCAACTGCTCGACTCGCAGGAGAAGGTTGTCAAGCAGCAGCGTGCAGTGAAGGGTAGTGCCTTCTTCCAGTATATCACTCCAGGCAAGTACTATCTGCGCGCCTTTGTCGATGCCAATGGCAATGACCGCTGGGACACGGGCGACTACGATGCCGACCGCCAGGCCGAGGCCGTCTATTACAGCCCGGAGGAGATAGAGTGCAAGGCCAAGTGGGACTTGAAGCGTACGTGGAACGTCACTGCTACCCCGCGCTATCGTCAGAAGCCTGGTGCCATTACCAAGCAGAAAGCCGATAAGGAGAAGAAGCTGCAGAACCGCAACGCCCAGCGTGCCAAGCAGTTGGGCATACAATACATACAAGAAAAAACAGGCTTAAGATTATGAAAAAATCCTTTCTATTGATTGTTTTCAGCATGCTACTGGGAATAGTCCCGGCAGAGGCACAGTCGATGTGCGGCATTGAGAACCGTGCCTTTCAGGGTGGCGAACGCCTGACCTATGACCTCTACTTCAACTGGAAGTTCGTGTGGGTTAAGGTGGGTAAGGCCACGATGAATACCGACAAGACCACTTATCAGGGACAGTCGGCCTTCAAGGCCAGTCTCGTAACGGGCGGTAACCCCAAGCTCGATAAGTTCTTTACCATGCGCGACACGCTGCTCAGCTATTGCACCACAGACATCGTACCTCTTTATTTCCGTAAGGGAGCCCGCGAGGGAAAGCGCTACTACGTCGACGAGCTGTGGTACTCGTATCCCAACAATACCTGTAAGTTGAAGCAGCACGCCGTCAAGAACTCAGGCGAACATGTCTGGAAAGAGTCGCGCTACAAGGACTGCATCTACGACATGATGTCCATCTTCCTGCGTGCCCGCAACTACGATGCATCGACGCTGAAGAAGGGCGACAAGATAGCAATGCCCATCAGCGATGCCCGCAAGCTGAGCCATTCGTGGCTTACCTATCGCGGCAAGGAGAACTTCAAGGTTGAGAGTACCAAGGAGAAGTTCCGTTGTCTCGTCTTCTCGTTCATTGAGCGCGAGAACGGACAGAACAAGGAGCTTATCCGCTTCTACGTCACCGACGACCAGAACCACATTCCCGTGCGTCTGGATATGTTCCTCAGCTTCGGATCGGCCAAGGCCTATCTGAACAACTATAAGGGCGTGCGCTCGCCCATGACGTCGAAAATAAAATAATCAGATTTGTCCTGCCTCCACCATGAGCACCACACGCTCGGTGAGGCGGTCGGTGCCTTCAGCGTCGTAGGTCTTCTTCAGACTGGCGCCGAACGTCCAGGCGAAC
>Ga0247611_10004131_pt1 | contig 20499 bp, 8 predicted proteins | sample 177DNAGHGhighgp2_FD_192422 | JGI IMG/M metagenome (GOLD analysis project Ga0247611, IMG submission 192422) | Sheep rumen microbial communities from Palmerston North, Manawatu-Wanganui, New Zealand - 1770 DNA GHGhigh gp2 | ecosystem: Host-associated > Mammals > Digestive system > Stomach > Rumen ...
TACGGTGTCACCGTAGCTGGCAGCCGTGATGCGGGACTCGTCGATACCGGCCTCGATGAGGGCCTTCTTGACGTTGTCGGCACGCTTCTGAGCGTACATCACGTTGATCTTCGGGTTACCCGTGCCAGCATCGGCATAGCTCTTCACGTCAACCTTGGTCTCGGGGTGCTCCTTCAGGAAGGCGATCAGGTTCTCCAGCTTGGTAGCCTCGCTGCCAGTGGGAACAACCTCGCGGATGGGATAGAAGATCTCGGTCTTCATCTCAGGCTTCTTGATGATGGGCTTGGGCTCGGGTTTGGGCTCGGGCTTGGGTTCGGGCTTGGGCTCCTCGATGATGACCACAGGAGGCTCGATGACGGTGTACTTGACGGTGGGACCGAGAGCGATCTTCAAACCCAGGAGGGCGTTGAAGTACCAGTCGGGGTTGCCAGCCTTCTTGGAGTTGTACTTGTCGGAGAGGATGTTGGCGTTGCCTTCGAGATTGATGCTCACGCGGTCGGAGCAGCGGAAGTCGAAGTCAAGACCGAAGCGGCCGACGGGGCGAACCTTAGTGCCGTTCCACAGATACTCCAGCTCATAACCCTGATAGATGGGAGTCTTCTGAGCCTCATCATTGTTGAAGGCGATGTTGGCAGCGCCGCCGAGGATAAGGTTCATGCCGAAGACGCGCTTGTGCTTCCAACCACCGAAGAGGTTAACCAGGTTGATCTTCAGGTCAAGACCTGCACTCACGTAGTTCCACTTGTAGGTGTAGGAACCGTTTTCTCCAGCGGCAGCTTTACCGGGCCATGACACCCAACCGCCTTTGGACTCCCAACCGCTACCCTGCAGACGCAGGCCGAGGACGGGGTTGAACTGGTAGCCGAGAGCAATCTGGGCGGTCGGGCTGATCAGATCCTTGAACTTAGCCTCGCCCAGGGTGTGGGCTGCACCGCCCTGCAGCTGCAGGAAGAGGTGAGGCTTGAACTCTGTGATCACTTCGGGCTCCTGCTGCTGAGCGGAGGCCGTCGTGAAGGCAGCAAATGCAAGAGCTGCCATTAACATCAACTTTTTCATACTTCTTTTAGTTTTTGAAAAGGTGTTAAACAATAAAACTTTATTTAATTGATCTTTATATCTCTTATCTTTTGTCTCTAATCTCTCATCTTTAATCTCACATCTTTAATCTTTCATCTCTGTTTTCTACTTCACCACGACCTTGCGTCCACCGACGATATAGATGCCGGCCTTATTCATATCCTTGACGCGACGGCCGGAGAGGTCGAAGATGATTTCATCTTGCTGACTGGCATTGATGCCTTCGATGGCATCGCCAGAACCTTGACCATAATAATATAGATCAATATGGCCATAAGTTGGCATAAGTTCATTGCCTGCTTTGAATAAATATTGAGGAATAATAATATAATAGAAACCATCACCTCTGCTTCTTGTTAATATCTCATCAGAAGCAAGTCTGAATTTGTTTGTTGTTCCTTCAACAGGGACAAAATATGTTGTAATTAACCGTACATCTTGGAACTGTCTATTCTTCTCCCATATTTCTATAACATTTATTGTTGAATCAGGAATAACAACATTATTGTGATAGGGGAAGGTTACTGTAATATCGGATAATCGCTCCACGACTGACTTTAGATTCTCTGGAGAGAATTCTAAGTTGGCCATGTCGTTGTCAACCGAAATGAATGGATTCATGTAAGGATTAACATGACACAACTTCTTTGATACAGACTGTGGATCTCTCAGCCATGCCGCAAAGTTGGCATCTCCGAAAGTTGCTTTAGGAATATTAAATTGGTAAGTACCAGCAGCTAAATCACCAGCTTTAATGGGTTCGTCAAGTACTAATTTGAATGCGGTTGACGGGCTCCTTTCAGGGTCAACAAAACTCTCATCGATGACAAAATGCCCTTTTGCATAGACTTTTGTATCACTGGTGCTTGTAATTGTCACTTCCTTATTGGCGAGGCCAAAAGTATTCTCTTCGTAAATCACTAAAGTCAGGATGTTGTTCAAATCAGTATCTTTAACTTTTTCTTCGACATCAGGCATATTATATAAATAAACATGAATACTATCTACTAAATTATATACAAAGTCGTTACCACTTTTAACAGTATATGAAGCAGTAATCTCTGGAATTTGGATTTTCCGATTGTCATATGTCCAAGAGAAAGTACCTTTTGGGATTGTTAATTGATAAGAACCAGCTTGGACGTCATCAAAAAATAATTGATACTTGTTCTTTGATCCTTCAACGAGACCAATATTTGCAGGCCTGTATTGTAAAGTGCTGGATCCACCAAGTGTGATAATCTCCTTAGCATTCTCCGTAATACCAACTTCATTGATATTTGTAAAAGATACTGTAATCTTATATAGATCGTCAATTGAAGACTCATTTTCTGGATCAATAATATGCTTTGCTTCAGGTACTGGGGCATTAGTTTCTGTCAGGCGGAACGCATTCGTCATCTCCTCTTCAAAATAATTTAAAGAGGGGAATAGAACGGATGTAGCAAACTTCGATGATGAAAAATCAACTCGAGCAAATGCACTCATGTTATTATTACCTTCGCCTGTTGCAACCCAACATTTTATACTCCAAAGCCCGAAACAATCTACATGATTTTTGCCGTCAAGACGGAACTGTGCAAGAGTTAAATTGTTCTTAATTGCATCATACTCATTAGAAATATTATCGTTATCTGGCATCAATTGCTGGAGATACTTGCCATCGGGGCTTATTAACGTAAGCGTTTTATCCTCGTTGACTTGTGCTAAAAAATGAGTCGCGTCTATTGAGTCATTGGTCAGTGTAATGGCACCATTCGAATATCTAAGGTATAGCTCATCTCCATTTGAGGACACCGCAGATAAGATGTAATATTTTGCATTCTGTGGCTGTTCAATATTTGTTTCTGAATAGAAAGCATCGATTGCAACCTCAAGCAAGTTGTTTGTAACCTGTCCTTCGTCAATGGAATCTATGAGCTTCTGTAAAGCTACACGTGCCTCGCTGTCTGTTGCAGGATAGCCTACTCCAGAAGTAGCCAACAGATTATTGGCTTTATGTAATAATGTTGTATCATCAGGATAGACGGCATTTCCCACATTATACGTTACCTTGATCTCAGGATTAAATTGTGCTCCTTGAGATTTTCCCTTGTCTTCGGCTAAATCATCATATAAATAATTGTTTATATAACCTTCTGGGATAATTAGTGTATAATAACCAATCTTCTCGTTAAGAATTTCTGCTGGAATAGGCAATTTATTATCTTCCTCAAACCGCACATAAACCATTTTGGGGTTATCTTCTGATTTTACTAATCGAGCAGTACGCACGCGTTTGTTATCCCGATTTGTAATGTATATGCGTTCAGAAGAAATGGTATTGCTTACGACATCTGTAAAAGTCAATTGTATCCCATCTTCTAATTGATCAACACTTCCTTCTGCAGGATTGACTGATTCCAACTCGAAAGTTGCATAATTAGGAATGATAGAGAAATGATAAGTTAACTGTTTGTTGTAATACCCATCATTGTCATTAGTTATTATAGAACCTTGTTTTATGACTATCTTATATTCGTCACTGACAGTATTAACCTCTAATCCCTCTGGAAGAGATGCAACAATATTATAATCATCCTTTTTTGTGAAAGTCAGTTCTTCATTCATATTATTTGGGCCTCTCAGATAAACTTTTGCTGTATCTGCTATAGTGACCTTAGTTGTAAATGACATTTCAATTTTTTGGAATGATCTCACTTCGGAATAATCAGAAGGAATGACATACTTTGGTTCTAGTATATCAAGAGGCGAACGATAGATGACTTTAAACGACCTAATACGAGGTATTTGTCCATAATTATGATAATGTAATCGGTTTATGCCATCTCCAACATTTCCGAACCAACTTTCATTACGTTGATCAATGGCCCCTATACCGGACGGTGACAGCAGTTTAAGGTTACCTACGTAACTGTCTTCACTGAAGATAAGCGAATCGAGTTCTGCCCCATTACCTGTCACTGTCATACTTCCACCTCTTATAATGAAAAGATAGTGTTCAAAAGAACCATCTTCTTGTGGCCATCCAGCTTGAAGCGCTCCTCCTAAACTACCTTGTTCTCGGCCTTCGAACGATACCGCTACCAAATCGTCATCACTTTTTAGCACAATGCCTTGAAAACTATATTCTGCACCGTTATATTCTTCTTCTAAAAGAGTGACGGGCGGATTTAATGATTCAGGTTTTGTGAAATCAAAAGTGTATTCATGCCGTTTTTGCGAAAATAGCATTAGAGGCATCAATAGAATCATTATAAGAAGTACTCGTTTCATAATATTAAAGGTTACTTTATTAATTATCGGTTCCATTCGTCAACAGCTTGATGGGCACCTTTTACAGAGAGATACCAATAACCGTCAACTTTGACTGGATTAAACATATAGGAAGTTTTCGGTGCTCCGGCCTCATCAGGACCGAACTGCACTTCATATTTGGCATCGTTGAGCCCTGACTCCATGAATGATACATATTTCAGTTCATACTTAAGGACAGGGAACAACGTGAATTTTCTCATGTAGGAGGCACGCGTCTCATCACTAAGCGGAGACACCTGCTGAAGGCTGTCGTCGTATTCGACAAGCATGTTGAGGGCATCATCGATTCGTCCCTCTGAAAGGAACTGCATGCAGCTATCGCACTTCTGCAGCATGATAGTACTGTCTTGAGCCGTCAGGCCCTCTTGGAAGATCTGGCTACTGGACTTAGTTTCACCTTTACAAGCTGCAAAAAGCATGATGACGACAGCCAAGATAGGAAGTAAAACATTCTTCATATTTCTGTTTACTGCAAGATTTGATTATTAAAAAGAGAGTGCGCCTAACTCTCTTTAGACGCACTCTCTATTAAGAGCATTATTAGTTTGCTATTAACACTGTGGATTAGTTACCACGAGTGTAATGGATGTGAATCTTCACCGGCTGATCAAGAATCTCACCCCAATCGTACACAATGGTGATGGGTACCCAGACATCGAAGTCATCAACGTTCTGACCGTTGTTATAGTACTTGATGTAGCCGAAGCGAGCCTTCTCTGCATCTATGCCTTCCATCTCGGCATTGTCAAGACCCATATATTCAATGAGTTTCTCATTTTCAGAAACGGCATTGAAGTCATAAGGAGTGGTGCGGAGCGGGAAGTTCGCATCTAAGGTCTGGAATGGACCATAGTGAATCCGATCCTTTCTATCTGCCAATCCACGGAGTTCAACCAAATTCGAAACCGTGTTCATTGTAACGGTAGTTGCTGGATTCGTCTGTGACAAATTGGTCTTAACCTTAGTCGGCGTGAGATCTACGATGATATCCTTAACATTGTAATAAGCCCACAGCCACTGCCAATTATTCCAATTCTGAACTGTCCAATGTGCAGGAATACCCTGAGCACCCCACATATGACCTTCCTTGGTTCCACGCCAGTCGAACAATTTGACAATATCAACAACATAGATGTAATCAGCGTTATTGACAGCATCAAACATAAAGTCACTTTCCTGGAGAAGGTTGATAGGACGTTCCCAAGCCATCTGGAAGACAGCAAAGTTTCCAATCTTATAGTCTTTCATTTGGTTGGCTATTTCACACTTGTTAGATGCAATGACACCAACATAGCTGCGGAGCTGCTTGCTAAGAGGATTGCCCTTATCATCAAACTTGCCAGTCAGAAGATCTTCACTATTGCGCTCAACGCTTGTGAGATAACCAACGGCATTGACACATGCCTCTGTATAAGCATTCTCTTTATCCCACTCGTTAGCCTGAGCGTACTTATTGCCACTGGGTTGATCGTCACTTCCGCGCCACTTGTTCTGGACGTATTCGTGAAGCAGAACGACTTGACCACCTACAGAGGTAGAAGTATTCTGAATAATTGCTATAGGCTCATATTCATTCTTCTGGGTATACTCAGAAAGTTTGACAGCGAACAAAGTGTCATTTGAGAACACACCGTCAAGTGTAGGATCAGATGAAGTACGAGCATAATAGATGGCACACTTGTTCAGGATGTCGTTGTTCTTAACGAGGTCACCATTGAATACATCGTAGCTATCTTGGATACCAGTTGTCGTATTAATATTATTACGCTTACCTGCATAAATATAGCCGTGACTATTACCTGGTGTGAACTTATTATTATTCCATCTGCCTGGGACATACTTACAGATAAATTTATCGAAGAGCTCATCGGAGAAACCGCGACGAGGGGTTACCACGTATTCAGTACCGTCAAGCGCTTTGATCTTGTACTCAATAGGAGCGAAGTAAAGTTTTGATCCACCGTTAGAATTAGAAACTTGAATCTTGTTTCCATCCCAAGTCGAGAGAATCTCATTACGCCAAGGCACAGTGCGAGATGTATTACCCAAACCATCCTCAGGATAAGGAGTATTGTTTGCGATAGAACGATAGAGGATGTCAGCATTCTGTGAGATAGAAGCACCATCGTCATAGTCTGACCAATTCAGACCATTGATTCCATCCTTACCCGTGGTAGGCCAAGGCAGTCTGAAATCAGGAGTTTGATTGCGACGCCAGCTGCCATTCTCCTTATACCAGTACTGCTCGTCCTTAGACTTCGTCTCAGACATATCAACATTAGAACGGGTAATCTTCACAGTCAGCTTGATGAAGATGTCATCCCAGTCGGCGCCTTCAAACTGTTTCTTAATATTCTCATCCACATCCCCTAGCGTACTGCTATAGAAGTGACCTGTGTAGTGAATATAAGTCTCAACAGTTGCAGGATTGCTACCATTATCTCCAGGCGTTGCATGATGGGTCAAAGCCTCAAGCTCAGCTTCTGAGAATCTCCACTCATAAGCGTGGTTGGTAGTTCCCTGAGCGTCATAGGTCAAGTGAACCGTACCAATTTTATCTGCTCCTGTCTTCTTGGTGTATTTCCAATGTTCGTTAGGATTGTCGGCATTCGGGCTACCGGCCTTCTTGTACTGGATAAGTTCATAGACCTTACCGCCATCACCGAGTACAGTAGCAGGTACTGTTTCATCGATTTCAGGACGATAATTGAGATCAAACGCAGTCTTCTCCATGTTGTTGAGCTTGTCCTGAAGAACACGCTTACTAAACATAGACCAGTTCCAACCTCCTACACGATCCTTGTCGGTCTTAGCGCCATTGCAGAGGTTGAAATTGAGGTTCTCTGTCGGATATTCAATAGGCAGAAGCTCTGGACGTGTGATGTGGAGACGGATGTAACCATCAAGTACAGGCTTAGCACCAAGAGCATTAAACTCATTGATACCATCCTTCTTCGCATCCATGTTGTTCCACTTTGTCATGTCGCTAATGTTGCTGAAGTGATAGAGACGTACGCGAACCAAAGGCTCACGGTCAACAGCTTCATGTGTGGCATCATGACCTAAATCAGTATTGCCCAGCTCGTCAACGTTCTTTGCACGGATAACGCCATTCTTATGATCAGTGAAGATGGCATATCGGCTGTCGCGAGTACGGTTAGATGATACATAGTAATCAAGCGTATCAAATACCCAGACGAAGCCAAGGCGCTGGAGTTCAATTGCGTCATACTTCCAAGTCTGACAGGGCCTGTGGCTAACTACATTATCTGTCAGAGGCTCGTTCTGCTCATAATAGTAGTGAACGCCAAGATACTGGATAAGATTGACATCCTTGTCGGTGAACAATTCAATATCTGCAGGATGTTTAAGAGCCTCTTCAGGCTTGTCCCAAACGTGTACCCATTGATTACAAACAGCACCGGGCTCGTCACGTCCGTCGGTAGCCGATGTGCCGCCGGGGCGATACTTGTAGGGAGCACCATCTCCAGCGATATCCAACGTGGCATATCCCTTTTTATTATTCCAGAAGTCTTTGATGCGCTCATTCTTACCATTCCAATAAGTGGGATGGGTGTTCCAAATCATACCTTCAATCTTAATTTTCTCCATAACTACCTGAGCATAGTCAGAAGTGATGACGGTATCCTTGCCTGCACCTGCATAATCAGCAGTAGCCTTCTTGGAATTGGCCTGCAGGGCAATGATAACGTTCTTCACGCTGCGAGGATCATTGGAATCTTCCTCAAGATCTGTGGGGAAGTGGTTGGTTCCGGGCACACCGGGATTGTCAATGCCTTCGGGCTTCTGGATTCGAAGACCGATAGTCATGATACCATTTGTTTTATTCCAAATCATGTCAGCCGTGTTGTACTGGTTGTCCCAGCGATCTACGGGTACTATGCCCCATGTACTTGCAGCATTGCTCTTTGTATCGTAGAATGCACGGGTCATAACCTCAGCTTCGTATGCATAGTAACCCTTAATGTTAGCAAACTCTGTAGATGCATTACCGGGATTCATGTGGTACTGGATAGGCCAAACTGGTGCATAGAATGTGGAGTCAGTGTGACCATCACGATTCCAATCAATCAAATCACGCAGAAGGGGATCAGCATGATCAGTAGGAACATCAGCCTCTCTACGAGTTACATTATATTTGGGTGATTCATAAAGCAGGGCATACTTCAGATAGGGATACTCAATGGTCTCAATACCATCGATGTAAAGCTTCGGCATATAAACGAGGCTGCGGAGGTCGTTGACAAGGATCTTGAACATGACATCAAGTTTGCCAAGATCAGAGGCAGTTGATTCAGCAAGACTCTTCACGTTACCGATTTGTGTTCCAAGGTCAGTGAGCTTGTTGTTAGTCTCTGTAACGAAATCGCTATGAGCCTTCTTGAGGTCATCCAAATCACCAGAAACAGTGTTCAGCTTGTCGGTCAAATCCTTAATTTTACCAGACAGGTCAGTTTTGAGGTCATCAACCTTCTTATCCAAGGCTGTGATGCGATCGCCAGCGGCGTCAATCTTGCCCTGCAGCTCGGCATCATCGTAACCATCGATGTCGACGCCTTTGGCAATTTGATCAGCAAGAGCTGCGAGAGCGGCCTTCTGAGCCTTGACAGCGTCCTCAAGGTTGGTGACGCGCTTGGTCAGGTCGGTGAAAGCGGTGGTAAGGTTACCATACTTGCTTTCGAAGTTAGCCAGCTTGTCGGAGAGAGCCTTCAGATCCTTACCAACCTGCTGGATGTTGCCATCCTGGTCGGACAGGAGCTTGATGACATCGTCAACGCGCTGGTTGACCTTAGCGATTGCCTCGTCGTACCTGGCATCCTGCTCCTGCTGAGACTTAGCGAGGTTCTCCTTGCAAGCCTTCTGGCAGTCTTCGATAGCCTTATCGATGAGGGACTTGGCGGCAGCCAGAGTGGCAGCGTCGCCGTCAGTGATGGCCTTCTTAAGATCTGTCTTAGCATCTTCGATGGCCTTCTGAAGATTGGCATCAGCGTTCTTCAGATCAGTGATCGTCGAGTTGATTTCAGCAATCTTCTTGTTGTTCAGCTCGTCGATCTGTGCCTGCAGGTTATTGATGTCGTCATCATAATCCTTACAGGACACGAACGTACTTGTCGAAGCGATAGTCAGCACTCCGAACAAGATCGCGCTAAAAATTTTTTTGTACATAAGATAAAAATTTTTAAAAAAGGGTTATTAAATAAATTGAACTTTGTTTGTTTTCTCATTCACTTTTTACCGCGGCCGCGGCCCGGCCGCTGCACGTCGTTGTTAGGGCGTTACTCTCTTTTCTGTTTCTTTTTCGCGTTAACGGGCCTCCTTAAACCCGGCTTTTCACGTTAATATGACCACCTCTTCGGGAGAGATGGACATGGATATCACGCAGCACGTGCTGATGGCTCTGACAGGTCGCCAGCCTGTTGCATGCTACACAATTTTGAAAATTGCAATTTTGCCCGCTCCTTACACTATTGCTTCTAAACCATTGAGCTTCATTTTATTAGATGCAGTGTAAGGTGCAATTATGCTTACACTAGCCTACACTTTCTCATTGAAAAGTAAAACAAGTTGTTTTACCGCTGAATAGCTGATAAGACGGCCTTATTCAGTCAATTAACTCAAGGTAAAACAACTTGTTTTACTTTTTGTCATGCTGTTGCAGGAATCAAAGTATGCCGTTAGTTGGCAAACTTTAACCAGGCGTTGGCATCCTTTCGCACAGGCTTTGTGAATGACTTGGTTCTTTGCAATAATTGGTCATCAAATCCAAACTTTTACATCGGAAAGGCCGAAAACGGGTCAAATAGTGTAAGGAAGTGTAAGCATAAACATTGCTTACACCTATGCTAACCACCTTATATACATTGAGATATGGCGAAAAATGTAAGCATACGCAAAAATCGAGAAAATTTTTATCCGAGCGGCTTCTAAGTTCTTCTGAATGTGGCCAGAAAATGTAATGAAAACCATGAGGTGACATCCCTGTTCTTGCCTGATCCATTCTGTGACATCAGATCACATCTTTGCGTTTTCGTCTAAGTGGTTGATATTTAAAAGATAATGTGGAGATCGGCAACGTGATGGAATGTGACGATGCGAAGAAATAGGAATAATTGCATTAAAAAATGACGATAATATGTGGCATGAATGAGATAAAAGTGGCATCTTTGCAGCCCCTAAAAACAAAATAACTATGAACTATCTACAGCTTATCTATGAAATGGCCGACCAAAAAGCGATGACCGGTCACACTCGCACGGCCTCCAACTACCGCTCTGCGGCACGTACACTTGACCGATTCCTGCAAACAATGGGTGGAGCAACGCTCGATGTTGAACATTTCACCTCCGTGATTGCCATGCAACTCGAGAATTACCTCCTGAATGTCCGCAATGTATGCCCAAACACGAGCAGCTTTTACATTCGCCAACTGCGTGCCGTGTATTATTCGGCCGTTCGCGAAGGCCTATGTGCCGATCACAAGCCCTTTCGAGATGTTTACAAGAGCGTGGCGGCAACGCGAAAGCGTGCTGCTGAAGCTCAAGATTTACAACGTCTCTTCCGGCTCGACTTGCGGCTGCAGCCTAAACTCGCCTTTGCACGCGATCTTTTCTACTTCAGTTTCCTCGGGCGGGGTATTCCGTTCGTTGACCTGGCTCAGATGAGGACGCAGCAGATCGAAGGCAACCATCTCATCTACCAGAGGAGCAAGACGCGGCAGCAAGTAGTCGTGGAACTTGTCGGTGCCATGCACGATATCATCAGACGCTGGCGGCAACCGGGCTGCAAATACCTCTTTCCCATTCTTCCGCCCGACTTCAGCCAGGGTGATTATGACACCGCGCTCCGTTGCTACAATAGGCGACTTTCTAAACTGTCTGCCATCTGCCACTTCTCGCAACCGCTTACATCATATATCGCCCGGCACAGTTGGGCATCGGAAGCTTATCGGCTCGGAGTGCCCGTCACGACCATCAGCACCTGCATGGGGCACACCACGGAACACACCACCCGCATCTACCTCCGCTCCCTCTCAACGCGCCACATTGACGACACGACCCGTGCGGTTGTCATGGCTTATACATGAAGATAACTTGTCATATCTTATTCGTCACTCTTCAGGGGCTATCCTTACACCTTATTATATATATACGCGCGAACATTATAATATATATATTAAACATCCCGGAAATGAGGCCTCAGAAACCGCTTCAAGGGACCCATAAAAGGGCTTTATGGGCGCCTTGTCCAGAGATAGACGTAATAAGACCTCGTAAAGACAGTTTCTGGCGCTTCATAAAAACGTTAAAAACGCATAAAAAGTACGCTTTTGCCCCCCGTTTTTACCCCAAAACACCCCAAATACTGCTTTTTTTGGGGTTTTCGAGCATTTTTTTAATAACTTTTTTTGGTGAGAATGAAATTATGTGTACATTTGCACCGAAATAGACATCCATCTCTCCCGAAGAGGTGGTCATATTAACGTGAAAAGCCGGGTTTAAGGAGGCCCGTTAACGCGAAAAAGAAACAGAAAAGAGAGTAACGCCCTAAGTACGACGTGCAGCGGCCGGGCCGCGGCCGCGGTAAAAAGTGAAAGAGAAAACAAACAAAGTTCAATTTTATTTAATAACCCTTTTTTAAAAATTTTTATCTTATGTACAAAAAAATTTTTAGCGCGATCTTGTTCGGAGTGCTGACTATCGCTTCGACAAGTACGTTCGTGTCTTGTAAGGATTATGATGACGACATCAATAACCTGCAGGCACAGATCGACGAGCTGAACAACAAGAAGATTGCTGAAATCAACTCGACGATCACTGATCTGAAGAACGCTGATGCCGCTCTTCAGAAGGCAATCGATGCTGCCAAGGCAGATCTTAAGAAGGACATCAGCGACGGCGACGCTGCCACCCTGGCTGCCGCCAAGTCCCTCATCGAAAAGGCTATCGAAGACTGCCAGAAGGCTTGCAAGGAGAACCTCGCTAAGTCTCAGAAGGAGCAGGATGAGAAGTACGACGAGGCTATCGCTAAGGTCAACCAGCGCATTGAAGACATCCTGAAGCTCCTCTCCGACCAGGAAGGTAACATCGTGGAAGTTGGCAAGCAGCTGCAGGCTCTCTCCAACAAGCTCTCCACTTTCGAGAGTGAGTTCGGTACCCTCAGCACCGCTTTCCGCGACCTGACCAAGCGTGTCACCAACCTCGAGGACGCTTGCAAGGCTCAGCAGGCTGCTATTGAGAAGCTCACGAAGGAAATCAATGGTTCTGACGGCAATCCCGGCACTGCTATCGATCCTTCCTTGAAGCAGGAAATCGAGAAGGCAGGTTCCCGTATTAACGATCTTGAAAACAAGGTTAAGGATCTCCAGAAGAAGTTGGACGACAAGATCAAGGAAGTCATGGATAAGATCGGTGACGTTAACGGCACTGTTGCTCAGAATCTCGCTGAGCTCAAGGCTGCTCACGCTACCTTCGCTACCAAGACTGATCTTGAGAATCTTAGCAACGAAGTGGCTGGTGTCCGTGCTGAAGCTCAGGCTCTCGCTACTGAGGTTAAGGGTCTGGACGTTATGCTCGCCCTGTTGGCTCAGGATCTTCGTTCTCTCGTTCTGATGCCGAAGCTCTACGTTGACGGTATCGAGACCATCGAGTATCCTTATCTGATGTATGCTCTTCTGGACATTACTCCTAAATACAACATCACGCGTACTGAAGCTGACGTTGCTCCCCGTGCCGTCCAGCTGCGCGATCTTACCGATTTCCAGGACAAGACTTTGAACGACTCCGTCTTCTACGGTCCCGTATGGCAGGTTGACTACCACATGAACCCGGGCAATGCTGATGTCGTTTGGGAGAACATCCTCGGCTACTATGCTTACAATGCAGAGGTTATCTCTACTCGTGGCATCTTTGACGAGCACCCCGTTGCCAATAAGAACGTCACCTTCGGTATCACTTCTCCCGAGAAGTTTGATAACTACTACAACACCAACGACATCGCTTGGAAGAAAACTAACGGCATCCTGACCGCTGGTATCCAGATCAAGAACGTCAATCTGATCGACCGTTATGGCAACCCCGCTACTGGCACCGCTACGTTCCCCGGCGATGTTGCTGAGAGCAAGACCAGCGCTCACAATGTGATTGTTGCCCTGCAGGTTAAGAGCACCGTCAACGGTGGCGAGACCGCTAAGGACACTGTCATCACTTCCGACTACGCTCAGCTCCTTCCCGAGAAGATCAAGATCGAAGGTATGATCTGGAACGATCGTCCCGACTACTGGTACAAGGACAACGATCGTATCAAGGACTTCTGGGAGAACAAGAAGGGCTATGGCGATCCCGCTGGCTATGCAAGCTGCGCTACTTATGATGGCGGTGTTGCTTACAAGTATCGTACTGGTGACGGTACCGCTACCAACGGCCGTGACGAGGTAGGTCCCGTCTGCGGTAAGGTTGTTCACGTTTGGGATACTCCTGAAGAGGCTCTGCTGCACCCGGCTGACATCGAACTCTATGTTCACAACCGCAGCGGTATCAAGCTGATCCAGTACCTCGGCGTTCACTACTTCTGGGAGCAGAATCCTCCTATCACCGAGAATGTTAGGGCTCACGCCGGTGTTAAGACTTGGAAGTACGATGCTGTTGAGCTCCGTCGCCTCGGCCTCGTTTGGGAGTTCGATACTCTTGACTACTTCGTTGACCGCAACCAGACCCACGACAGCCGTTACATCACCATCGACCACGCTGACGGTACCATCATCGCTCAGAACGTCAAGGAGAGCGGCGCTACCTATGAGGACGAGACCGCTACTGCTGTAGGTCGTGAGCCTCTGGTACGTGTACGTCTGTATCACATCAACAATGGTAAGGACAAGCCCGTCCTCGACGGTTACATCCGCGTTCACATCACTCAGCCCGAGCTCCTCGAGATCGACAAGTATCCCGCATGGAACGTTACCTTCGACCTCTGCAACGATGCCAAGACTGGTGCTACCACATGGGCACAGTTCAGCAAGTGGGTTCTCACCGATGAACTGAACAACATGGAGAAGGAGCAGTTCGACGCTAACTATCAGGGCGACTACACTGGCGCACTTCTCGGCACCGATAAGGAAATGACTCAGTACAGCAAGCCTCGCACGACTTCTTCTGAGAACAAGTTCTATGGCTACAAGCAGCTCAACGACCTCGCAGCTGGCACGAAGCCCACTGTGAACGACAAGATTGGTCACATCTACGAGTGCTACGATCCCGTTGGTACAACTAACCACTGCTACTACTGGACGATCACCGCTGAAGAGATGGAAGCTCTGACGCACGACCAGACCACTTGGGACAATGTTGTCACCATCGACCGCTATGTGCACTACACTGGCCACTTCTACAGCAGCACTCTCCCCAACAATGGTGGTGCTAAGTACGATGACATCTTCATCCGTCTGACTCTGAAGATCAAGCGTTCTGAAGTTCCCGCTTCTGTCACCAGCAAGCGCGACGAGAACTACTGGTACAACGAGTTCGGTAGCTGGAGACGCTTCGAGAATCCTCTCTTCGACAAGAAGGCCACTGAGACCGCTGACGTTGATCGTCTGCACTCCGTAGCATGGAATACTCCTTATCCGCAGGATGGTCTCGGCAACACTTCTCGCACTGTGCCTTGGCGTAACAACATCCTCTCCACATGGGATGGCAACAAGGTTAACGTGACCAACGCAACTGGTGGTTCGAAGTTCTACTTCGCTCCGTTCGAATATGAGATCAAGGCTCTCGACGGCACTGTTTACATCGTAACTCCTCGTCGTGGTAGCGGTGATAACATCTTCAACCAGTTCATCTGCAAGTACTGGAATGAGAAGCACGCTTATCAGCTCGATCAGGCTAATCCGTTCAACAGCGCTAAGCTTGAGGAGAACAATAAGATCTTCCAGAAGTGCGCTATCGCTTACGGTCCTTCTATTGAAGGTATCAAGGCTAACTACGGTCTCGATGTCGCCGCTATTGCTGACGCCAGCGCTTGGCCTAAGGCTGACGGTGTATTCTCCAACGATACCCTCTATGCTATCACTAAGGCTGCTTACAGCACCGCTCGCGAGTATGAGCCTATCGCTATCATCAACAACACCAGCACTGGCGTTGGTGGCGGTCAGGTAACTCTCCTCCACGAGTTTGTTGAGAACAAGTGGTTGAAGGAAGACGCTCAGCCCTCCGGCAACAAGTACAATCAGGCTAACGAGTGGGATAAGGAGAATGCTTATGCAGAGGCTTGTGTCAATGCAGTAGGTTATGTCACCGTTATCGATCGTGACGCTGATGGTCTGATGACCGGTAAGTTCGAAGACCATGGTAATCCTCTCGAGAAGCAGCTGCGCAGCTATGTTGGCGTCATCGCTACGAGCAAGTGCAACATCGCTAACCAGATGAACGACCAGCGCACGAAGAACTTCACCGTCTTCCAGATGCCTTGGGAGCGTCCTATCAACCTCCTCCAGGAGAATGACTTCGTCATCGACGCTAAGACCAACGCTGACTACATCTACATCGTAGATCTCGTTAAGCTGTTCGACTGGCGTGGTGTCAACCAAGGCCACATGTGGGGCGATACTCCTAACTATTGGGGCCGTACCGATTGGCTCAAGCAGCAGTGGCTGTGGGCATACTATAATGTGAAGAACATTAAGGTTGACCTCCGCACCAGCAAGGTGATGACGAACCTCTCTGACGCAGGTCAGGATGGCCGCAAGAACTCCTTCAAGGCTCTGAGCACTGTTTCTAACATGGTTCAGCTGACCGCTAAGGGTGCTGCCGCTCTCGTAGAGTTCAAGTATCCGGACTTCGGTGCAGACGAGCACTTCCCGCTCCGCACTTCACCTCAGGACTACAACGCTGTATCTGAGAACCAGAAGTTGATCGAGTACATGGGTCTTGACAATGCTGAGCAGGAGACGCTCGATCTCGAGAAGGCTCGCTTCGGCTACATCAAGTACGAGAACAATGGCGACAACGTCCACGACTTCGAGGTCAAGGTTCCGTTCACCATCGTTTACGATTGGGGTGAGATCTTCGAACAGCCCATCACGATTCACATCCACTACACTCGTGGTAACTAATCCATAGTGTTAACGTGAACCAATAATGCTCTTAATAGAGAGTGCGTCTAAAGAGAGTTAGGCGCACTCTCTTTTTTACCAACAAAATCTGTAAGAAGTACAAAGTACAAATATGAAAAAGGTATTCTTTCCTCTTTTGACGATTGCTCTGGTTGTGTTTGCTGCTTGCAAAGGTGGGCAAAAGTCTGAGAGCATGGTGTTTCAGGAAGGCCTGACGGCCCAGGACAGCACCATCATGCTGCAGAAATGCGACAGCTGTATGCAGTTTCTTCAGGAAGGTCGTCTTGATGACGCCCTTGCCATGCTCGTCGAATACGACGACAGCCTCCAGCAGGTGTCTCCGCTGAGCGATGAGACGCGTGCCTCCTACATGAGAAAATTCACGTTGTTCCCCGTGCTTAAGTACGAGCTTTCCTATGTCTCGTTCATCGAGTCGGGTGTCAACGATGCCAAATACGAAGTGCAGTTCGGTCCTGATGAGGCCGGCGCACCCAAGACTTACTTTATGTTCAACCCTGTTAAGGTCAACGGCCAGTGGTATCTCTGTGTGAAGAATGCCGTGCAGTCGCTTGACAACTTCAATCGCTAATATATATATAATAAGGTATCCATGAAACGAGTCCTGCTCCCTCTATTCCTACTCTTGCCTCTTCTGGCTTCGGCTCAGAAGCGTCACGAATATACATTCGATTTCACGAATCCCCTTGGACTTCTTCCAAAGGTAGAACTTCAAGATCCTGACTATAACGGTGCAGAAATAAGTCTTCAGAATACGGTTTTCAAGACTGCTGACGGCATGGTTTCAGTGAGCTTCAAAGGTCGTGATGAAGATGGCCGTGGTGGTGTCTTTAAGACGGGTTGGATGGATGAAACGACCGGTCTTTATGATCACTTCCTCTTCATCGCCCGTGGCGGTGAGATGCGTGTGACGGCCAATGGCGTTCAATTGGATTCGTTGATCTTCAGTCCTGAAAGTTACGTCGGCAACCTCAAGCTGATCGAACCTTCGGCTATCGGCCTCATCGATGCCCGCAACGAGAGCTGGTTCAGCGACGGCGCTACCGGCGTCACTGAATTGTTGTACCGTAATTATGGTCAGGTTCCTGAGATCCGCAGCTTCAAGGTGATCTATCGTTCACCGATGGATGTGCTGGAACCCTTCCGTGTGACACCTTCTGATAAGTCTGAAGTTCATAGCATCGAGACGATAGAACTCTCCTTTGCTCAGGCTGTCAAGATCGGTACCAATGCCAAGTTCGAGCTGGCAGGACCAAGTGGTTTTAATCCTGTCTTAATGAATGCCAGCGTTGTCGGCAACAAGGTCGTCCTGTCCTTGCCCGACGGCATAACGATTGACGAGGCTACTGTGAACCGTCGTGGCAACTATACGCTGACGATTGCCGCTCAGTCTATCATCGGCGATGACGAAGATGGTTACTATAATAAAAAAACGGTTTATACCTTCAAGGTTGTTGAAGCCTTCAACAAGTTCGAACCGGATGTCATATATCCCGATATGGCTGCCAACATTGAGAAGATAGATACAATTGTTCTTGGTTTTCCAAATGTAATTGGAAAATTTTCGGTCGATGAATTGAAACTGGTGGACCGCGAAGGTAATAATGTCCGTACCGTGCAGGCCAAGTGGCTTGAAGATACTGAGTACACCGCTGCCCGTCCTTTCTTCAAGAGTGATCGCGACATCTATAACTACGTTCAGTTTGTCTTCAGTGGAAGCAAGACGGCTCCTGTCAAGACTTCGGGCATTTATACATTGACCATTCCTGAAGGATTCATTTGGAACAATAAATATGATGCCACTCTTGATGACGAAGGCGTCTCTGCCGGAGCTCGCTTCAACCCTGAGTTCACGATTACCTACAATGTTAACGGCGTGGTCTATCCTTCCGACGAAGTGCTTCAGGCCGCCAAAGACCTGTTGGCTGTCACCGGTGCAGGCTATCCTGCAGCCGACAGCCCGGCACGTCTGGCCCTGCAGGCTTTGATTGAAGAGGGTGTTGGTGCAGATGCCGTGTTCGAGGAAGCGATGGCCGCTTTCTATGCCGAGACCGTCATCGAACTGCCCAAGGATGGTTACTATCTCCTCTCGGCTGTTGATCCAGAGGGTAATCAGGTTTACGTGGGCTACGACAATGGCAAGGTCATCCTGACGCGTGCCGAAGCCGATGCCGCTCATCTGTTGGCTACCGTCAACCAGGACGGCACCATCTGTTTCGAGACTCCCGATCACAAGTACCTGACTCAGATGATGCCCGGCAGCAGCAACGTCAGCGCAGCTAAGGGTAAGGGCAATAATCTCACCTTCGGCCGTCTGGTGCTGAAGGACGATGAGGGCAACGATCTCTTCACGCCTCAGCAGCTGTTCGGCCTTTGGAGCATCAACGGTATTATCGCTACCAATGACGAAGGCGTTGACATAACAGCCTATGCATTGGTCAATCTCCAGAGCCTTGCCTTCGGCACCGATCGCGACAAATCGTTGCGTTACTTCTCGACGTCGCAGACCAATGCGTTCCGTCTGACGGAGACCGATGCGCCGATACCAGCCGCCACCTATACCTTGGATCCTGCTCCCAGCACTTCCTTGGAAGCCCTGCAGCGTATCGTCATTACGTTCACTAACGTCGATGACGTGAAGGTCGTGGATAATGCCAAGACGTTGATTACGCTTGTCGGCACCAATGCTTTGAAGTACAATCCTACAAAGGTAAGTCTCGTTGAAGGTTCCAAGAACAAATATCTGCTCTACTTCGAGGATGTGAAGGCTGGCACCTACACGCTGACCATCCCCAAGGGTACATTCACTTGGATTTATGACGAGCGTGTGGCTCCGATAGCAGAGATCAAGGAAAGCTATACCGTACGCAGCGGCATTGACTTCAACTATGACTTCATCGACCTTTACCGTACCTTCAACTATGATCAGCTCAACATCGACCAGCCCATCAGCTCGAGAGACCTGGGCACGTTCCGCATGTTTGTCAGCGGAGCCGAACTGATTCCTGATCCCAACCGTACGGTGCTGATCACGGATATGTATGAGTTCAACATCGTTGCCCGCGGTCACTTTGAGATTGACCCCACCTTCGATGTGCCCGATTATGATGATGTCCACGGTATTCGTTTCGTGCTCGACGAGCCGAAGTCGCTGAAGATGTACTCTGTTGCCCCGGATGTCTATCAGTACAAGATTCCCGCTGCTACCTTCGGCGATGCTGCCTTCGGTCAGTGGCTGAAAGATCCTCAGTCTGTTTCGAAGCGCGACTGCCATGTCAATCCTGAGCTGACACCGTTTGTACGTGTCAACGATGACTTGATCAACATGGTGTTCACTCCGACTACCCTGTCTTCCGTCCATTCCTTGTCTGAGATCACCATTTCGTTCCCCAACTACGAACAGGTGGAGCTCATGGGCAGCAGCTACATCAGCGTGATGAACACGATGACAGGTGAGTATCTTGACGCTACCCTTGAGCGTGTCGAGGGCACGGGCAACCAGTTCCGTTTCGTCTCTACCGAGCAGCTTCTCAGCGGCAACGATGACGACGAGTACCAGATAACCTTCATCCGCGGTGCTTTCAAATGCGGAAACACTGACCTCATCCCCAGCTATAACGACATGTCTGTCTATTTCTTCGGCAAGGCAGGCGGTGGCGATGCCATCGAGTCTGTTGACGCCGCTCAGCAGCAAGGTGTCATCTTCGACCTCTCCGGCCGTCGCGTCAAGGATATGAATAAGGCCGGCATCTATATCGTCGGCGGACGCAAGGTCGTGGTGAAGTAAGGCCCCCTGTAATCCCCTGGTGGGGGATGAAGAATGAATAATGAATAATGAATAATAATATATAGTAGATCATCAAATAAAGTTTTATTGTTTAACACCTTTTCAAAAACTAAAAGAAGTATGAAAAAGTTGATGTTAATGGCAGCTCTTGCATTTGCTGCCTTCACGACGG